>Ga0257107_1000489_pt1 | contig 14988 bp, 18 predicted proteins | sample LP_taG_2_FD_190178 | JGI IMG/M metagenome (GOLD analysis project Ga0257107, IMG submission 190178) | Marine microbial communities from Northeast Subartic Pacific Ocean, Canada - LP_J_2011_P26_500m | ecosystem: Environmental > Aquatic > Marine > Oceanic | place: Canada: Northeast Subartic Pacific...
TGAGCTGGGTTTAGACCGTCGTGAGACAGGTCGGTCTCTGCCTGATGGAAGCGTCGCTGTCTGAGGGGAAGTTGCTCTTAGTACGAGAGGAACAGAGCAGCGTCGCCGCTGGTCTACTGGTTGTCCGACAGGGCAGGCCAGGCAGCTAAGCGATTTAGGTTAAGTGCTGAAAGCATCTAAGCACGAAGCCTATCCCGAGACAAGACAGCGTTACATTAGTTGAAGATTCGCAGCAGAAGACTGCGTTGATAGAGTGGAGGTATAAATCACAAGCTTCGGCGAGTGGTGAGCCTGCCACTACTAATCGATCAAAACATCGGTACGGCCACAAACATAGAGACTATGCATGACAAATCATTTTTTATTCACTTAGTGAATACTATACACGACAAATCATTTTTTATTCACTTAGTGAATACTATACACGACTAGACGAAAAATAAAATAAAAAAAAAAGGTATTAGTTACTCACTTTATAGAAATTAAGAAAATTAATAAAAATTATTAGTCTTACTCTTCTACTGCTTTTACTTTTACTGCGTTTGGGCCTTTTTCTGATTCACCAACATCGAACTCGACTTTATCTCCATCTTTGATGCGTCCTTCGATTTCTGTCTTGTGAACAAACAAATCTTTTTCTTCACCATCTCTTTCGATAAAACCAAAGCCTTTGGTTTGGTTGAACCATTTTACTGTACCTGTTTCCATCTTAAATTTTTTCCAAGATATGTTACCTATTAACATTTGTAATCTGTCTTATTTTTGACTAGTATTTTTTACAATAAATTAGGTTAAACTAACTAATTATTTGAGAAAATATTAGGAAAACCTAAAAAAACTAATGTTTATTATGTAATTATTTCATAAAAGTACATGAGCGTAAAACAGAAGAGTAATGGAAAATCATTATGGACAAAATTTTGGTCTTGGTATGATAGACACATAACCGAGTCATTGATGTTAACAGCATTCATAATTTACATCCAAATTCCACATATGTTTTGGAATGCAGATTTGTATTTGGAAACAGGTATGATTAGTAGAGTTAATCCAGTACTTGATTTCTTTTTTTATGGTGTTGATTTAATTGAAATTTTTCCAATGATCAATATTGGCTTTCTAATTTATTCTCGAATCAGGAAGAAACAGAAATTAAAATCCAGAGTATAAAATAGATATTTTATTCGAAATACTATATACCTTATAAGAGCTGAGATTAATGACATTGAAATTATGTATATTCCCAAACGATCCAATCATTTCATATTATAACAAAGGAGAAATTAAACCACGATACTTTAATCCAAAAAATTTCTTTGATGAGATACATATTATTTCATTTATTGACAATGATATCGATGCATCGAAAGTTCAATCATTGGTTGGTGATGCAACTTTAAAAATTCATTCGCTAGGAGGACTAGACACACTTAATTTGAAAAAGAAGAAAGAAGTTGTTTTAAAATTAGTAACTAAAATCAATCCCGATGTAATAAGAGCATACAATTCCAGATTGGAGGGATGGCTTGCTGCATATTGTAGCCAAAATCTGCATAAACCATTTTTTGTTTCCATTCATGCACAATATGATGGTTACAGAAAATTAATGAGATCAAAAGATTTCAAAAAATTTTTAATTTTAAAATATTCACGAAAAATTATAGAACCATATGTTTTGAAAAATGCTAATAAAATTACTGCAGTTTACAAAGTAATAGAACCATATGTTCTTGATCTAGCAAATAAAAAACCAGAGATTTTATACAATAAAGTAGATTTACAGCGTTTTACTCCCAAGGAGAAAAAAATCAAAAATGAAAAACCAATAATTCTAAGTATTAGTAGATTATCTCCACAAAAAAATCATGACATTATAATAAAATCCATCAAGGATATTGATGTTCATTTACAAATAATTGGTGACGGTCCACTTAGAAATGAATTAGAAAATCTAGTGGAAAAATTAAACATTAAGCACAAAGTAACTTTCATAAAATCAATTCCTAACACTGAAATCCATAATTATTACCAATCTGCTGATATTTTTGCCTTAGCACATGATCCAAAAATAGAGGGCGTTCCAATTCCTGTGTTGGAGGCACTTGCATCTGGCATGCCAATTGTTATTCCTAAACCGGAAGAAGGATTATCAGATGGTTTAGAAAATTGTGTTGTTTTTGCTGATCTTGAACCAAAATCATTCAAAGAGCAATTTATTAGAATTTTAACTGACAGTGAGAAAAAGGACGAGCTATGTAGAAACGCTTTAATTAAATCTGAGAGTTTTGATGCCACTAAAATTGAAAATCGGGAAAAAGAAATTTATCAAGAATTAGTAGGAAAAGACACAAGAGTATAATTATTAGTTTCATCACATATTTGTGTGAAAGCAGTTTTGACGGTTGCTGGTTTAGGAACTCGTCTTTTACCTTTAACTAAAGAATTACCGAAAGAAATGTTACCAATTTTTGTCAAAACCAGAGATGAGCAATTAATCATGAAACCAATTCTTCAGGTTATTTTTGAATCACTTTATGACTATAACATCAGAGATTTTTGTTTCATTGTGGGAAAAACAAAAAGATCAGTTCAAGAGCATTTTACTCAAGATTTTGATTTAATACAGCATCTACGAACAACAAAAAAAACACGATTAGCAAAAATTCTGAATAATTATTTTAAGAGATTAGAAAAATCCAACATAGTTTTTACGTATCAGCCAAAACCTATTGGTTTTGGTGATGCAATTGAAAAAGGTAAAAAATTTGTAAATGGTGATAACTTTTTACTTCATGCTGGCGATGACATAGTAATTTCTAAACGAAATGATCATCTTAAACGGTTAGAAAAAGCATTTAGGAAGTATGACGCTGATATTGCTTGCCTAATCCAAAAAGTTGATGATCCACGAAAATATGGTGTTGTTAATGGTTCAATGGTGGAGGATGGAATTATGCTTATAAAAGAAATGAAAGAAAAACCAAAAAAAACCTCCTTAAAAAACGCAATAATAGCAGTGTATATGTTCAAACCTACTATTTTCAAAAAACTTGCAGCAGTAAAACACCATGGAAATTTAGAAAAACAACTTGCAAATGCGTTTAATTTGGCAATTAAAAACAAAGAAACAGTGATAGGAGTTACCTTGAAGAAAAATGAAAAAAGAATAGATGTTGGGACTCCAGAATCCTATTTAGACGTTTTAACTTCATTAAAAAAAATTAAGTTTGAATGATTTATTGATTATATGACTTTGCCAAAGAAAAAAATTTCAGTTGTGGGATTAGGTTTTGTAGGATTATCAATTGCAGTAGTTAATGCCTCAAAGGGATTTTACACCTATGGAATTGACACTGACACAAAAAAAATTAAAAACCTCAAAGAAGGAAACATCGACTTTTTTGAGCCATGTATTGACAAATATCTTAACGCCTCAATCAAATCTAACAATATTGAGTTTAGTGATGAATTTCAGAAAATATTAGAATCAGATATAACATTTTTAGCAGTTGGAACACCCTCAAAAAAATCTGGAGAGATTAATTTATCATATGTCAAAAAAGCATTGAAAGAAATTTCTAAAGTTTTACAAAAAAAACAAAATCACCACTTACTTGTCATAAAAAGTACTTTGACTCCATTAACTACAACAAATATAATTTTACCATTTTTTAAAAAATTAATTAGTACAAAAAGAATGGACATTGTTGTAAATCCAGAATTTTTACAGGAAGGTTTTGCAGTTAGAGATGTTTTGAAACCACATCTTATTGTGATAGGCGAATCCAATAAAAAAAGTGGGCAAATTCTTGAGAATTATTATAAAAAATTCTACGCAAAAATGCCTGAAGTGATTCATGTTGGGTTGACAACTGCCGAATTGATTAAGTATGCAAACAATTCATTTCTTGCAACAAAAATTAGTTTTATCAATTCTGTAGCAAATATTTGTCAACAACTTCCAGATGTTGATGTTGATAGCATTGCATATGCTATTGGAAAAGACAGTAGAATAGGCTCACTATTTCTTAAAGCTGGCCCTGGTTTTGGTGGTAGCTGTTTACCAAAAGATCTATCAGGCTTGATATCTTTTTCTAAAAAAATAGGAAATAATACACAGTTTTTTGAAGCCGTTCAGAATGTGAACAAATCACAATCTGAGAGAGTTTTTAACATAATGAAAAAAATGCATGTACTGTCACCAAAAAGTTCGATTTCTATCCTAGGATTGTCTTACAAAGCAAACACTGATGATATCAGAGAATCAGTATCAACAAAAATTGTTGAAAAGAGTTTGTTATATGGTCTAAATGTAAAAGTTCATGATCCTATGGCTATAGAAAACTTCAAAAATGAATTTGGTAATAAAATTGAATATTGTAAATCTGTGAATTCATGCTTACAAGATACAGATTGTTGTATAATATTGACCGATTGGGATGAATACAAAAAATTACATGCAAAAAGTTTTTCGGTTATGAAGAAGAAAAATATTATTGATACTAGAAGAATATTAGATGGTAAAAAACTAAAAAATGTAAATTTCCATGCTATTGGTTTAGGTACTAGCTGATAGATTCAGTATTATACAATTTGCTATAATCATTTACTTAAAGAAATTAATTAAATAGAATTTTCATTGTATATCAGGATTATTTTTCATAAATGCCTTCAGTGCAATTTTTAATGCCAGCGTTTCAATTTTTAGAGCTTTCTGTCCTGCAAGAAAAAAATCAGTAGTGTCAGAATTTACAAGTATTGAACTTGCACCATCTTCCATTTCAATTTTTCCAGTAGAGCCATGATTAAGAAGTTCTTTGAGTTCATTCAAATCTTCATGTCTGACATATAGTGTCTTTTCTTCATCTTCAGCAATTATCCATGTCAGTCTACAACCTTTCTCACCCGGAAGATAAGGTGTATCAATTCTAAATTCATCTGGCAATAATTATTCATATTCCATACACATAAAACAATTTTTTAAAAGAGAAGATTAATCTAGAAGTCATTTCATTTTTCATACTTACAATGATAGAAAATTTATGGTTAATACCATTAGGATTTGCAGCGGGTGTATTAGGATCAATTATAGGTCTTGGTGGTGGAATTATTGCTGTACCTGTAATGACTTTTGCAGGATTCCCACCAACATTAGCTGCAAGTAATAGTTTGTTTGCTGCATTTAGTAACGCAGTAGCTTCTACTGCAACGTATGCAAAACAAAAAAGAATTGAGTATGGAATTGGTATAAGATTAGGGCTTATGTGTATTCCAGGAACTATTCTTGGTGCATTTGTTTCTGATGGAATGACACCAGTTGTGTTTCAAATTCTTTTTGCACTAATTTTAGTTTCTTCGGCTGTGTATATTTTCATCAAAAGAAAAATTTCTGAAAAACCATATAATTTGAAAAACTCGATGATGGTTTTTGCAGCAACTGCAAGTTTCTTTGCAGGTGTAATCTCAAGTTTATTTGGAATTGGAGGTGGTGTAGTCTTTGTTCCATTAATGGTGATTGGAATTGGAATTTCAATGAGAAAAGCTGCACCAACATCACAGCTTGTTCTAATATTTGCATCATTAAGTGGATTAATCGTTCATTCTCTATTAGGCCATCCTGATTTTACACAGGCTATGCTGCTATCTGTTGGAGCATTTGCAGGTGGTTTATTGGGTGCAAGATTATCATTAGATATCAAAGAAATAAAATTAAAAATTCTTGTTACTATTGTATTGTTGGTTGTGGCAGTAAAATTAGTTATAGATTCGATGGGGGGTTCTTTTTAATTCTGTAAAGATTTTTCTTACAGGCTAGAATAATTTCCCCATCCGTATTTGTTCCTTCAAAGTCAACTCCAATTAAACCAAATTCATCATCGATATCTTTTTTCTCAGATATTGTGAATCTGATTTTAAGAACTTGATCAGTGTATAACGGTTTTAGAAATCTTGTCTGTCGATTTTCCCATTCTTTGTCACCATCAATACCATAAAGTATGATTAGATTTCCATAAATCTGTCTTAATCTGGTAAATTCACCTTCCATTCGAGAAATCATTGCTCTACCAGAAACAATTTTAGGCTCTTTTTTACCAGTATTAATCTCAAACATTGCATTTTTTATTCGTGAAAATCCTAGATATTCATCTAATTCGTTGGGTGATATTGTAGTTGTTGATTGGAACTGATCACCAATTTTTAGTGAGGAAAATTTTTCCATCTTTATCTTGATTCGTCAGGACAAAATATTACTTCAGAACTTGAACCCGCTTCCTTTGTCACCAAGTAGTTGATTGTATCTATGAGATTTTCATCACTTGGTTCTTTTCCATCTACAGTACCAGGTAAAATTACAAACATTCTAACATTTGATTTTAATACGTCACTTAGTTCTTGGTTAACTGTAGTTGCAAATGGTCTTAACGCACCCCTGAAAACTTCGGCTTTTGCTCTTGCGTGACCACCAACTTTTTTTCCAGCAGGGAGTGCTGGTCCAACAATCACAATTCTTCCATAAGCCTCTTTGAATAATCTTGGGTCATCAGAACCACCTGGAACAAAAGATTTCATTGCATTTTGGGATACTTGAGCTGGTCTATTGATGAATTTGTTAACTAAGCCATCCCATTCTTTTCTATTTAATTCAGTTAATTTGGAAAATTCGGGAACATCTCCTGTTATATGAATAAACAATGCATTAGATTCACTTTCATATGGTCGGGTCAGCAAAATGTTATCAATAACTTTTGCACCTTTTTCTTCTAACATTGATTTTAGGTTAGTTGCTTTTTGTGAGGCATCATCAGAATCATCATTTGTAATGATGCACGTGACTCCCTCAAAATTATTTTTTTCAGTTTTAGGAACAGATGATCTAATGTGTGATTTGACAGGATAGAAAACCCTGTCACCTGGTATTATTTTTCCATTAAGAATTTTTGATTGTTCATCACCAGCAAGTGTGAGAACTGTAGTTGCAACTTGATCTTGTGATAAAAACTGTTGATCTGGAATCATTGTTGAAGTATTTTTTTGGATCTTTTCAGCGATGTACTGAACTTTATTTAATAGATTAGTAAGTACAGTTTCTTGTTTACCTAATTTTTCAGCAGCAGATTTTATTCCATCTTTGATAGTTTGTTCATCTTCCCCTAACAATCCCACAATTTCTTTATTTGCAGTTTCAACTTCTTCTGGAGTTAAATCCTCAAATCCACTTACACGAAGAAATTCCGATGCTGCCTTTGGATAAACTGTCTTGTAAATTCTATCTGAATGAACAGGACCTGGGTTAGTACCAATCGAAACAATTCCCTTTTCTGTAAGCTCCCATGACATCGCTTCAACAAGTCTATTCTTTGCACCTTGTGATGCTGTATATGGGCCTCTGAATCTATATGGTCTTTGTTCAAGTGGTCTTTCTTCAGCAAAGAATGTAGAAATTGTAATAATTTTTCCACCTTCCTTCATAACTTTTAGTGCTTGTACAGATGTCCAAAATGTACCAGTTAGGTGTATGTCTACAGTACTTCTAAAATCGTCTAATGGCGCATGTGCAAAACATGTAACAGGACCTGAGACACCCGCATTATTTACAACAATATCGATATTGATGTTTTCATTTTGTAGTGTGTCAAACATTTCAGTGATTGCTTTTTCATCACTCACATCAACACCTGAGAAGATCTTTACAAATCCATTAGTCTGTTTTTCATTAATTATTTCTTGAAGCATTTTTGAAGTGCTTTCTAATGGTTCCTTTCGCCTTCCTAAGATTATTACACTTGCACCATTTTCAACAAATTTCTTTGCAACGGTCATTCCAATTCCAGTACCACTTCCTGTGATAAGGGCAACTTTATCTTGAAATTGTAGCATAGGTAATTTCTAATTGAATTGTAATATTAATTGGTTACCAACGGAATTAATCTTTATTTGAGGGCTGTTTAGAATAAACCGCATGCATGATACTGAATCAGATACATTTGTGATTAAATCAGTACCAGAACAATATTCGGATAAATTAGAAAAGATCGGAATTTCTTCATCTCCAATAGAAATTGCCACTGATGAAATGGAGAATGATGATTATTACAGTAGAGTTTTCTCACAAACCACAAGAATGGTTACCAATAAAGGATGTCTAGAAGTAAAGGGGAAAAACATTGACGTCATCCAAATAATTCAAAAGGGCTAGAAATGCAAGATCCAAATCCACTTCCATGGGGAGCACAAGATAGATTTCAGGCTCATTTTATTGTACGTAAGAAAGTTGATGATGTACTTAGCTATTCAGCACGAGTTACACAATCAACTATTGGCCATTTTGGTTCAAAAAAGGTCACCGATGTTAAATGGAATGGTGGAAAAATTGCAGATGTATTGAATTCAGATTCAACATTAAAGGAGTTATTAATCCAACAATCACCTGATGATGCAACAATCAGTATTGAACCAACAGGTAATGGTGTAAGAATTTATGGTAAATGGAAAAACAGTTTTGAATTTGGCGTGACCAAGGATCAGTTTGAAATTTATGATAAAATTGCTGGTCACGTAAAAAATCTTTAGGCTTTCCACCAGTCTAGTGCAATATAGTCAACTTTCTTACTTCCATAAGGGATTGCCAGAACAAATTGTTTTTTAACACTTGTAGCTAATCTACCAGCTAACACAACATCTGTTGATGAAATATTTTCATTTCTATTATAAACTTGTACTAGAAACGGCGCATGATCAATCCCAGGACCTTTCTGATATACTGCAAAGTCACATCCAAATTTCATCCCCGGATTTACAATGTATCCCTTTTCTCTAAAATCATTATACACCTGAAACTTCTTATCAAAATTATGATGGTGTTCTTTACAAATTGTTAGCATGTCATTACGTGTGATCTTTTTTTTATTTTTAAAAATTTGAATTCTTGATTTTAACATCAAATAGTAACCTTCAATCAAATCTAGAATTAACGGAACGTTAATTTCATCAGGTTTTGGTTTAGGAATGCCTATAGGCTTTCCGTAATATCCATTGGTAAATAATTTTTTTGAATCTGATAAATCCCAGACAATTAGTCTATTTTCAATTAGTTCACTCTTCAATTATAAACTCAAAGCTAGCAGTATGAATGAATCTGAAACTTCTTGGCATTTATCTGCCATCTCTTCAATTCCTTCAATTGTATCTTTCATCAGTAACATTTCTTTTGTCGTTGAAATATCAAGTGATTTTAGTACCATTCTTCTATACTTGATGTCAATTTCACGTTCGATTTTTTGTGTATCTTGTGCCAATTCTATAGATTTTGCAGAATCTGTATTGAGACTTCGAATTATCTCATTCAGTTTATAGATTTCATCCACAACAAGTTCAATTAATTCAGTCAGATCTTTATCCAGTTTTGAGGTTTTGAGTGTCGCTGGTTTGATATTTGAAAGTTTGAATGCAATGCCTGTAATGTAGCCAGCAATCTCATCCATCGTATATGATGTATTCAGAAGATTTTCTCGATTAAGAATAAGTCCACCAACATCAGCAACATCACGGGTGATTTTTCGTCTAAGAGTTTCAACCTCTTCTTCCAATGTAGCGATTTGGTCTAGTGTCTCTTTAATTTCACTTTTGTTTTTTTTGACAATAAGTTCTGGAAGCATAGAAAGACTTCTACCCGCATTTAATATTCTATTAATTTCATCTTGCAAAACTGCAATAGCTTTTCGTTTTGCTTGAACTTCTAATTCCCCACTATACATAACGAGTTTTTTGTTTCTATCATACTGTTAATTAATGCTTGCTTAATATTTCGTGGCTAGAATGACTAAAGAGACTTTTTTTGACTTTTATACAACGCAATAACTTCATCATCAGTAGAAGCATCTTCTACATTCTTTTCAGAACGTATTTTTCCAGTGAATTTAGGAAATCTCAGAGCAAGACCACTTTCTTTCCTAAGAACATTTAATCCAGTTTTATGTATAGGGCTTAAAGTAATCTCTGATGCAACAATTTCTATAACTAGATTTGGTTCAAACCAAACATCTGCATCCATTTCACTCTCTACTTTTGAATTTTTCTTTATGGTTACATTTGGTGAAAGTATTTGGTATAATTGATCAAGACTTTCATCTGTAAATCCAGTACCAACTTTACAAATACTTGGAAAAGTGTCATTTTCAGAGTTGTATGTTGCAAGTAAAAGAGTTCCGTACCTTCCTGTTCTTCTACCTTTACCAAAAAACGCTCCAATAACAATAAGATCTAGACTGTCACCTAATTCGTTCTGATATTCACGTTTTAGTTTTAACCAATTACTACCACGCTTTCCTGCTTTGTATGGTGATTGGAGCATTTTTAACATCAGTCCCTCACAACCAGCATTAATTGAATTTTCTAACATTTCTAAAACACCTGTTTCATTGTTAACTATTGACATTGGAATAACTCTTGCAAATTTATCATCTTTTACGATTTTTAATAGACGGTTTCGTCGTTCTAAATATGGCAAGTCAGTCATTTTCCTTCCATCTAAATATAAAACATCAAAAAAATTCACTGTTATGGGATATTCAGAAACCGCTTTTTCTACTTTATATTTTCTACGTCTATGCATTAATTCTTGAAATGGTAAAAAATTATCTGTGTGTTCATTCATCGCTACCACCTCTGCTTCCAAAATACAGTCATCACAAATCAATATGTTAGGAATTTTTTCTACAATATCAGGATAATACTGTGTAATCTTCTCTAGGCTTCTTGAAAAAATAATTATTTCATTTCCTTTCTTATGAATTTGTGCACGCTCTCCATCAAGTTTGTATTCTGCAGCAAACTCATCCTGAAATTTTTTAATTGCCTCTCCCTCACTCTTTACTCTATCAGCAAGCATTGGTCTCACTGGATTAAAGATTGAGATTTCAAATTTTTTCATTCCATCAATTCCTTGTTTTGCAACAATTTCAGATACGTAGCCAAGATCACTAGAAACATTGTAAGCATTTTCAATTAATTCACGATTGTCTTTTTTTCCTGTAAATGCAATTGCTAATGCATCCATCAGTGTGTTTTCTGCAATACCAAGGCGAAGTGTTCCCAACAGAATTTTTAAAATAAATTTAGATTCATTTGTTGTAGCATCGTTTAGTAAGCTTGAAATGTATTTTATTTTCATATCTTGAGAACGTCTCCCTTCAAGTTTTGCAATTTTAAGTAGTGTATCATAAACTCTTTCTAGCGTTATGCTTTCAGCGATAAATGTAGTCTGTGTTTTTTGTTTTAGCATATTGGCAGCAGTTATTCCAAGATCTCCACCAGTTTTGTAGTCATCTTCAATTTTTTTTATTGATATTCCAGCTGATTTTGAGATTGATTTCATTGCAAGTTTTTCTGCAATTCCCAGTTCAACACCCTCAAAATTTGGTCTTATTTTTCCTTGTATGAGATATGTAACTTTGGAAATCATTTCGATTGGTACCTTTTTTAATAATTCAACTAAGATTTCAGTAAGTTCCAGACGTTTACTTGTAGCCTCCATTCTGGTAAAAAATTCTGCAAGTTCAGTAAACTTCATAGTTATTTAGACGCATTAAGAGTTTGAATAGGTTTTGTTCTAAATATATCGAAAAATAACTTTTTTCCTGTCTTTTTTTAATTCAGAGACTAGCGCAAAATTACTTAGTGGATAATTTTCCTTGTACTGCTTCATAAAACTCCAAGCTACATCATGATTTTTAAATTCAGTTCTAACGCCAGGCATCACAGTTTCATTTCCATAAACATCAAAACACGCTATAGAGTAGTTTCTTGGTTTTTTATGAGGTCTTGCTTTTAGGAACCACGCTAATGCAAAGATGAATGCAACCCCAAGTATCATCCATGCACCGATGTCCTTAAACACAGGCCAAAATAGGTTTGGAATGGTAACTCCAAACAAATCTACCATAAAGTGTGAAAATGCCGCGATTGCTACACCGGTAACAGTTAGTGTCTTAAAAATGGTAAAGATATTTTTCAAACCGTCTTTACAATGAAACACATTTGATTTAATCTTTTTTGTATATGGTATATTTAATCAGGATCTTCATAACTTTCTTTTCGATCATCTGATTTTGTATCTGAATCCATAGCTTTCATTTTACTTTTTAGTACATCCATTCTAGCTTTGTATCCCTCGGCGTACTCTAATTCATCAGGCACTAATGTTGCTGGATGTATGAAACCTTGTCTTCGCATATCTAACGCCTTTTTCGTTGCTAACTCTCTAATATAATCCCAGTCTGGTGTTGAAAATCCATCAAACGGACCTGTAAATTTGCCATTATGCATACTGAATACCAATGCTTCAACAATTGGAATACAGAAGTCAATTGTTGCTGCAGAATTTAGTTTTACAGGCATCAATGGCATATTATGACTTCCTCTGGTATTACCTGCAACAAAATGTGGATAGTTGAATACACTTCCGGCTTCTTCAGTGGCTGGAAACAACTTCTGTGTTCTAATCAGGCATACTGGATCATCTTTTCCCACATAAGTACCTGCAATGTTATGAAGACGATCAGTTGATGCATCCATTATTGGTTCACCATCTTTTGTGGTGACAGATGATATAACATATCGACCTGGATACATTAATGCAGCTTCTAAAGTTGGTTTATCTTCCCATAATGATAATTTTGCAATTGATGCTTTTTCCACATCCATTACATAAAAGATGACGCCCTCAGCGAGAGATTTGTTTACAATTAAACCAGTGTTACTTAACGAGTCTACAAACAATCTATACATTGGATAGTTAAAAGCACCAGGCTCTGTTTTATCTGCCGCAAATACTGTAAATGCCTCATTTGGTCGTTCTTCAAATTCTAATTCTGCAACCCCTGGACCCATACCTTTTACATTTCCTGAAAAAGAGTCCTTAAGCAAATCTTGACCAGCACCATAGAGACCTTCTTGTTTAGCTACCTCCGTTCCTGCTTCAAACGCATTCCATGCTAATTTGTGAATTTGCTCATTGTCAGTTCCTTTAGTATGGCTCATAACAATGTGAACATCATCGCCACAATATCCAATATAATAATCCAGTAATAGATCACCTGAATTTTTTACAGTGTTTCGTACTGCTGCTAATAGTCCATCACTTGGTTTTGTATGACCACCAATTCCACCGACATCTGCTTTTATAACAGAAACAGTAACTTTCATGATTTGTGTTTTGACATCTTTGATTTATAGTATTACGTCAGCAAGTCAGATTCTATCTGATCTAAAAAATTGAAAAAAAATCATTAAAAATCCAAATAAATCAAAAACCATATAAAGCCCATCTCATAGGAAATCTCAATGGCAGATAAAGCACACCTGAACATGATTATCACAGGACACATTGATAATGGTAAATCTACTACAATGGGTCACTTTTTGATGGATCTAGGTATAGTTGATGAAAGAGCAATTGCTCAACATGCCGAAGAATCTGAAAAAACTGGAAAAGGTGATACTTTCAAGTACGCTTGGGTAATGGATAATATCAAAGATGAAAGAGAAAGAGGGATTACAATTGATCTTGCTTTTCAGAAATTTGAAAGTCAAAAATACTTCTTTACATTAATCGATGCTCCTGGTCATAGAGACTTTATCAAAAACATGATTACTGGTGCATCTGAGGCAGACGCAGCAGTTCTTGTACTTTCTGCAAAAGAAGGTGAAACTGATACTGCGATTGCACCAGGTGGACAAGCTAGAGAACATGCATTCTTGTTAAAGACTTTAGGTGTTGGTCAACTCATTGTTGCAATAAACAAGATGGATGACAGTAAATTCTCTGAGGATGCATATAATAAAGCAAAAGCAAAAGGGGAAACACTAGTAAAATCCGTTGGTTATAAATTAGAAAACGTTCCATTCATTCCAGTTTCTGGATGGACTGGAGAAAATTTAGTTAAAAAATCTGAAAACATGCCATGGTACAAAGGCAAGACACTGTTAGAATCATTTGATGACTTTACAGCACCTGAAAAACCAATTGGTAAACCACTTCGTGTTCCAATTCAAGATGTTTACTCAATAACTGGAGTTGGTACAGTTCCAGTTGGACGTGTTGAAACCGGTGTAATGAAGCCTGGAGATAAAATTGTTGTAATGCCTTCTGGCGCAGTCGGCGAAATCAAGTCAATCGAAACACATCACACTGAAATGCCAAAAGCAGAAGCAGGTGACAATATTGGTTTTAATCTTAGAGGTATTGAAAAGAAAGACATCAAGCGTGGAGATGTTTTAGGTGATCCAGCTAATCCACCAAAAGTTGCTAAAGAATTCAAGGCACAAATTATAGTTATTCATCATCCAACAGCAATTGCACCAGGTTACACGCCTGTTATGCATTGCCACACCGCACAAGTCGCAGCAACAATTACTGAGTTTGTTTCAAAAATTAATCCTGCAACAGGTGCAACAGATGAAGAGAGTCCAAAATTCCTTAAAGTTGGTGATTCTGCAATTGTTAAAATTAGACCAGTAAGACCAACACCAATTGAAACATTCCAAGAATTTCCAGAGATGGGACGATTTGCACTAAGAGATATGGGTGCAACAATCGCTGCCGGTGTTGTTAAAGAAATAACTGAAGAACACACACCGTAGAGAGAGTCGTTATGGCTCAAAATGCTCGCATTAAACTAACCAGCATCAGTCTTCCTAAACTTGGTGATGTATGTGATGAAATTATGGGTATAGGTAAAAAAACCGGTGTAAAAGTTAAAGGTCCAACACCACTACCGGTAAAACGTCTTAACATTGTAACACGAAAATCACCATGTGGAAACGGAACAGAAACTTATGATAAATGGGAAATGCGAATGCATCGACGTATAATTGATCTAAATGCAGATGATAAAGCAATTAGACAATTAATGCGTCTAAAAATTCCAGATGATGTATATATTGAATTATCATTGAAGTAATATGGCAGAAGAAAATTCTACTGAATCA
>Ga0257107_1000491_pt1 | contig 14963 bp, 5 predicted proteins | sample LP_taG_2_FD_190178 | JGI IMG/M metagenome (GOLD analysis project Ga0257107, IMG submission 190178) | Marine microbial communities from Northeast Subartic Pacific Ocean, Canada - LP_J_2011_P26_500m | ecosystem: Environmental > Aquatic > Marine > Oceanic | place: Canada: Northeast Subartic Pacific...
ATGTTAGGAATGCCATGCGTAATTTTAATGATATTACCATAAATCCAGGGCTCGGTTACCATAGTAATAATGATTATGCAAACGTTCCAGACCTGGATGCAATACGGGACGATATAACTCTTAAAATTACAAAAAAAGATATGCTAGAAACCATTGCTAATAATAAAAAATTGAAAGATAGTACATACCAATCAAGTGCAAAAGAAGTAGGACAGGTCTTGGCTGGTATGAACCTATACAAGATAATACAAGATATATGTCTTAGTGCTGTAGATGTTAAAGAAGAAATTATCGCCTCAAAATCTGGCAACACCGAAGTACTAAAAATTAGTCCATGGGTGGTTATAAAAGAAAACGGATATAATCCAGTTGCTGGAACTAACGTATACGATATTGAATATTACATAGACTATGTGTTAAAGGAAGTAATTCAAAATAAATTAGATGACATAGACAAAAAAAGATACAGTCATAACGTAGTGCAAGAATGGTTTGATACTGGACATGTTACTAAGCGATATAATTATTTATTTACTGGAAAAAATGACCAGATTCTAGACTTTGATATTTCATTAGAGAAGCAAATAATTAAGACATACTCAAAACCCACTGATGCATATGCATATCAGCATTTCTTAAATGATGGTACACCAGAGGGCATGTTTATATCTGAGGTTAATAAAAAATTAATCAGTGAATATGATACTGAGTTAAAAGAATTAAAAGGAATAGCAGATACATCTAAAGAAGCACTGAATTCATCAACTAAATCATTCAATAGTAATAGAGATACCTTTCGAGACAAAATAATCAGGGATTTGATGCACGGCAATCAAGCCATAGGCTTCCATTTGGCAAATGGGTCTGATATATTTGAGGGCAAATCAATTGAGGAACTTCTGACTCTAGCAGAAGAACGAGGCATGGGCGAATTATATACTGCCGACCAAGAGAATTACGATAAATTGGCGAAGGCAGTAAACGCCGCGATAGAAAAATATAACAAAGACACGATACCATTACAAAATACAGAAAAGGCTAGGGCACAAGCGATTACCGATGCGATTGCATCAGAACTAAGTTTAGGTAATGTAGGTCGCCAGGAAGCATCGAAAGAGATATTCGATTCATTAAAACTCCACGGAGATAACTCAGATAGCAGTCAGAGAAATATAACGTTACTCGAAGAACTTGATGATGATATTATATCCAAGTTATCTAATAGCGACTTTGAAATTATACTTAAAAACCAAGCAAACAATCCAATTTCTTTTACAACATTAGTAGGCAAATTAGATGAGGCCAATGGGAATTTTACACTAAAATCTACTGCTGTAGAAGACATCGACCTTGCTAGAGAAAAATATTACGAATCAAATCGTCTTGACCTAAGTATGATGAAAGCAACCATGACCATTAAGGGTGATCCTTATTGGATTGAAGGTGTTGTATCTCCGAAACAAGCAAAGAAATTATTTGGTAATGGAGGTAATACTGGTTCAACTGGTAGACGCCTAAACTTATCGACTACACAAAACGGCAACAATGGATGTGTTATAGTATCTGGTGCCTCCGACGGAGTTGACCTCAAAGATAATATACTTGTAAAAAATCTTATTACGTATTTATATATGGTAACGCACGTCATTAGTTCTTTCAGTGGCGGGAGATTTACACAAACATTACAAATGATACGAAAAATAAATGCAGATGCTATGGTAGATACAATCGATAATGTAGGACCGCCGATAGTAGAGATAGGAGACAAAAATACTTCCATTGTAAACACGATAGTAGAAAGTCAAAGATACCTTTCGATTAATAATCATGATAACTTTAAAATAGCAAATACTGATTATGGAGTTGATATTAATGGAGACTTTATTTTAAAACATATAGACGATTACACTGAGCCAGAGGTAGTAGCATTAATTAATAAAATCACTACCCTCGATGCAGAAGCATACGCTAACAACTCGGAATTGTCCCAGGCAGAACTAGAGGCACTTTGGCAGAAACAGGAAGATGACGAATATGCCAAGATTGATGCAGAAAGAGAAGCCTTAAGATTGGCAAAAAAGAAGGCTAATCATTGGAGCAATACATCGGGACCGGGAAGTATTACAAGAAGTATGAATCATGCTGATGCTATAAGAATGAATAAATTGAATGATGAGAAAAAGGCAGAAGCGGCTAAAGCCGCCGCGGTAGAGGCAGCCAGAATATCAACAATGAAAAAAGCAATGTCAGAATACAAGCCAAGAATTGGAGTATTTGAGCCAGATATGGGTCCTGTTGGCGATGAGGTGGAAAAGATAGCAGACGAATTCGTAGCAACGGCTGAACTTGCAGAAACATTACATGTCGCTACAGAGGCTGGGGAGCCCGAACTTCCAAGTGGTCCAATACTAAGACAAGCAAACGCGGCTATGTATTTAAATTCTCTACCTGGATTAACCCGTTCATGTAGGGCTGAACAAAAAAGAGGAATAATACCTTTTGTAAGTTGCGATGCTATCGAGGCACATAACAAAAAGATTCTATCTGTGTTTGAAACTACTCCTGGAGTAACCCCAACAATAGCAGAGATAAACGCACATCTAAATAACAATATTGCAGATGCTCATCCTACGAACGCTGGCGAAATTAATGAATCCACAGAATCACATGCATTTGCAAATTATGGTGATGTTACAGGCACAGATGATGGTGATGGCGCACTTAGAAGAGACCGTGGCCTTATAACTCAAAATACAGATGACACTAAGTATTCAGATTATGAAATAGCAATGTTCCAAATCGCCGCTGGCGGTGTACTAACTGTTGAGGGACATGATCCTGAAGATATAGAACGAATGGTTAGAGAATCCTCTTTGGCGAAAACACCAGTGACTATTGTTGATGCACAAGCAAGTGGTGATGTCTCTTCTGATGTTAGTAGTGTAGATGGCTTTGGCGCAGTATTAGACAATTCGATATTAAATGAAACTGAAGTTCTGGTTGAAAAAGCATCAACTCCAACATTTATAAATGTTGTTATACCGCCGCCTATGAGTGAAGTAGAATACGAAGAAAAATACAAGGAGATAAAAGCAGACACAAATTGCACTGGACAATGTCGAACTAAAAAGTTAATATTGCTGGGAAAAGAATATAACGATGCAGTAAAACAACAGTATTACATCGATAAAAAAGTTGAAACAATTGTAGAAGAAGCAAAGGTTGTTAAGAAAATAAATAGAAATGGCAGAAAACTTGAGATTGTAAGTTTTGCTCCAGAGACATTTACTGCAACTGAACACGATGATAGAGTTGTACTAAGTGGTGGCATCAATGATATTCTGACTGACAATGTATTGACCGCTGACGAAGTTATTGCAAAAGACGCCGTGATTGTCTCGGCAGTAGAAATTCTAGATGCCGACATAAAAGAGAATAATCTAATTATCTCTGATGATGACAAAGTTGCAACTGTAGAAGCAATAGTAGAAAAAGTCTCCAATGAGGTGGCACTAAGTGCATTAACAGAAGATGATTATACTACAGTCAAGACATACGAAAATGCAATCAATAACATAGTGGTCGATGCAACTTCAGGACACCGTGCCGATTTAACAACGGCTGTTAATGTTGGGATTACTGAAGATAAACTAGTAGCCTTAAGTGAAACTAAAGCCGTTACAGAAGGAAAACTAAATCAATACTTCTGGGACACAAATGACAGGCGTGTATGGGTAGACCAATTAGAAGACACTGAAGTCGAGATTGCCGAACATATGTTAGGTATGCCAGATGAAAACATGACCGCTGTCGCAACTATAATTGATGGTACTACTAAAACTTATGTTCCAATATTTAATCCAGTTAAAGAGGTCATAGTAGGTGACCAACCGGTTGTAATTAAAAATGCAGAAGAACAGTTTGATGTCGTGTTAGCAGGTGCTGATGGTAAATACGCAGATGTAACAACTCAAAACAATCTAGACCAATTAACACAGGCTAGAAATTTATATTATCAATTAACAAGTACAGGTTCTGGTGATATGACAACAGTACAAGATGATTGGGGCGTAGATATTAATGTTAAAGACTTTTCTAATCTTAGTCCAATAACATATGTTGATGCAAGTGGTGGTACTGTAACTATTAATAACCCTAGTACAGAGTTTGGTCTCTATACAATGGATGAGAATAATATGTATCCAGCAAATAAACAAGATTATCAATCAATAAGACAGCAAGTAGCAGATTTGTTTCCTAATGTAGATATAATATTAGCAAACACTACGGCAGCCTATCTAAGTACAAATAAGAATGGAAAAGGAATGGTAATATTAAATGGTACTGCCTTCTACATTAATCCATAACAAGAGGAACAAAAAATGGCAGATAACAGATTAGAAAAAATAACCACTAGAGAGACGAAACATCGAGAGTCTCCTATTGTTGATGCCCTTGGAAGAGGCGTTTACAAGGCTGTGGTTGTTCTTAAAAATCCAACGACTAAAGAAGTTTACATTGACCCAACAGGACGAGGCAGACTAGCCGCATATATTCCAAAGTTGTTCGGTAATCCCTCTTCGCCTATGTTCTTTCAACATGCTAGTAATACTGGTTCATTCGGTCAGCCCGACAAAGAAGGAACGGTCATTTTCGTATTCTTCGCAGACGGTGGTAAGGCTACTGAAGGATACTGGATGGCAACCGCACAAGAAATACCAGATATTGTAAGTGGTGGTGCAAGAGGCAATCCACATATAGATGGAAAGGGCCAAGGTACAGGACTATTTAAGAATATAGGTGCCGCTAAAGCAACTCCCACTACAATTAAAGAGGCGAAAAAAGCAAATGAAGAAGTAGAGAATAGCGACAGAAATGCAGTTACAGCCGCACAAGGAACATACAGTGATTATTGCAGAGGCTCATCTACTGCTTCTGCTCGAAGAGATGCAAACTATAAGATACCACAAGGATCAAAAGTTCATGGAATGAAAACGCCTGGTGGGTCTGCAATCACAATGGATGATGGTAGCATCGATGATACTGGCGAGATTCATCCTGAGCAAATAAGAATAACAACACAATCTGGCGCCGCCGTTATTTTAGATGGTGGTAATGATACCATTTACGCAATAAACAGCACGGGCTCTGGATGGGTAGAAATTGGAGCATCTGGTGAAGTTATGGTCTACGCAGAAGGTTCACTAAGTATGAGAACTGAAAAAGATTTTAATCTTCGTGCAGATAAGAATATAAATTTAGAAGCAGGTGAGAATATTAATATTCGTAGTGTTCTTAACACTAAGATTAATGCTACCGAAGAGTTACATTTACGCAGTAAAGGACCACAATTCTTGCAAAGTGAAGCAGGAATGAATGTTGATGTCGGTGTCAATTGTGTAGTAACTACTGGAGGAATATTACATTTGAATGGACCAATTGCTCAAAAATCAGAACTCATCCTAGTTGATTCTATGCCAGACATGGAAGAATCAGCATGTACTGAATTAAAAGAGACTATTGTATCTGCTATGCCAACACACGAGCCGTATGTCAGACCACAAGCAAAAGAATTGAAAGACACAGCAAGTGCTTACGCAATAGCGGCCGCTAGTGATGAAGGTTTAACAAAGGCGGAAATCAAAAAATGATATACGATAAACGAAAGGGTTCATTATTAAATTACATACAGTTGCCATTGCACGTAATAACCCCTACTGGTACATACTTAGGAACGGGATATGACGAAAAAGACAAACCAACCTACATACTATCTCATGTGAAAGTGAACTTAGAGGATGTGAACACCTTGACGTTTTCATCAATGAGTAAAAACGCTATAATACTAGACAATAAACCAACACTTGAGGTCGCAGACAATGTTGTCGGTTACAATTATAAGATATCAGATACTGAAGTGAATTATGGATATATAACTGTTGCGAACACTCGTGTAGATATTACATCTAAGAAGATAACGAAAGGAGCGGCTGAATTTATTTTAGAAAAACAATTACGAAATATCGGTAACATATTAGAAAAGTTTATCAAAGTAAAAATAGCACAACCACAATATGATGCACTATTATATCACTTCTATAATGAAGGCACTAATACTATAGAAAATAGTTCAGTGATTGCTCTTATAAATGCAAAAGATTGGTATGCTGTGACTGATGAAATTCAAAAAGGTTTAATGAAAAAAGGCAGAGTAGATGACAAATTAGCACAACGAAAAATGAAAACTGCAAAGATGTTCAGTTACGTACCAAGTTTTTCTTAACGACTTGCTATAACTTTATCTGCTAATCCAAAAGCAACTGTTTCTTCCGCTGACATAAAATTGTCACGTTCCATCGCCTCAGTCAATTCATCAAATTTCTTTCCAGCAGAATTATGATTTACATAGATTTTAGTTAATCTCTCTTTCATTTTCATCATCTCATCAACTTGAATCTTCATATCAGTTGCTTGTCCGCCAGCACCACCACTTGGTTGATGTATCATCGTGCGGCTGTTTGGCAATACGTGTCGTTTTCCTTTAGCACCAGCCTGAGCAAGTAATGAACCCATAGAACACGCTTGGCCCATCACAGTAGTTGCTACTGGACACTTAATAAACTGCATTGTATCGTATATCGCCATCCCAGATGTTACTGTTCCACCTGGAGAATTGATGTAAAAGTGTATATCCTTGTCTGGATTCTCTGCTTCCAAGAATAATAACTGGGCACAAACTAAGTCTGCCTGATAGTCATTAATCTCACTAGTCAAAAATATCACTCTTTCTTTTAATAAACGAGAGAAAATGTCGTAACTGCGTTCTCCATTTGCTGACTGGTCAACGACCATTGGTACTAAATTTGGCATAATTTGTTATCCTTGTTGTAATTCTAGTATTATTTATATACTATGATAACATTATTTGCTCCATTTGTCAATTAAAAACTGCGAAGTTTATACCATGATAAATACATTTAGTAATTAACTACAGAGAAAAACAAAATGGCATTATTCGCTGGTTTCAGTACAAAAAATAAAAAAGCAATCAATCACGAGTTGCTTGATAAAGATTTGGTAGTAGAAGACCTAATGAATCATATCATGACTCGTAGAGGAGAACGTGTGATGCTACCTAATTATGGCTCTATTATTCATGATATGTTATTTGAGCCTCTAACTGAAGAAACAACTGAGTTAATTGAAGAAGATTTAACAAATATTATAAATGATGATCCAAGATGTGACTTTATTGGTGTTGAAATTACGGATTCGAACCACACTATTAACGCAATCGTGCGTCTTGAAATTCTACCATCGAAAGAACCAATAGAATTAAGTATAGATTTAGAGAGAGAATAATATGAGCCAAGAACGTACAGACAGTTTATTTGCAAGTGAAAGTTGGACAGCAGTATACACTGCATTTACAAACATTAGTCTTAAAGCGTATGACTTCGACACAATTAGAGAAGCCCTATTAGCCTATACAGTACAAACTTATCCTGATAAATTTAATGATTTCATTGCAAGTTCAGAATTTATCGCAATTTTAGATTTAGTTGCATATCTAGGACACAGTTTAGCATTCAGATTAGACATGAACACTCGTGAGAACTTCATGGACACTGCTGAACGTAGAGCAAGTATTCTACAAATGGCAAAGACGTTGGGTTACAATAAAACTAGACCAATCAACGCAAAAGGCTTCATGAAGATTACTAGTATAACAACTGACGAAAACGTATTTGATAATGAAGGAGTTACTCTTGCAGGAAAAAGTGTTATTTGGAATGACAGTAATAATATAGATTGGTATGAGAACTTCATCAGTATTCTAAATTCTACATTCGCAGGCACAACTAAAATTCAGAATCCATCATCTACCTTAACTATCTCAGATGTTGAGCATTCTTTGTACGAGATAAACGAAGACAGTGCAACAAAGAGTATAAATTACTCATTCTCTTCCAACATTAATGGAAAGAGTAGAAAATTTGAGGCCGTTCGTGTATCACTAGATACTAATAACACCAAGATTAACGAATCTGAGCCAAATCCAAGTAACAACTTTACGATTGTTAACAGAAATGACAATTTGGGATCGTCAAGTGATAGAACTGGATTCTTTGTTTTCGCAGTTGCGGGTTCACTTGAATACAAAGATTCCTCTTATATTAATAAAATTTCAAATAGAATAGAACAAATAAATGAGACGAATATATCTAATTCCGATGTCTGGGTACAGAAGATAGACTCATCAAGAACATATGTATCAAGTGTAACAGCAATAGACAATGACACAAGAGAAACTGCAATCTATAATAGTTTGCGAACTGGTTCTGGCGATATCGTAAGTATAAATTCCCTTGACAATAATGGAATTGAACTACATTATCCAGATGGCGTATTTGGCAATGCGGCAGTAGGCAACTACAGAACATGGTACAGAAAAGTTGACAATGATAATTTCTCTGTAAACTCTAATGATATTATTAACAAAATTATAACAATTCCATATATTGGAACTGATGGCAGAACGTATAGACTAACATTAACAATGTCAAGTACGATTGACTTTGGTGAAAACTTTTCTGGTGAAACATATTCTAGTGTACGCAGAATTGCTCCAAGAAGTTATTATTCTCAAGATAGAATGGTCAATGCACAAGATTATAATGTATATCCTCTATCGTTGGGAAACAATGTAATTACTAAATTAAAATCAGTGAACACATCATTTGCTGGCAACTCACGTTTTTATGAAATGGATGACGTTCTAGGACATCACTCTAACTTGAGTGTAACTGGTTCAGATGGAAGTGTGTTTATTGAAGATGATGACATATCAATCCCAATGAGTTACGATAAACTACAAGGAAAGAGTGATAACTTTATAAGAAACGAATTAACTAAAGCACTGAAACATCCAAGTTTATTGAATAGTTATTTTCATAAGAATAAATTAGTTTCGCCTGCTACTAGTAATAATGCAGTTATAGGACAGACAACAGGTTATGAGGTTGATGCATCCGATGGAATGAAAATTAAAACACTAGCCGCACCAACTAGTGGCGTTTTTATAGGAGACTCCGTTGAGTTATTAATGACTGCATCGGGAAAAACTATTTGGGCAGATGTTAAGAAGGTAGAAACAACGACTTACGCAGATGATACACTTACATTAAATAAGTTTATTCCAGAAATTGGAACACTCAAAAAAGTGGTTAGGGGATTTAGAACTAAATTTACGGCTACTGAAATAACGGCAATTAAGGATGTAGTTGATAGCAGTACTGAGCAAACTTTTACGTTACGATACATATACTCAACTGCTAATCCAACTGAATGGGAATGGAAAGTAGTCACAATAGAGCCAGCGGCAACTGATGTCTATGTCGTGTTTAATTATAATTCCGGTATCAGAGACAATGAATCAGAATATACTGCTAAATTTACAGGCAAAAAAGTGGCATTCGAAAGTAGAGACCAAATTAAGTTTTTCTATGGCAATACAACTGATGTAATTGATAATGAAACGAATTTAACGAAACGAGATAAAATACTTTTAAGTTACTTATCAACAGATACATCGAGTGGCACATCCGAGTCAGTTGATGACGAGCAAATTATTATAGGTCAAGTTCCAGTAACAAATGTAGTAGAGTATCCTACTGGTGGTGCAGGTGCGAAGTTTGAGGCAAAATATGAACATACTGGTGCAAGAACGAGTCTTGAGTTTGCTGATTCTGACCTAATAGAAAAAATCGGAGGCCTCACAACAAGAGAATATACTCATCATCTAGTAACGTCAGATGGCATAGAATTACCACAAACAGTGTTTAGTACTACTAATGTCATAAGTCCAGGAAGTCCTCATAACATTATAGGATATAAACAAGCAGATGCAACTGTCGCCGATCCAACAGATACCATAGAATTACAAATAACTGATTTAACAACTTTAACAGGTGGAACAATAACAACAACTATCAATGATGCAGACAGTAATCCAGTTACTATGGGTTCATCAACTGCTACTAACTTATCTAACGATAATAATGGCGGCTATATTAATTTTACTGGCGATGGTAATGTAGCAACAGATATGTCCACTACAATCAAGTCAACTCAAGAACTGGATATTTTAGGATTTAAAGGAAATCCATCTACATCTTATTTGTTATCTGATAAATTTATATGGCGAGATTTAGATGAAAATGGAAATATATACGACACAAGTTCAGGTGGTGCAACTGTGACATATAATTCGACTACGACTAACTATGAATTTGTTCTGAGTGCCGCCGATAGCATGTATATTAATGATGCTGATACTGGTACTGGCTCTTCCCAAAATGATGTACACTTCAAACAAGAACCATATGGAGAAATAGTAATAAACACAACAGAATCTCTGACTACTAGTAATTTATTACTTAAAAACGCAACAACTGGTGAATGGATTGACAACGAAGATATACAACTTATAGATGAAGATGCTACAGTTACAAATCAGTGGAGAATTATTTTTTGGACAGAAGTAGTTGCTCCTAGTACGACAGAAATTGGTGTGTATCTTAGTTCTGCACCGAGTATATCAGACCTTAATGATTTTTCTGTAAGAGTAACAGCAACATTTGATATTACTACTGGTAGTGTACAAATTGATAACGCATATAAATCAATTGCATCATATGTTTATGATGACTATCTAACACCAGCAGGATACATAGATAATACTAAGGTTAAACTATTAACTTCAGATATAGATGATGATCCATTTGCAATACTTAATACCATAAATGATGAAAACATAGTATTAGAATCATACGTAAGTAATAATATAACATACGAAAGAGTATCGAAAAATTTGATTGCGACAAGCAGTGCATATCTGGTGCCAACAACTGCTGACTTATATTACAACACAAACACAACTGATGATACTTGGTATATTAGAAGTACTAGCACGTGGAATAAACTCCTTGAAACTGCTGGATCATTTGTAGTTGATACAAAATATGAAATCGATGTACCTGGAACAACAGACTTTACTTTAATAGGAGCCGCTGATAGTGTTGCTGGTACTGTATTCACAGCAACAGGAGTAGGCACAGGAACTGGTACAGCAATCCATAGAGGAACTGAAATCACTTATTACAGTGTAAAATATAGAGTAGTTGAGGGGATGTCTTCTGTTGAAGATATATATTCGAATTTTAGATGGGAACATTATGCTGATTTAGATAAGAGAATAGATCCTAGTACTAGTAATATTATCGATATGTATGTATTGAGTGCTGATTATGTTAGAAAGGTGAACGAATGGATAGCAAACGACTTTACACCAACTACACCTCCAACTGCTCCTAACAATTTTGAATTAGCAAAGATAATGAATAGTATTGAACCGAAGGGATCGATAGCAGACCATATTGCTTATATTCCAGTTCAATTTAAATATTTATTTGGTTCATATGCTGAAGTAGAGAACCAAGCAATATTCAAAGTCATCAAGAGACTGGGAGTTGGATACACTGACAGTGAAATTAAAACAGCAGTATCTACTAAAGTAAATGAATACTTTGCAATCAACAACTGGGACTTTGGTGCAATATTCTACTTCTCAGAACTGGCGGCATTCTTACATAAAGAACTTGGCGATTATATTTCAAGTATAGTCATTACGCCGAAATACTCAGGTAGCAAATTTGAAGATTTGTTAAGTATATCGTGTGAATTAAATGAAATATTCATGGCAGTGACTACATCGAATGATGTAAAAATAATTACACAATTAGCACAATCTGAATTACTAGGCGAATAACATGGCAAAGAAAATTTATGACTTTCTTCCAGGGCATCTAAAGAACAACGAGTTAGAAACAGTATTTGAAACGACTCTCGACCGTGTGTTCTCTGTTGGTGAAATGGAGAAAACAAAAGCATTTGTTGGTAGAAGAGAAAAAGGAATATATAACAACAGTGATATATATCTTACATATCCCGCACAGGCTTATGCAAGAGATAATTACGGACTAGAACCAACTTTCTCAAATGCAAATGCAACTGATAATATATTTTATGATGACTTGTTGAATGCGTTATACAACAAAGGCGCACTGACAAACGACCATAGACGATTATTTAAGAGTACATTAGAAACAGTTCAATTACCAATAGACTTAGATAAGTTTGTCAATTACAGTATGTACTACTGGGTATCTCCTGGATTCTTCACAGGCAGTGAACAATCAACAACAAACAAACACTATGTCACAATAGACAAAGGAAACTCTTATTGGTGGAGTTCCAATAACTCTTGGTATCATTATGACGATATCAAATCCTTAATTACAGATTCTAATTTTACTTTAATATCTCAAGCAACAAGACCTATTATTGAATTTGATAAGAACATTGAACTAAGTGATACATCCAAACTAGTATCAACTGCTGGCGAAATACCAACATTCCAATCATACGATTATTATGATGATTATGACAAAGATATAAACATATTTCATTATGTAACTGGCGCATACGCAGACGATACTGAATTAGGATTTAAGCCAAAGTCAATATCTGGAGACTACGAGAGTGAATTCGTATTTAATATAGATTTGTCGGAAACTTCAACTTACAAACTAGGTTCAGATTATAAAAAGTTATACATCACAACAACATTTGATTACAGAAATCTAAGACAAGAACTAGGTGATAGTTTAGCAGTAACAGATATCGAATTACTACAAGCACCAAAAAATTTCAACACAATAGATTTGTATATTGATGGACAAAAGCAAATAGCAAACTATACATTCAATAGTGCAGACAATAAAATTACAATGAATGAAGCAGTTAGTGGTAACATATATGTTGATTATTGTACTGATGCACCAGTTGTATATGATGGCAATACTGTATTTCAACGCATTGACCCATCTCTAGAATATAATGTAGATAACAAATCATATTACGATACAGAGATGACATACTCTCTTGTCTATGAACATCTTATTCGTATAATTGAAACTGTGCCTGGTTTAACTGGCGAGCCAATCTCAGTTAATAACTATAGAGACATTGGTATAGACACCGACAAACTAAGATTTGCAAATCAAGGTAGTGTACTTATTAAAAATACTATCGATATCAAAGAGGCATACTTTGCACTAACACGTGATGACTACGACCCTATTAAAGCAACAGAATTTTTATCTGGTGCATATAATGGTTACAAAAACAAATTATTAACTACTGTTATTTCTATTTTAGAATCAAGTGCGAGTACGAGTAAAAGTGATTTACAAATATTAGAAGAAGCAATCAGTACTATTTCTCTCGGAAAACATTCAAGTGTGAGTATTTTCAGAGACAGTTCTATGTTGAATTTTGGTGAGAATCATTCTCATTATCAAACACAAGATGTTACTGCTGAATTCGACTCTACTCACAACCGAGACTTGCCATCATTTGTTCCAGCAGATGCAGACAAAAACGATTTAGTTATTATTAGAAATGGCGTGATTCAAGTATTAAATGTAGATTATAGAATTGCAAATAATCTAACATCAATAGAGTATATCACTCCAGTCTTATCAGCAGGTGATACATTAACTGTTAGATATTATAGTAATATAAAAGAAACTTATATACCACCAAGTGCAACATCATTAGGAATTGCACCTGCTTATGTCCCCGGCATTATAGAAGATACAGGTTATGATACACCAGTTAAGTTTATTCGAGGGCATGACGGGTCATTGATACCAGCATATCCGTTAGTAGATTTAGGTAATGGACCTGAAACAAATCCAATAAATAATATACTTCTTGCATTTGAGACATTGATTTATAATAAGTTGATAGAGAATTCTACTACTGAAATAGACAGTATGAAGTATGGATTATATGGCACCGCTAGTACTAATTATTCAAATATTGAAAAGAAATATATTATGTATCCTTTCTTTAAGAAATGGATGATGAGAAACAATGTAGACAACCTAGACAACACAGAGTTCGATGCAGATCTCTCAGAATATAAAACATGGAACTATCGGGCAAAGGATGAGAATTCTAATGGACATTGGAGAGGACAACTAATAAATGCATATGGCACGGATAGGCCATTGCTCGAACCTTGGAAAGCAATAAAATACTCACAGAAACCAGAAAACTTTGAGTTGATAGGTGGCAGTGATTATACCCAAATATCATTTTGGGAAAAATTAATATCTAAGGATACTAATTCATTTATAACAAATGATTTAACTTGTCCAGTGCCAGTTGATGGGTCAGGAAACCTAAAAAAACCAAACGAGTTATTCTTTGGCAGTGCAATAACATCGAGCGATATATTATTGATGAACCAAGCATGGGAATTTGGAGATGGTTCACCAGTTGAACTAGCATGGACAAGAAGTAGTGAATTTGCTTTTGCTGAATTTATGTTAATGTTGTTGTTGAATCCATTCGAAGTTATATACAATTATAGTACTCAGATAAAAAATATTATTGAATACTCTAATAAGAATGAAGGCATAGACACCAGTGTCGTTCTTGCTAATAAAGTCAATTATTCATTTAAGTTGGGTTCAAAGTTGGGTGGATTTGTCAACAATTTCAAATTACAATCAGAAAACAACTCATTATCGAATAGTAGATTCTCTGAGATACCAACCGACAATTATGATTTATTTGTTCACGCAGGCGTGCCAAACAGAAGCGAATTCTTTAGTGCGATTGTACTAGAAAAAGTATCATTAGATGTGCCATATCCTGTTTATAATCTTAGTAATACATCAACTTATGTTAAGGGAGATATTGTTCTAAACTCTGGAGATGAAAAATATTATAGAAGAAAAATAACAACTGAAACTCCAAATGAATCAACACCACCTAGTGTAACCTTCTTTGATTATAGTGCATGGACACTTATATCACAACCAAAGACT
>Ga0257107_1000495_pt1 | contig 14913 bp, 8 predicted proteins | sample LP_taG_2_FD_190178 | JGI IMG/M metagenome (GOLD analysis project Ga0257107, IMG submission 190178) | Marine microbial communities from Northeast Subartic Pacific Ocean, Canada - LP_J_2011_P26_500m | ecosystem: Environmental > Aquatic > Marine > Oceanic | place: Canada: Northeast Subartic Pacific...
TCACCATTCCTATCTATGATCTGATATAGCTCTCCCATAGACTTGGCGGCGATACTGCGCTCGGTTAGCGTGCCACCGCTGTCAACTAGTTTACAGGCGTAGTTAGGCATTAAAGAACGCGGTTGATTTCCTCAATGGAGGTTAACCCTTGAGTGACGTAGCTTCGCGCAGCGTCTTCCAACATACGCATTTTGTTGCCCTTGGCGATGCGGGATACCTCTTCTGCAGATGCTTCATTTTTCACCGCTTCGTTGATCGCCTCATTTGGAATCAGTAGTTCGTATAAGCCGGCCCGGCCCTTGTAGCCATCCTTGCCGCAGGTCTTGCAGCCTTTTGAATTAGCATGATATATGAAACCGTCTAATTTTTTTATTCCCATTGATTTTAAATCTTTTTCAGTAGGTCTGTATTTCACTTTACAACGGTCACACAATTTTCGTATCAGTCGCTGAGCCAAAATGGCGCGGATGGTGGTAGTTAGTAAGAAAGGGTCGCAACCCATGTCTGCAAGCCGAGTATAGGAAGCTGCCGCACTGTTAGTATGCAAGGTACTAAACACCAAGTGGCCAGTAAGTGCAGCTCGTATAGCCAGGTCCGCTGTTTCCCGGTCGCGCATTTCCCCAACCATGATCACATCGGGGTCTTGCCGTAGCATTGACCGCAGTGCTGCAGCGAAAGTCATACCTGCGCGCTCATTCACATGGCCTTGAATAATGCCTTCTAATTGTCGTTCTACAGGGTCTTCAATAGTAATAATATGTTCTTCCACTGTATTAATACGTGTCAATGTAGCGTACAGGGTGGTGGATTTACCGCTTCCCGTCGGACCCGTAACCAGGACAATACCATTGCCGCTGCTGTATGCCTTTTTCCAGAGTCTAATGGTGTCCGGATCAAACCCCATTTTATCAAGACTGACAAGCCCCTTGGATTGGTCCAGGACACGCATAACAACCTTTTCACCGTGGGGTGTCGGGTAAGTCGAAACACGAACATCCACTGGTTTTCCTGGCTCTACTTCTGTCTTGAAACGTCCATCTTGTGGTTTCCGGGATTCGGCAATATCGATACCCGCCATAACTTTGAAGCGGGATACCAGCCCTGGTGTCCGAGAAGGCGGCATAGTCGAGAATTCAAATAGTACACCATCAACCCGAAGCCGTACCCGCAAATTCCTTTCGCCTGGCTCAATATGGATATCACTGGCGCCACTTCGGACAGCCTCCAGCAGTATATTATCTGCAACCTGGATATTTTCCTCATCCGAAATGGCTTCCTCCACCGTCGATTCATCGCCGTAGCCTCCTTCATCACTGTAACCGGATGTAGAAACATAGCTTCGGTCAATGGCCAGTTCAATATTCTTTTCCTTGGCCAGGACCATCTGGATGCGCTTGTTGCTCATTTTTCGGATCTCATCCACGGCAGTAATGTTTAGTGGTTCGGCAGTAGCTACTGTCAACGTATCCTCAATAACGAATAGCGGTATCACTTTCAACCGCCGGGCTCGATCCTTCGGGATGAATTCCAGGGCATCAGAATCAATATTGAAGTTGGACATCCTGATCACAGGCATGTATAGTTGGATACCCAGTACTTCCATCACCTGCCGCTCGGTTAAAAACCCCAGTTCAATACATGCAGCACCGAAATGGCAGCGGTTCTCATTTTTGAAATTGATCGCTTCGTCAACCTGCTCATTAGTAAGCAAATTCTCTTTGACCATTATTTGTCCCAAACTCCGGTTCATATTAGCACCTAAAAATTTCTCATACTGTATTTACGCAATCGCTGCTTCCTCCCCTGCCGGTGGAGCCAATAAAGTAATAATTTCTTGGGTCAACTGATCTGCTACAATGGGCTTGCGCAGGAATAGATCACAGAGTGCCCTTTCAGATTTGACAACAAAATCTTGACTATCATTTGAAGAAACGAATACAATGGGGATATGCTGGTAGCGGTCATCGCCCTTTAATAATCGACAGACTTGGAAACCGTCCAGGTTCGGCAGTTCCGTATCTAAGATCACGATCCCAGGCGTCACCTTTTTAGCCATACGGTAGCCTTCTATTCCATCCCCCGACGAAACCACCTCAATCCCAATACTATTGAAGTAGCCGCTCACGGTCTGGATGAAGGTAGCATCCTGGTCAATGATCAATATGCGGTTGCTGTTCATAATAGTATAATAAAATTACGATGATATGATGGTGGGGGTAATAAAAATCAGTAACTCATTCTGGGACTTCTTTTTCGAATTAGTCCTGAAAAATTTGCGAAAAAAAGGTAAATCCCCTAAAATTGGAAATTTCCCAACCGTTAAGTCGTCCTGGTCAAATATCAAACCGCCAATCAATAGTGTTTCACCATTTTTTACCATAACATTGGTTGTTGTTGTACGGTTAGATACAATGGGGCGTTGTTCCGCTCCAACGTAACCGGTAATAGCCTGCACAGCGGCATTAATATTCATGGATATTAATTCATTTTCATTGATCCTGGGCAATACACTGAGAGACACACTCACATTCTGGTCCTGATAGGTATATGGTGTGGCGCCAAACATGCTTCCTTCTGCCTGAGGTACCAAAACTGGAATGGTGGTGCCCACCGAGATGGTTGCGGGAGAATTATTAAAGGTGGTGACCTGGGGTTCCTGCAGCAAGGTCGTGCCGGCATCCTCAGACAATATCTGCAGCATTGCAGCAAAGGTCATTGGTGTTAGTGTTGCCAGGTTCACTTTACTACCACTATGACTGGTTATTTCTCCGATACCAAAGGATAAGCTTGTGTCAGCACGTAAAGACCAATTGATCCCCATTGCCTCATCCTGCTTAAGCGTTGTTTCGATAAACTTTATCGATATATTAATCTGGGCATTTTCCTGATCCAGAGTTCGAATAATACGTTCAATCAGTTCAAAATTAGTCGGCACATCCGTTACCATTATCAGATCCATGCCAGCGGCTTCACCGCCAATGGCGCTAGCGGAAGACAAGGGAACTGCCTTGCCTTGACTGGTGAATATTTCATCAAGGGCAGTGATAATCATAGCGGCATCAAGGAAATATAATTGGAAAATGCGCGTCTCCAGTTCTGCGGTGTGTGTAATCTCCCCCGCTGCTTTTTTAACCAGCAGAACATTATCATCTATAAACCAGGTATAACCATTAGCTTTAAGAATTAAATCTAGCGCTTTTTCCAGGGGGACTTTTTTTAAACTTAGTGTTATTTTTCCTGTTACCTCTTCCCCTAAAACCAGGTTTAGTCCGTGTTGCTCGGATAACAAACGTATTACATCTACCAGTTCGGCACCTTTGAAATTGATGCTAAAAAACCCTGGTTCAACCCGCTTATAGGGAACAATAGGGCCCCGATCAGCTTTTATGTCTTCCTTTTTAGGCCAGGATATCACCATAATGTTTCGGGGCGCTTCGGGGAGATTTGTCTTCAATTCAATTGTGTAATCAGGTACTTTATTAAAATCCAGCCTGACTTCCAGCGTATTGGTACGACCCAGCCTATTTTCATCTTCTATTGCATGTCTACTAACAGGTTCTCTTACACTATATTGATAAAGAGGATTAACCCCGGTTTTAATCTGAAAATCGCCTCGTGTCCATCGAACATTTGCAAAACTTATTTTTAGAGTTGGTGGGACGAACTTTTCGGTGGTAACATAGACAATATCCGAGTGACTGAACTCTAAAATAACTGAATAAACATCCGCTTCATCAACAATGTATACATCAAGCAATTCAGTGGGGTCAGCAGTAATAATGCTCACCATGCCCAAGGTTAAGAACAAGTATAGTATGTGGATTTTTTGTTTCATTTTGTTAACTCCAGGGTAATTTTATCTTTATTTTTTATCATGTGTACATGATCGTCCTGAATTTTGGTCACCCTAAATCCCAGCATAGTGTGGCCTTCTTTTATGATCTGTTCATTAATTATGGCCATATACCCATTAGGTCCTCTTGAAATACCTGTTACCTTAAACCGGGACTTAAAAAGTTTGGTGCGATCCTGAAAAAAATCGCTTGACCATTGGTCAGGTCCAAACGCCAGAGAATCGGCGCCTGCTTCATCCAACAATGCCCGGATGGCGCTGTCATCAATTCCTTTGGGCGCAGATGGTTTCGATAAAGAAGGCAACGCTGCTGAACCCTTGCTGAACAATTGTAGTATTGTATCACTAAAGAAAACACCGAGAACAACAACCATTGCGATGAGCATTATTACCTGGCGATTCATTATGATTCTCTCTCCATACGATACGTATAATACACTACATCTGCGATCACCTTCTTGGCCGTATTCGGATCCAAGGAAAACTTATAGCTGTGCAGGTTTACTGATTTTATTTGTGTTTCAACCGCATCGAAAAATGGTCCAATATTGAGGAATTCACCATTGAGTCTCAGATCAATGCGATACCGTTCCAGTGGTACCTGTTTTACTTTTGTATACTGGTTAAGTGGAGGAAACGTATCATTGTATCTAAGGTTTAGGTGTAGTACGCCAATATCATGTTTTTTTGCCAAGTCACGTATTATAACAGCAGCCAGTTCATACTCCTGGGATGAATGGATAACATTATTGTCCAATCCCGATATTATATCCTCTCGCCTTGTTTGGGTGTCAAGTATATTTTGCCGGACCTGATCCTGGCCCCGTAATTCCCTGTCCAGGTCATTGATAACGACCTCAGCATTGTTGATCTCTGATAAAATACCGTAATTATACCAGCCAAAACCGACGATAACAATTACAGAAATACCTACAATGGCAAAGAAACGAATTCTGGGGTTCATCGTGCTCATAGAACCATTATAATATTAAAATTTGTTTTATTATCAGTAGCGGTTTTCGGTTGCAACAAAAATACTTCCTGAATATTGCCGTTGGCCGCCAAGTTCGATCTCAATTTTGACAGTACACTGCTGGCCTGCAAGGCATTCACTTCCAGAAAGCCATCCAAGCGCAGGCTAAACATGACTTTATCAATACTTATATTCTCTGTTTCAGGATCTTCATCGGAAACAAATCCTCCCTCATAGAGCAAATCCAGTATATTATCCGCACTGGCATTACTGAGCAGGGACAGCTTGGTTATCTCCACTTCTTCCGGCACAACGCGGCTCAGGTATTTCAGTACACCCAACACATTGTTCGCCATGATCCGGTCAGCACTGCGCAGCTGCTGAAACCCGTTTAACACACGCAGGTCAAAAAGGTAATCATTGTATACCTCGCGCTGGATGTTAAGCCGGGCAAGCTGATCTTTTTTCTGGGGTAAAGCCACCTGCAATGGATCAAGACTGTTTGTATTGCTGTAGGTAAACAGAGACAACACAACCAACAACACTAACATGGCACTCTGCAGAAAACGCCCTGGAGCGTAGAACTTGTAATCAGCCCGATGATCATCAGGCATGATATTTAGCTTGGCCTGGACATCCAGCAATAAACCAAGATTGGCCATGTAATTGGAACGCATCGGATCCTTACCCACACCCTTTTCACGGACAAAGAACTCCTGCACGCTGGTGAGATCCTTATTCATTGATCCTACTGCATGTTTATTCTCTTTCAGTTTTTCCCTTTCCTTTTCCAGCTTCTCCTGAGAGGATTTCAGATTTTTATCAAATTTTTCTATCTTTTTCGGTCCAACTATGAGTGTTTTGTTCATTTCCTTTACGATAATATCGGCCTGTTTAATAGCTGCCTCCTTAGCAACAATCTCTTCCTTAATAGATAGCTGGATCTCATCCAATCGTTGTTTTTCCTTCACGTATTCTTCTTCTTTTTCGGCCATCATTAGCTGGATAGCAGAATATATCTGTTGCAGGGCATCAACTTTATCTTCCTCAAGGCGCAATTTTTCGGATATTTCCAGCTCTCTATTCTTTAACTCCAACATTGCTTGTTCGTTTCGTTCCAGCACCTTGTTGATCAATTCCCGCTCTTCTCTGATGGCCGTTTCACCATCATCGATTTTAATATTAAGTTTGACCAGGTCAATTTCCTGACTGTCATATTGTTTTTCAAAAGCCTTTAGTTCTTTCTCGTTTTCCGCGATATCACCGCGTTGCAACTTGACATATTCTTTTAACGCTTTGATTTTCTCCTTCAAACCAGCAATGTTTTCATTGATATTGTTGAGTTTTTCCTTGTACTCCATCAGATCATTCTCAAACTCAATAGCCATATCCTTCATGCGCCTTTTGTTATCATAAATCATTTGTTCATGGAGGTTGATCTTATGCTGTTTATCGCGCTCACCGTTCCGGGCTTGTTCCAGGTTTCCCGTAAGCATACTATGCTCGGATAGTACCGGCGTTAACCGTTTATTGATATCTTCCACTTTTGCTTTGGCAACCTCCAATTTTTTATCAAGATCGCCATTAATTTCTTTCAGGGTCTCTTTCTCGGTACGGAGCGTGTCGCGGGTCATTTTAAATAATTCATCATTATCATGGAGTGCTTTCTTTTCAATCCTTCTCTGGGTTTCCAGTAATTCCATTTCCCTAGACATCTGGTCACTTTCTTGATCCATAATAATCATTTTTTGCTGGAGGTTTTTTATCCGTATCTGTCCATTGGTCAATTGCTTTTCCAGTCGTTGCTGCTCTTTATGGTAGGCTTTCTCACAGGAGCTGATGTCATCTTCGGTCGTGTACATTGACTCTAGTGTAAGGTCCAGCTGGGCCTGTTCGTCCTTAATCTTTACTACTAATGTTTCTAACACCTTTTCAATCGTCTGTTTTTCTATCGTTAACTTTATCAGCCGCTTATTATGATCCTTGAGGGAATTCACTAGTGTTTCTAGAGTAGCGGTATAATCCTGCTTATCTGCCTTAAATTGGGTAATAGACTTTTCCAGGGAATGTTTTTGCTTATTGAACGCTTTTTCCTGCTCCAGCATTCCGGCCAGACGTTTCAAGTTATCCTGATCTGTGCTAAGAATAACGCTCATTTTATCCTTTTCATTCACCAGTTCACTGTGCCCTATCTGTAGGCTTTTTTGCATCTTATTGAAGTGCGCATAATTATAGGCGCGGGTCAGTTCCCGCTTATTCACTTGTCCTTCCACCAGTTCCAGCTCATGGTTTAACCCCGTAGTATCTTTTGGTTTCATGATCAGACTGTTTTCAACCTTGTTGTTCCTAACGCCAATAATAGTGAACAATTTCTGGGCAACTTTATTCAGTTTCTTATACCCTTGCTTTTTATTGGTATACTTTTTCCTGTGCCGCCGCAGAGATATTAATATTTCATCCAATACTGCCTGCTCAGCACGGATCTGATCTTCCAGGGACATGCGCTGATCATCTGCATTTTGCTGTTCTTCTGTACGAATGGCCATATTCGTAACTAAGTCCGTGATATCCTGGTCCAGATCGGAAATTGTTTGTTCCTGTTTTTCACGGTTGACTGTTAATTCAGTTAGGACATCATTGTACAAAGCCTGTTTTGCTGCAAATTGGGTATCCTTTTCATTGAGGATGTTTCTTTCAGTCTTGTTTTTCACGCGTAGTTTATTCAGCCAATTGTTTAACCTGGAAATATCTGCTTTACCGCCAGGTATTTTATTGTGCACATCTTTAAGCCGCGCTTCCAGGACTATAAGGTCTTTATCTGCTGTTTCCTGTTGATCTTGCAATCCAGTCAGCTCCTGGTCTCCCCTTTCTAGCTTTGTTGTAAAGGATTTGGCCCGCTCATTAAAGGCGCGTTTTTCCTCACTGGCTTTGATCTCCAGGTTCTGATGTTCACGATTATTATGCCGCACCTTTTCCCTGTTGGTTTTGGCCGTGTTGGTAGCAGCGCTTACCCGTGCTTCCAAATTTGCTATTTCTTGTATGATCGCTTCATTTTGTTTTTCACCACGGTTTAGATTACTTTGAATTTGTTTCAAGCGCTTGGATAGAGCGGTTAATTCTTCCTTTAAACCACTAGAGATTTCCGTCAGGTGTATTTTATGTGCTTCTTTATGGACAGATTGCTTGACGGTTAACTGCTCTAGGGTCTGCTCCAGAATAATATCCACTTTTTTCAGATTATCCAGTTGTTGTTCTTTGGAACGATCCTTCCGAGACGCAATTTCCGCCAGTCGCGATTGGATAGTTTCCTGGGATCGAATGAAACTGAGATCCGATTCATTGTGTTCGCGCTCCGTTTGCCGGTAATAACGGTCCAGTTGATCAACATGGCGTTCCAAGTCTTCCTTTTTATTAATAGCTCGGCGGTGTTCTTTTTTCATCAGCCGATGTTTCCTAACCAGTGCTTTTTCTTCATTTTCTAAATTACGTATGTCCGCATCGCCTGCGGCCTGAGACTTTTTATAGGCTTTAATCTCATCACCGCTGGATTTTATGGCATCCTTGCTAATCAGTATACTGGCGCGGGCAGCCTGCAGCTTGGATTCCAGCCGTTTTATTTCTTTTTTTAAGGTGTTAGCTTCATGGGTTGGTACGTCATAAAATCCCGCTAGCTTAAGTTTTTGTTCCCGGATTTCCTCTTCCAGTGCTGGGATTTCATCCTGATTAAAGACGATGTCTTTTTTACTACTGGCGATGGTTTCTTCAAGTTTAGCCGCTTGTTCCTTCAAGGATTTTTTCTCATCACGCTGTGTCAGAAGTTCCTTGTGCTTGAGCACCATTTTGCTTTCCAGGGAAACTAGCTTTCTATCCAGTGTACTGGTCTCTTTTTCGAAATTAGCCAGCTTTGGTTTGGATGATTTTTTCACTTTATTTAATTCTTTTAGCGCCTTATTACGCTTTTTCCCGCGCACCGTCAGTTTGTCCTCTCGGTCATCTAGGCGTTGCCGTAATTCAGCTTCCTGGGCTGTGAATTTTTCTATTTTTTCCCGAAGTTCTTGCCGGTAGGTATCCTTGGATTTTGCAGCCTGGTCTTTTTCATTAGTTTCCTCCTGCACTACATCTCCCAGGTCTTTTTCTAGTTGCACTTTGGAGTCCTTTTTACCTTGGATGGCTGTTTCCGCAATGACAATCTTTTGCGTCGACAGCAAATCTAATTCCTGCCGCAGCGCTTTCTTTTCTCTTTTCCATTCTTCAATTTCCGGCTTTATTTCACTGATTTTTGTGCGCTCTAGCACTAGTTGTAATTCTAGGTCGCGGTTATCGGTTCCAATCCGCTCCGATGATTTATTGAGCTGATCCATTTGGGCAGTCAACAGATCGTTTAAACGGTTATAGCCCTTTTCATCTTCCGCTTCTTCTTTTTCTATGTTTGAGATCCTAGCCTTTTGATTATTAAGGGCAGTGCGAATATGGACTAATTCACTCTGCGCCTGTTTTTGTTGGGTTTGTAGGTCCCGCAAGTTCTCATAATGGTCCTTTAATGTTTCTTGCTGTTGTTCCAGCGCGGTTATTTTTTCATCTCGGCCGGCAATCGCTTTTCCCTTTATATCCTTTGCATTGCTGTAGCGCTTTTGGGATCGCTCAAGATCGGTCTCATTCTTCCAAATACGTTTCTGGGTCAATTTCAAGGCATCCGTTTCTATTTTGTGCCTTACTTCCCTATCCTTGACATCCGCACTCAGTGTTTCCAATTCCGCGCCTAAATCAGAAAGTTTCTTACGCAATTTATCTAACTTGGAATCAATATTATTGATTGTGGTTTCTTTAGACTGCTGTTCTTTTTCAAGGGAAACTATCTCGCCATCAAGGGCGATTAGTTCGCCCACGTAATCTTTCAACGCTGCTATTTTGGGTGTTATTTCATTGATCTTATCAATGGCTCCATTAATGTTTGCATACATTTTCCTTTCATCCTGTTCTTGTTGGCTTAGCTCATTAAATCGTTCCGCAATAGTGGCTTTTTCCAACATACTGGAAGGCAACTTTCTTCGAAAATCTGGTAATCTTGAATTGGTAGCAATGATCACCTTATTGGCTGTCTCAAGTTCAAAACTATAGATCTTCTCTAGCTTATCAACTTCCTGCTGGCGTTCACCAATAGAAAGAACTAGCGCATCAATAGTGACAGTAGTTGTTTCTTGGTCAGCTTCTAATATGTCAACTTCACTCACTAGAAGATTCTGGCGCCTGGTTAGGCTGGACAGTTTTTTATTGTTGTGCCTAATCGTTTTCTTATCGGCATTAATAACTGCTTCTTGTTTATTTTTTACCGCAACGATTTTATCTCGTGATGTGGTTAGTTTTCCTTTTTCGTTTTTGTATGATTGGTTCTGGTATTTTATCGATAGTTCAGAAGCTGCATTTTCAGCTTCTAGCTCCTCTTCATTGCTTTGTGCTTTTTCGTAAGCTTCAATTATTTTAGAAATCTTTACGTCCAGCTTTTCAATTTTCTTACTTATAAACCGCAACGTAGCATCGTGCTCTAATCTTTCTTTTTCGAAATCACTTATTGCCGTTCGCATATCCAACTCATTTTTATCAATGGCAGAGTAATTTTCTGACAGGTTGCTTGAGCAATTCTCAAATTGTGTCTCGGCTTCATTTAATTCGCTGTTTATAACCTCAATGCGCTCATTAATGATTGCCAGTCTTTTACTTAAATCTTGAATAGTTCCCGCTTCCACTTTCATATCAATTATTGTTTTCTTCTTCTGCTTACGTAGCTCAAATTCCTTCTGATCAATCTGTCGCTGTTGTTTTTTGAAGACAACCTGCCTTTTTCGCGGTTTCATTTCGTATTCATCACGCTGACCGTAATTAAAATTGAGATCACCAGTTGTTTCATCTTGTTCTTCAATATGCTGATCTATATCTTTTTCCAAGTCCTTTGTGCGGGCCACACAGAGATCTACACTATCCTTGATCTTGCGCATTTCCTGTTGTAGTAATTTTTTCTCTCGGCCTAGTTCTTTGACTTTCATGCGTAATTTTTTTTCGATGACAGCTGATTTCTTTTTTTTAGCTGTAATTGGCGCTTTAAATTTTTCAAACTTCTTTTCAATTAGATCATGCTCAGTATATATAGGCATAACCTTACTTTGCTGTTTCTGCAGATCCTTTTCAGCTTTTTCAAAATCACTCTTGTTTTTGTTTTCTTCATTGTTGAATTCAGTACCTAGTTGATTAATATCCTGTATATTTGTTTCCAATGCATTATTAGCTACGGCCACGTCCTTGAACGCGTTTTGTTTTTCTCTCATCTGGTTATCGATCTCTTTGGCCATTGCCTCCGGATCTTTGAAAGCGCGGATCATTTTATCAAGTTGAATTACGTCTTCCCTTGACTTGTTTATGGCAGAATTTATCTTTTCCCTTTCCTGCAACATGGAATCCCTGTTTTTCAACAGTTTCTTTTGCTGTTTGGTCACATTCATCGCCTGGAACAGATCTGCATACAAGCTGTCAATATCCTCCACTGATTTTCCCAGCGTACGTTCTGTTAATGTATTAATATGTTTAATGTGGCTGCCCGGGCCGCCAAAATATACTGCGTCGATCTCCATCGTTTTATTTGAAATGGTGCTGCGAACATCGGAAAAATATTTCATGGAATTGTCCAGTTCCTTGCTAAACTTAGCAACAGGTGTGCCCAATAGTTGCTGTGCCTCTGCCCATGGAATGCTATCCGTTTCATCCGGTACATTATCATCTACTTCTATGCCGTATTTTACGAGGAAATCCTCGGCAACTTCCCGCTCAACATCTAACACCTTTCGTCCCACCTTAAACATTTTACAGAGCGGTAGATAGAAATCTCTGACGCCTATCCAAAAATATCTTGATTCCACTAATTGAGAATTTTGGATCAGGGCTAGATTTGTCCTGCGTTCATCCATATATATAATGAGGGCATTGCCCGAACCAGAACTACTAGCTCCATAATTATATATATTGTGCAAAATTTTTGGCATTGCTGTGGAGTAGCGAGGTTGTATACCGGCACTGACCAAATTTGAATAATCATTTTGTAATGTTGAACCCGCCGCAGAATAACATACCACTGCGTTTTTTTCATATTTATCATTTAGAGACCAGTCAATAATAGCTTCGTCTAGTTTCAGGTTATATGATTTCGTTAAATTATAAAATAGATAATCCTTGAATTCTTTTTTACTTCCTTCCGGTGTAGCTACAAATGTCATTTCATAATTATAGCGAGTCGAATAAAAAGCCAAATACTGACCGCGGGTTTTCTTAGGATCTACATAGTTAGCATATACATGTTTTATTAAATCGGGTAATGTCTTGATAGCGTGGCCATTATACTGGTAAGGTAAATCATAGATCTTCGTTTGCTGTATCTCAAATGAGTCCATTTTCCTGGTCGCTTGCAAGAATGTTACATTATCACCCGTATGAATAAATGTCATAGCCTGATTAAGCCCATTTAAATTCATCCGTACTGATTCTAGGAGTTTTGTTGTTTGTTTTTTTTCAGTAAAAGTTTTTACGGGTGCTGCTGCTTTAGGTTTCTTCGCTTTCTTTTTCTCGGCCTCCAGTCGTCTATCTATTGCTTTCCGGCGATCGGCTAATACCCTTTTGTCAATTCCCTTACGTCTTTCTTGTCCGGAACGTTTTTCGCCACCAGCAATTTTTCTTTTTTGTTTGACCCGGCGTTCAACCCCTTTCCTGCGTTCTGTTGTTGTGCGCCTGTCTCCGCCCCGCCTTCTATCAGCGATAATTCTTATTACATCCGTTTCCGGCACGGCCGGTTTGGCCCCTTTATCATTGGATTCTTGTATTTGTGTGGTCGGAATCTCTTCCTGGGGAATTTGCCCCGCGGGCTTTCCTTTAGCTTTCATTAGAGATGCAAGTAGTGGATTACCTTCAGGAATGGGCTTATCATCATCTAGCTTTTCCTCATCAATCTTTTCTTCTATTATTTCATTTATTTCCTTTTTCTTTTTTTCTGCCTCGTCTTCCTTTTCGATGGTTCTTGGCGTTTCTTCTCCAATTAGAGTTTGGTCTATTTCAAATTTCTTTGCTGCGTTTATAAATTTATTTTGTGTGATTCCTTTTATCTTTTCAGACTCAGCTATAATTAATATTCCGCTGGATTGAAGCTTTTTTAGATGATAATAGATCTTATCCTTTGGATAGGATATTTTTTCGGCAATTTCTGATGCTGTAAGTGGTACATCATACAGAACCTCAATGATCTTTTTCCTTGTTGGGTCAGAAATAACCTTTAACAACTTTACGTTGTCAATTCTAATAATATTTTTTGGTTCCGAGGCCATTTGTCCGATTTAAACTAAAAGACAGAATAAAACATTAATAACAGTGCCCTGGTATGAACCTACCATTTTGTAAGTATCTATAATTTTTAATGTGGTCTCCGCAGTCAATTATTACTTAATGAAAAGTAATTATGGCAAATTTATGTGTTATATACATTAATTACCAAGTAATCATTTAAATATATTATTCATTGTAATATTTATATTATAAATAATATTTACACATTAAAATAAGGATATGGTATGTAATTATTCATTTATTTGTAATATTTATAATAATTAATTAATTGAAGAATTTTTTATTATTTATCTTCGGTAAATAGAAATATAGATAAATGTTATTTAAACCAATTGTAATTAAAATAATATATTACAGACCATTTCCAAATAATGTTAACATTTTACATTGTAAAGTATATATTTTGTCTTTTTGCATAAAATTAAACAATGATATTTATGTGATAAACGTAAATAACAAAATTTATAATAATTTTGTTACGTTTTCTGGCGGCCTCCCAATTATCCCTATTTTACCCTTTATTACTATTGGCCTTTCCATCAATTTTGGATGTTTTACTAATTCTTCAAATAACTCTTCATCCCTATCTAAATTAGAAATTTTTAATTCCTTGTATTCCTTTTCTCCCTTTCTAATGATATCGCTGGGTCTTAATTGTAGTACATAACATATTTCCCTTAACTCTATCACATTTAGTGGTGTTTTAAGATATTCAATAATTTTTGGTTCATGGCCATTGTCACGCAATAGCTGCAGCGTTTTCCTGCTTTTACTTCATCTAGGGTTATGATACATGGTTATACACATATTATACAAATCCTCCTTTATATTATTTCCGCATAATCAGAAAATTGTTTCTTTTTTAAATCGGGGACTTTAGCATTATCATCTGGGTATCCCACTGGAATAAGAAGAAATGCTCTTTCATTTGGGGGTCTTTTACATGCCTTTTCAAGGAACCCCATTGGACTAGGGGTGTGTGTCAAAGCGACTAATCCTGCACTGTGTATAGCAGTTAACAGAATTCCACAAGCAATACCTACAGACTCGTTAACATAATAGTTCTTATATTTTTCTCCATTTTGTAAATCATATATCTGTTTAAATACTATTATCAGATAAGGTGCTACATCTAAGAATTCCTTATGCCAATCCGTACCAAATTTATTTAAATCTTCTAACCAACTCGCTGGTGCTTTATGTGTATAAAATGCTTTTTCCTCGTTTTCAGCCCTAATTCGTATTTCATGTTTAACTACCGGGTCACTCACTATAGAAAAATACCATGGCTCTTTATTTGCGCCAGATGGTGCTGCTGCTGCTGCTGAGACAATATTTTTAATCACTTCTATAGGTATATCCTGATCTGAAAATTCCCTTACCGATCTCCTATAATGCATTAACGATAAGAAATTAGATGAAGCCCGGGCCATTTCTTCCTGAGAAATGCGGTTAAATAGTAGCTTTTTGAAGGACATTATATGCTATGTAATCTAATGAATAATAATCAATAAATCATCTGATCTGTAAATATTTACAGATATAGTTTTCTCGACAACAAACTATCAATATATATAAATTTAATTAATGGTATTATTTTATACGAATGGATCGTTGTTACTATAAAATATTAGGACTAAACTTTGCTAGTCCTTAAAAAAATATTATACCTTCTATATCATGCATTTACCAAACCAGCTCCGGGATA
>Ga0257107_1000502_pt1 | contig 14836 bp, 6 predicted proteins | sample LP_taG_2_FD_190178 | JGI IMG/M metagenome (GOLD analysis project Ga0257107, IMG submission 190178) | Marine microbial communities from Northeast Subartic Pacific Ocean, Canada - LP_J_2011_P26_500m | ecosystem: Environmental > Aquatic > Marine > Oceanic | place: Canada: Northeast Subartic Pacific...
GCACCTTCGTAGTAGGCAACGATGCCAGCAGGAGCATTGTCGGTCCAGCCCTACAGATTTACTCCTCTGGCTCCTCCATAACTCCTTTCACTCTCAGCGATATCACACTCTCCAGTACTAACAACGGCTGTGGGAACCGGGACCGCGGCCGCGCCGCCATCTGGGCCGAGAAGTCATTCATAGAGATTGACAATGCCGAAATCACCGACGGTGACTTCGGCTTCAGCCTCAGGACCTCCGCAGGTAGCGTCACCAACTCCACTGCAAGCGTCAACTGCAATGGTATCGACATCAACGGCAAGAAGTCCATAGGCTCGGTTTACTACGACTTCGAGATTTCGAACAATGTTATCACGACCGTGCAAGGCAGCGGAATTACGCTTTACAGCGGCGCTCTGGCCACGCTGACCAACAACGACATCGAGGGCGCCTCACAAGCCTCTGGCATCACAGTCTATTCCAGCACCGCGACCCTCCACAACAATGAGATTGGTCCGATTGGGGGATACAACGGGCTATGGCTGCGCGGCTCCTTCGACGTGGTCGCGGAGAACAACACCATCTTCGAGACTGGAACGGAACCAATCGTGGCGGGAAGGTACACCCGGTCCGAGGCCTCGGCATCCCGGGTCTTCCTAGCGAACAACACTATCTCTACGCAGGGGGCCGGCGCGTGCAGCAGCAATACCTACTGGGGCGGTGACTTCACTTGCCCCGCTATTCACGCCTTCGTGACCGGTGTGACGATGTACGACAACGTCGTCAACGCCGGCGGCTCCGCCGATGGCATCAGATCTGTCGGCTCGCTGCTTGACATCCAGAGGAACGTCTTCAACGTCGCCAAGACAGGGGCCGTGTTGAGAAACTTCGACAGCGGTTACTCCGAAGCGGATCAATTTGGCACCCTCGGCTTCTTTTCCCAGAACACGTGGAACGGGGCCGAAATGACGTACAACGTCTCTAAGAGCGCCGTCACCGTTCAGTCCGAGTACATTCCAAGCCCCCCTTCCGGGGAATTTCCCGTGCGCTTGGCCTGGCAAGATCAGGAAGCATGGCCAGCAAACGGCTTCCAGGGTCGGATATCACCCACTCCCGTCAAGAACTGCGCAAACTGCGCCAACATGACTCCGCGCAACTTCCCCCTCGCGCTCAACATGGACAACAACTCCACCGTGTTCACCTTCGCCAACCTGTCTAATCTCGACCTGTCCAAAGTCAAGATTGCCACCCAGCCGACTCACTACGCGGTTCAGGTCAGCAGGGCTGAGCTAGTAAGGTTCCAGACGCTGATTAAAGGGGAGAGGGTCACCGATACGCTGCTAATCGTCGAGGACGCTCTAGGTAACGACCTCTATTCTATCAAAACAGAATCCGACGGATTCACCCCTTGGATTTCCCTTCCATCCAACTTCCACCTTGACTTCAGAGGGCTCGGGGGTGGTGACAATCCCGATGGCTTTGCAGATGACGAGTACGAGGACTCATGTTCGGATGGCATCGACAACGATGGCGATCTCACCTTAGATACAGGTGACTCCGACTGCAACTACTCAGCGGGCACGAGAGAAATGTCCCTCTACAGATTCACCGCCTACAAGTTCGGCTCCGGTTACCATCGTGGGGAGTTCACTCTCGTGGATAGCTCCTACCAAGAAACTGTCAATCTAGAAAACCTCGCTCCGACGGTGACGGTGACGCAAGATAACGGCCATTCCTATCGCAGAATCGTCAACATTACAGGCAGCGCGCACGATGGCCAACTTGCGAACAGCTACGCTACCAACCAACTAGCGCAGTGGGACCAACGCGGCTACGTCCACTCAATCCAGGTCAAGGATCCGTTCACCAACGCATGGGAGGATGCCGGTTTTGCAGTCGATACCAGTGGATTGGATGAGGGCATGGTCACTAAAACCAATCGACCATTCAGTTCCTGGTACTACGCCTTCGATATGAGCAGCATGGCAGGGGAGGGCGACTACACTTTCGAGTTCCGTGCCTTCGATGGAATCGACTACAGCCCAATAATCTTCAAGACCTTCAAGCTCAACACACTGCCCCCTACGATTTTCATAACCTCCCCGAGTTCGTTTTCCTCGCATGACGGAGGCTCCGTGCAGTTCGTGGGGATGGCTCAGGATCCCTATGGTTGCCCTTCGGAGTGCAACAAGGACATTGGACTGATATATCTCCTGATAGAGGGCCCGAATTTCCAAGTCACGACTCCAGTCCAATCTAACGCCGATGGCAGTTGGGAGTGGGAATGGGATTTCAGTGGCCAACCCCGAGAGCTCGCCACCTTCACATTTACCGCTTGGGCATCCGATTCCGACTTCTGCGACGGCATCATCGACGAATGCCAGCCAGTGGTACTTACACTGAGCATAGACAACTCCAACAGCCAACCGACCATTAGTGTCAACCAGCCCCAGACGAACTCTCGAATTCCGGTATCCGAGAGTTCGATCATCAGCGGAGTAGCCAGGGACTTCGATGGTGAAGTAACTAGGGTGGATGTGGAGGTTAAGGATGTCTCCAATGACTTCATCACCGTCCACTACGCCTCTACCAACGAATTCTCGACTAATGGCGAATGGGAAATTGAGTGGGACACCACCCAACTACGGCACGATTCCGACTACCTAATCAGGATTAGGTCATATGATGGATTGGATTTCAGCGGTTGGGCAGAGGTTGGTATTACTGCCGACAACCCCCCTGACGCCGATAACAACCAGCCTGTGTTCGATCCAGCTGAATGGCTCAGCGAGATTACGCTATTCTGCGACACTGAGTCAAGTTCTGCCAATAGGTGTACCACTGCCAATATCGATCTGTTGGATTTCTTCAGCGACTCTGACGGAGACATCCAGTACATCTCTGTGTTCAACGACACATCCGGTGCCACCGACGACAACTTTGCCATCGTGATTAGTGTAGGGGGTGATGGTATAGCCCACTACAACCCTGCGGATATGTTCTTCTATGACCCAGACATGGACTCTTGGACGCTTAACGATGTGATTTTCATCGCAACCGACTCGTTTAACTCAAAGGTCAATTCACTACCAGTTTCCTTCATTGTCGTGCCCATTCAGTTTTCAATACAACCTCCGGAGCAGAGTTGGGTCGAAGTGGACGGAATTATGTTGTATTCGGGAGTCGGCCTCCCGGGCAAGCAGGTCTCAGTCCTCATTGGTGGGTTATCCGTCAACAACACCATCGTGACGGGGGACGGAACTTGGGAACTCGGCATCCCAGCCTCGAGAATCCAAGGTACCTCCGTCATCCCCCAGTTCAGCTACAGCGGCGAATTATCCTTTGGAAATCGCATTCATTTGGGGCAGCCAGAATCAGAGGGAACGAACTGGAGCGGAATTGTATTTGGAGGCGTGTTTGTAATAGTGCTGCTAGGCGCTCTAGCCTACTTCCTCATCGAAATCGAGGAAGAGGAAGATGAGTCCGAGAAATCTCCTGTGGCATTCTCAGCAGAACTGGAGGAGCCCGACGACCCCTATGCTTGGGCAAAATCCTCCGATTCCACTCCATCTGCAATCGTGGATGATAGTTTGCAGTTAGAGCAACACGAGGACCACCCGGGGTGGTTGTGGGACCCCGCCAAAGAAGAATGGGCACCAGATCCCGATTACCATGACCCCAAGTGAGCCACCCGACTTCTACCAACATTCTTGAGTGGAGATGTGGGCTGCGAAACCATGGCCACGATGTCTACAACTCGTCCAGGGGTCCAAGAGCGAATTTTTCTGCATCTTCGCGACTATATGGACTACGGTGACAAGGTCGAAGTTCCATTCGCACTTTCACAGATGGGAATCGCAAATGCCGTGGCGATAGCTAGGTCTAATGTCCCTAGGGCAATCTCTGGAATGAAGGAGTCCGGTCATCTCATCGAGCGTCAAGCCCACGTCACTGGCGTCTCTAGGAAGCGTAAGGCATACTTCCTAACCGAAGATGGAGCAAATGTAGCCGATGAGGTGTGGACTAAGGTATCCGAGCAGCTCGTCAGGATTATACACCCTGACGGTCACTCCGAATCAACTTCTCTCTCTGAAGCATTGGAGGAGACAGACTTACCCCTTCGCCATGTCGACCTGCTCCGCTACATGGATGACTCGGGCACCATAGACCTCTCGGGGCTCACATCGGATCTCATTGAGAGGGACCTATCCAAGCACATAGAAAAACAACTCATTTCCTATCTCAACGACCTACCAAGAACCCGCCGATTCTATGGAAGGACGAAGGAACTCGATGTGATGGCGGATCTACTCGAGGCCAAATCCGGCACAATCCTACTTCCTGGGATTGCGGGAATCGGGAAGACCGCCCTATCGACAAAAATATTGGACAGATTCACTCATCGTAGGAACCTCCTGTACCACAGGTGCCAGGATTGGGAGGGGTCACGTGCCTTTCTCGAGGCATGTGCTGAGTGGCTGTCGGCGATAGGTCACAACGACCTCTCCGACTATCTGGACTCCACTCCTGTCCCTCAGCCTACCTTGGCAGTGAACCTGATTGAATCCGGCCTCTCCGAATCTCCTTCCTTGATAGTGATAGACGACCTCCACAAGGTGGGTGACGAGACCCTGTTCACAATTCTTCGTGAGCTCACTTTGAGGATTTCCAATCTGAGGGAAGTGGGCCTAGTAATGTTCTCCCGCTCATTCAGAATGGTCGTTCCCGAGTCTGACAGTACTGGTAATATTGTCACTTTAGTGATGCCTCTTCAGGGGTTAGATGAGGATTCCAGTAAGCAGATTTTGACAGCGATGCCAAAATTGAATCAGGAACAATTCTCCAATATTTATGATCTTTCCAGAGGGCACCCCCTCATTCTCGAGCTCATCAACAGAGGTAATGTTGCTGATACCTTCCACGCCACTCTAGAGGCTTTCGTGGAACAGGAGATTTTCAGCCGCCTCTCTGGTGCAGAAAAACGCCTTCTCGGCGCAATTGCTGTTTTTCGCGAACCTGTACCAATACAGGCGGTCAAGCGAGTAGAAGGGGGTACTGACCTCCTCGACGAACTTGTCGAGAAAGGCCTAGCCCGCCAGTCTGACGCCGAAAACTACGACGTCCACGACCTCGTTAGGGAGTTCTTGATGCGTGCGATGGACGACGAACTTAGGAAGGAACTGCATTCGACTGCCGTAAGTTGGTACCGGGATAAGAACGACAACGCGGCCGATAGAATTGAGTTTATTCATCACCTTAGGCATACCGGAGACGATGAGGGTCTAGCTGAAGTCCTTCTTTCAGAGGGCCATAGCCTAGTGAGTGCCGGCCATACGGAACTCCTCTCAATATTGAACACCCTCGATAGGGACGACTTTGACGCAAAGAGTTGGGGACTGATAAGGGAACTAAAGGGAGACATCCTCTCTATTCAGGGGAGATGGGACGAAGCAGAGATCGAATACGACGCTGCTGCTAGGCATGTCGGAAGGAGGAAAATCAGTCCTGAACTAGCCCGCCTCTTCTCTGCTAGAGCTGACATTGCCGTGAAAAGAGGGGCAATGGATGACGCGCTTGAACTTCACCGCAAGGCCCTCCAGATCCAAACCCACAAAGACATTCGCGATGCGGTAGGAGCGGCGCGTTCATACAACAACATGGGGCACATCTTCAGAAGAAGGAGGGATGCCAGACGCGCACTCGAGGTCTATAGCAATGTCGAGGATCTGTTGAAACTTGAGGATGACCCCGAACTCAATGATGCCAGAATCAGGCTAGCTTCTGCCTTCATTGAGATGGGAGAATTAGACAGGGCTAGGGAGCACGCTCTTGCGGCCTTTGAAAACACCAAGGACATCAATCAGGATTTCCTGCACGCGCGCTCCAGAGCAGTCCTAGGTAGATTCTATGCTAAGATTTCTGACAACGAACTTGCACTCCATCACTACTCGGGGGCTTTGGAAACACTCTCCACCCTCAATGACCCAAGAAGCGCGGTGGAGGTCGAGATGCTGCTAGGACAAGTGTTGGTAGATGCTGGTAGAGGGGAGGAGGCCGGTGAGCACTATCTCAACGGCCTAGCCGTGGCCGAGGGGAACGATTTCAGAATGCTACAGGGTGAGCTGCTAGCCCGTCTGGGAGCGGTCGAGCCCGATCGCTCACAGCGAATGCAATATCTCCAACGCTCGCTCTCGCTTTTCAGGGAACTGGGGGCTGTGGATAGGATGAGGGAGGTCCAGAACTCAGTGCATCGGGCGGTAATGGGAAAGTAGTCAAGCTGCCGCGAATCTCCGTGGCTCCGCTTGCCCTGTCCAGTGACTGAACTCCGGTCCACGCTGTTTTGAGACTGAGATGTCACCAGAGAAATCATCGCTTATGGCCATCAGCACCTCGCTCTCGGCCAAGTGGGGCGCGTTGTTTTTCTCAGAAAGGTGACAGAGGACGATGCTTTCCAATCCTGAGTGACACAGGTTTCCCAATAGTTCGGCAGTTTGAGAATTTGAAAGGTGCCCACCCCGTCCCGAAATCCTTCGTTTGAGGGAATCGGGATATGGCCCTCGGGCAAGCCTAGAATGATCGTAATTCGCTTCTATTGAGATGTGGTTACATCCACTAAGGTGATTCACCAATTCAGCAGTGGCCTCTCCGAGGTCAGTCACTATGGCCGCCCGCCCACCTTTTCCATCACTGGCGATTACAGCGACGTTATCGGCATCGTCATGGGGAACTGGGACTGTTAATAGACTGAATCCTTGGACGCACTCTACCCTCTCGAGATTTCCGAAGGTCCTACAGTCATCCATGGGCTGCCACCCCATTCTCAAGGCAGTCTCTAGATTGCAGTGGAGATTGGCGTCCCACGCCCTCGCGGCCCTGAGAGCAGAGCACGAGTGGTCCTTGTGGTGATGCGTCACAAGAATCGTGTCAATTGACTTCGGTTCGACTCCAATCGACGCAAGCCTCTTCTCTGTTTGTATGAGGCTGAATCCGCAATCAACCAAGGCCTTCGAACCTCCAGAGCTTAACAGTGTGGCATTGCCCCTGCTGCCCGAACCCAAATGAGTTATCTCGATGCTCATGTTATCGCGACCCCGGTCCACAGTACCCTTTGAATCACTCCTTAATCATGCCTCAATCACACGCTTTTCCAAGGTCTTGGTGATTAGCCATCACCCCAATCTAAGCCTCTATGTCCGAACGGCGCTCCATCACCATGATAAATCCCTCAAGTAGGGAAAAATACACTGAGTGAGCGACATGCGGCGCAAGCAGACTGCCCTACTAATTTCCTTCCTGATTCTATCTAGCCTCGCTTTCGTCTCTCAAACCCGCCCACAGTCTCCAGTATCTTCGACCAATCCGAACCTCGCAGAAGGCACTGAGTCCCCTGTCACTGATCAGGATGGGGACCTCATCCCTGATCTCTATGAAGTCATCTTCGGGGGCGACTACAGGTTGGAAACGACTTCTGGAGAGTTAACCATCAGCGGACTTGATCCCTCAGATGCCACCGACAATGTCACCGACAACGACAGGGATGGCCTTACCGCTCTGCAGGAATACTGTTGGCCCTACACCATCGACAGATGCTTCGAGGAGAGGAACAGCCTTACCGGAAAGGCACCAGAGGAGACTGCGTCTGGACTGCGAGAATATCTCGATCCCAGGGTATCCGACACCGACGGCGATGGCCTTCCCGACGGCTATGAGGTCTACATGTGCACGGTTGGTGGCCTTTACACGAATAATCCAAACGATCCACTGAATTCGAAGAAGGTATGGGAGTGCCAATACTTCGATCCCCTCGATCCTATTGATCTGACTGTGGACTTTGATCGCTGCGAGGCTGACTTCAGTTGGGGCTGCGGAGATGGATTCGACTTCAACAGCGATGGCATCATTGACATCGGTGAGAGATTCACAAACACTGAGGAATACCTCTTCGGCTCGCCTCAAGATTGGGTCACGGAGCGAGATGGCCTTTGGTGTCACGGTCAAATCCAAAGTCTATCTGAGGATGCTTGCCAGACACAGTACTCCAGACCTACCTCAATCCCCGGCTGGATGGGCAGTGACCCCAGATTCAGCGATTCTGACTATTTCTCATGGGATGAGGTCACGGCTGTCGAACTCATAGTCCCCGGCGACGGAATTCCTGATGGTTGGGAGGCCCACCACGGCATGGATCCCCGTAACGCCAGCGATTCTATTCTTGACAGTGACTCAGATGGATGGGATAGCAACAGGGACGGCTTCGTCACCCCGGATGTCACTACATCAACAGCACACTGGGGGGAGTCGTTCAGCAACTATGAGGAATATTCCATCGACTTCGATGGGGCATTGGGTGTCAGCCCGGGACTTAGGGGCACCAAGGTCTCATCGAACCAGGGGCAGATTCTCAACTTTGACCACTCGACTGCAATCACTCTCGTCGACCCCGCCGTCCATTCTGTGATTTCCGACCAACAAAGGGACCGCCTGATAGTCGGCTCTAGATATGGAATCACCGTAATCGACCCATTCAGAGGAACCACCTCCGGCTTCGAGTTCCAGTCAGGCATCGAGGGCCTGACGATGAGTCGCTATTCTATCGGTGGCTCGGACTACCTCTTATTGGGAACTAATGTCGGGTTCCACACCCTCAGGATGGAGAACGGCCTACCAATTATGGATTCGATGAACACTCAAGAAATAGGCCCCGTCTCGACGATAATCGCCCTCAAGACCAACTCGGACGATCTCGAAATCCTACTGTTTGGTGGTTCTAGTGTCTGGAAGGCCAAGTTAGTAGATGGATTTGAAACCAACTCCTCGAGTTTCGAACCCACCCTCCTCGAAGGGTTATCCACAATGCTTTCTGATGCAAATGCCACCGTGACCACAGCTGCACATGCAGAGATTTCCGGGAGGAGTCCGTTGCTGTTCGTAGGTACTGATGTGGGATTGCTAGGTTGGAATACCACAGATGGCTTAGACACAGTGGGCCAGCCTTGGTGGGTATTCGATATCATGGATGCGGAGTATTTCGTCAATATGAATCTCTTCGACTCCACTAACACTGCTAGGGTCAATACACTCGTGATTGACGATGGGGCTGCGGGAGAGAGCGAGGTATGGATGGGAACCAGTGGTGGTTTGCATCGGATTAACATGGACCTCATAATTTCTCAACCCACAGAAGCGTTCGATAACGACAGGATGCTGAACATCGAGGGATTAGTATCCGGAGCAAATGATGTCCGTGCAATCCTGCCACTAGATGGAGTGGTTGCAGTTGGGTCAAAGGATGGGACATGGTCCCTCGAAGGGGGATTTTCAGGAATTCTGGGTCCGTATCTCAACCAGTCTGAGATTCCCGGGTTCGTAACTTCGATGGCCATTATGGAAAAGGAGGGTGAAGAATGGCTCTTCGTGGGGGTTTCTCCAGGCAGGTACATGAATATCGCACCCATGAATCCTCATTCTCACGACTCTGACTTGGACGGGATGCCAGATGGGTGGGAGTTCGCTTACGGGCTGGATCCAACTGACCCTTACGACAGCCCCAGGGATCCCGACTCCGACGGGGTTTCTATTACTTGGAACGACGGTGAGGGTTACACAAGGCAATGGAGCAACTTGGATGAGTTCCGCTTCATTTCAGCCTCGATGGATGGATTCAACGGCACAGATCCACGTCACTCTGATTCGGACGGCGATGGATTGAGTGATGGGGAGGAGTATTGGGGTTGGTTCCTTGACCCGACCACATTCGATTGTCACTACCTAAATGGGGCCTATGTATGCGACTCCGGTACCGGCGAATCCGCCAGGGAGGTCCATTTGGGTGGATGGCTAGGCTCAGGCTCTGGTGGAGGTAGCGATGGACCTACTGACCCCACTAACCCAGATACGGATGGGGATGGGATGCCTGATGGTTGGGAGATTCATCACAGGAGGTGGATAGGGGACGTCTACACCGGAGGAAACAACTGGACTTTGGATCCGAGAGACCCTTCGGATGCCATGCAGGACGCAGACGGCGACGGACTCAGCAATATTTGCGAATACGAGTGGGCAAGCCTTCACGACCGTGTAAAGTCCTCGGGCCTCGAGACCCACGGCGAATCGCAGGAATCGGCTGCTAGCTGGTTCAGTACCGATCCGAATTCTGTGGACTCCGACCACGACTCTCTTCCAGATGGGTGGGAGGCCCGCTACTCGTGCCACTGGCCATCTGAAAATGCAGGAATTAATCCGATGAACGGCTCCGATTTCCTGAACAATCCAGACGGCGACGGCTACGACGCCAATCATGACGGGACAATGGATTTGAGTGAGTCCCTAGTCAATTGGCTCGAATACCACCTGAAGTCGGAAATACTCCTGCAGGATGGTACTTCATCAGGTAATTCTTACCCGGGCAATCTCTCCACAATCTTGCCTCACGAGTCATGGGATGGACTTGCGCCGGGTTCCTTTGGCGAGTACATTGGGAGTTACTACGAGACACTTAGTGCTGGTCTGCCTGCTGACGACATAGGCACATCCGACCCTCTAAGCTCCGATTCCGACAGGGACGGGATGCCAGATGGATGGGAAGTATTCAATGCTCGATGGAGCCTCTTTGAACAAGACTGGACTCTTAATCCCGTGAATAGCGATGACAGGCTCGGCGATACAGACGGCGACGGGATGAACAATTGGGAGGAGTACAATGCAATTGATAGTCTCTTGAGTGAGACCGATGCCTCCATTTCCGTGCCTCAGTTTTATCTCTCCGAAGCAGCCGGGGCACTCATAGAGACTCCTTGGATAGGTGCTGAGTCATCACTGTCGTTCGGATCCTTCGTGACAGACGAGCAGAGAAACAACACAGGATTAACGGCCGATCCGAATAACCCTGATTCGGATGGTGATGGATTGCTCGATGGGGTCGAGTTGATTTTCACGATGTGGAACTCAACCGATGGCGTCTGGACTCTCAACCCACTAGTTCCAAACGATGGGTCGTACGACTCAGACGGTGACGGCATCCGCGATCTGACCGAACTGAATCTTACTGCCAATGGCCCAGTCAATGGTGGCCTTTCCCCTCCCGATGCCCCACTATTCTGGGAAGAGGCCGATCAGTTGAATCACCTCGATTCAGTCAACAGGATTTACAGGATTCTGTTCAGCAAGGAAGGCAGGGCCGAATTGGCAATGGAGCAGTTCGTCGAGTGGCAGGACGGATTCCCTGCCAAGCCTCTGCTGGCTTCAATAATGGGAATCACTGATCCGAAGGAAGCTGACACCGATCGCGACGGAATGAGCGATGGGTACGAGTATTGGTTCACAGACTGGGACCTTGAGCGCAATCGTTGGACCATGAATCCCCTAACTGATACCGATGCCGACTACGATACCGACGAGGATTCCTACGACTGCGATGGGGATGGGGAGATTTCCGATTCCGAGTCCTTCGACAATCTTGCAGAGTACGACTCCAGATGGTATGGAAAGAGGTTGGCCATTGGCAGCATTCCAAATGGAACAGGAATAGTGTCCTATGGCGTAGATGCGGTTGATGCCCAAATGGAGGAGAACGGGCTGTCGATGCAGGCCGCATGGGGGCAACTGTACCTGCAGTTCTCTATGAAGAGCCTATCCTCATCAGAGAAGATGGGTTTGATTAATGCGTTCGACCCGGACAACTTCAACAAAACCCTCTCTGGAATTAGCGATCCAACGGACGGAGACTCTGACAGAGACGGTATGCCTGATGGTTGGGAATACTGCTATTCTCTTTACGCTGAGGTCCTCCCGATTAACTCCTTTCGCTGGTCATTGAACCCGATAAATCCTCTTGATGTGAATTACGACCCCGATGCCGACGGTTGGCTCGACAGGTTGATCGGAGATAATCCCGCTGAGCAAGGGACGTGGTTGGATCGTGAGTTCTTGGCATACGCACCTGATCAGCAGATTGCAAACGGAGTCTCCGCTCTATACTTCACCAATCTAATGGAGTTCCACAATGGCACCAACCCGCTCGATTCAGACTCAGATAGTGACTCACTCGTCATGTCCCCTGTTTTCCAGGATGGTATCATGATTGATTATACTAGGGACATGAGCCTGTCTGATGGCCGTGAGATATTCAAGTACGGCTCCAACCCCCTCGACAACGATACAGATGGAGACATGATGCCAGACTATTACGAACACTACCGTGGATGGAATGAGACTAACGACAATTGGTCTTCATTCTATAAGATCGAAGTTCAGTGGCAGGAAGTAACTCCAAACAACTGGAAACCCGTAGATCTCTCGAAGGGGTACATAGGACGACCAGTTCTTGGTTGGACTTGGTTCACCCACGATGCCACCGACCCATCCGACGCAGTTCAGGACGCAGACAAGGATGGTGAATGGACCTGTTCTGGTTCGTCCTGCGCATATGAGCCATACAACAACTTCCAGGAATACTATGCCGTCGTGAACGCCACGCTCTCTTCCCCTTCCGTAGTTCGCGCCTCCTCCCTGTACGACTGCTCCGGGAACACCGTCGAGGAATGGTGGCAACTGAGGGAGACTCTGTTGGGTACGTGTTCAGGCTCCAGCTCATTGTCCTCAAATTACTTGAGAATGAACAAAATCAACAATCAGGACCCATTATACGCCTTGGTCATCGATGATAACGATGTTGACTACGAGAATGTCAACACTAGCAATGACGTCATTTTCGTCAATGGTGCTTGGACTGATTCATTCAACCGACTGGCAGGAGATAGGTATCACTTGCCCAATATCGGCCTCGGAGAGAATCCCTATGGATGGTGGTACCTAGATATTGACGGCGATCTCATTGCAGATGGTACCGATCCGATGAATTGGGACACAGATGGCGATTGGTTGAATGACTTCTTTGAGATCGATGATGACCTATTGGACGGTATTAGGGGGAACAGTGGTTCTCCCATCAGGTACGACGACCGCACTACCTCATAACCTCAATCATTTCATGTGTCTGGGTCGAATCGAAGTACTATGGCGGACGAAGCGAGGTTGGTTCCCGGGTCCGACGCACCAGTCGAGGACAAACTAATCTTCCTACAGGGGAATATGGTTAGTTTTGCCAGTCAGTACAACCTCCCTGTCATTGAAGTATCGCTCGTCGTATCCAAATACCTTAGAATCCTGACTGAATCTCTTGAGGGGCTCGCCAAATTACATCGCGAGACGATTCCAGAAAACATTCTCCAGTCAAGGCCCCTCGAAGCCATCCCTATCACCCCCAATCTTTCCGACTTCCCTCTAGAAACGCTCCTTGACAGGGTCGACAAAGATAGGATGGACATCTTAGATACCATTCTGAGAACTACAATCAACAAGACAGAACTACCATTCTCCCATGCGATTTCTCTCTTGAGGGAATGGGAAGGCATCGTCCGCGCCCAACTCTCGCGGGCAACTAGCCCGGGGCACCTGTTTAGTCCGGTAGAACTACCTGATGGATTCTAGATTATCCTTCGTCTCGGCCGAAGCCACTATTCCGCTCGATACCCACCATGCGTCAGCTATTGACCAGAAGTAGAGAACGGGCCATAGAACGAGTGACAATATCAATGGAAACTGGATTAAGAACCACTCTCCGCCCTTCCTATGCTCACGGTTGAAGTGTTGGCCGAGGAATAGGAGCGGAACGAGCGAGAGGGCTACTGCGAAAAGTGGCCTGACAGCCCCCCAAGGACCAACACCCCCACTCAACTCGTGCCAGATGACAGAGAGCACGCCAAAGGGATTCACGTCCGACTCATCTTCGGGCTCAAGTTGAACCACGTACTCCTCAGCCACGATGCTCGCCGTCATACGTAACGGAAGAATATGACGACCTCCGGACGATAGAAAAGGCGAACTAGACGCGAACCTTAGGGCCGCCATGGCCAGACCCCGAATCCTCGTAACTGGATTCACCACCTTCTCAACTCATTCCGAAAACATCTCCCAATCTATAATGGAGGAAATTTCGAACAACGGCATTGATGGCTTAGATGCCGAAACAATGCTTCTGACGGTGGACGAGATCGGCTCTAAGGCAGTAGCCAGAGAATTGTCATCTGGCGCTGAATTCCGGGCAATTCTCCACCTTGGTCTCTCTGCTGGTAGCGAAAGGATACTAATGGAGAGGTATGGCAGGAACGAGTTTAGAATGGGTATTCCCGACAACTCGGGTAGGTTAGTCAAACATGGCGGGATTATCGATCATGCTCCCGAACACATCCAAACCAACGCCTCGGTTTGTGTGCTCGACGATGAATTCGACAATGACGACGATGTCATCTGGAGCGAGGATGCAGGGGGGTACGTCTGCAACGAGACATACTTCAGAACCCTCTTCGCTGCTGGGGTCTCGTTCGGGTCGACCCCAACCATCTTTCTTCTCCATCTACCTGATGGGAAGCAAATCGCCCCATCAGAGCAACTGAGCGTTGTGAAACGAGTCTCCAAGTGCTTGTGCACGATCCCTTAGTTCTCACCCATTGTTCTCCGCCCCTTTCCATCGAACCACTCGTTGGGTGAGCCCCTTGAGGACATAGCGTATTCGTCGCCGACACTCCTAGGTACGGTGTCACGACCACTGTGCCAAGTCTGCTGTTCCAGCCACAAACTCAAGTCATCTCCCACAATCATCACCTGCATTGTCCCACCCAAGAGATCGCTATTTAGCACGAAAGAGACCTTTCCTGCTAGGGCAGATTGCCTGGAGAGCGAGAAGGTGGTGGAGTCACCAACTAGCCCCATTGTCATAGCGTCGAGAGCAGTATCCAACACCCTCTGTTTCCTAACTATCATGAGGACGATGTCAAGTGATTCTGCTGAACCACTCAGT
>Ga0257107_1000504_pt1 | contig 14804 bp, 11 predicted proteins | sample LP_taG_2_FD_190178 | JGI IMG/M metagenome (GOLD analysis project Ga0257107, IMG submission 190178) | Marine microbial communities from Northeast Subartic Pacific Ocean, Canada - LP_J_2011_P26_500m | ecosystem: Environmental > Aquatic > Marine > Oceanic | place: Canada: Northeast Subartic Pacific...
TTTGCTGGATAAAAGCAACTTTGCTCCGTTACTGATAGCCTGCAAGACAATTGCTTCGTCGAATAGCTTCCTGCATACTGACCATGTGCGAATTCTACTAGGGTCGCCAATTTCGACAGCAGTGCCTGAGGGACTATGGATTCTGGCGCCCCAAATCCCAGACAAGATAGTTTGCTCCAGACCAACAGCAGACATTGCTCCGGGATTGACTAGTCCAGCACACTGAAAGGGACGGCCGACCTCTGAATGTTCCTCAATCAGCAAAACACTGTGGCCATGCTCGCAGAATCTCCGTGAGAGGTAACCTCCGATGGGTCCTGCACCAACTACGACGACGTCGTACTGTGCAATCATGTGAATACACCTAAGACCGGAGTACTACTATTTTCCCCTTCGTTTGGACTGGATTCGCTTCTTGAGAATGCCAATCAGACTACTGGCATCCATCTTTGCGATGGATTCGATGGATTCGCTGCGGACTAGTTCGACTGCTTCTTCAACAGTCACGCCAAGATTTTCGGACATCGATCGAATGGTGCTGATTTGTCTCTCAGTCGCAGGTGAGGAATTATCTAGGATTATCAGTTTATCAATGACTTCGCTTGCAGTGCCATCCCGGCCACCAGTAAGAGAATCGATTTCAATAACCCCCTGCTCCTTAAGGAACACATCCAAATCGATCGCCAGTTTGTCGGCTAGTTTTATGATCAAGGCTACCTGCTTCTCACTGGCTGGAACTCCCCCTTGTATCTGATTACTGAGAGAATCGATGACCCTCCTAATATCATCTCCAGAAAGTGCCCCTATGTCGTCCACCCCAAGAATCTCGTGTTTTTCTTCCTCTGTCATCCGACTGATCATGCTATCGAGGTATTGCAATTGACGCAGTGTCGGTTTTTTCCTCCTGCGTTCAAGAGCGTTGTTATGCATCCCCCTAAACACATCAACAAAATCATTCCACGTAGCCGCAGCATCAGCATTTCCAAGCTCAATCTTGTCTAAGCTTTGTTCCATCGATGAAGTAAATTCGGATGTGAACAAGCCGTCCACAATGAGTGTATCTTGGTTGTAATGGGGAACAACATCGAGCCATAGTAGCCTCCCATTGGAAGTTGGTGAGAGAGAGCGGCCGTCCTTGTCCACGTAACCCCTGTCCACTAGTTTTGTCACCGTGGACACGTAGGTAGAGGGCCTACCTATGCCTGCACTCTTCATTTGTAGGATAATGGAACTCTCCGAGAACCTTCTGGGGGGCTTAGTCACATCAGTAGTTAGAGTTGGTTCCCCATCGAATTCCCATGCAGAGCCAATTATGAATCCAGATTCTGGAGGCTTTGTTGCTACATTTGACATATACTTGGAAAATGCTGCTTCCCATCCAGCGTGAGTTCTCCAACTTGAAGTCCCATAGAGTGGTAAATCCAAACCTTCGCATGACATGACAATCTGTCGTCTCTCCCTTACCGAATCAGACATTTGACTGGCAGCGAAACGTGCCCAAACTAACGAATAGAGGGCACCTTCGTCCTTGTCGGAATCGATCGACTCCACATTTGGGTCGGTGGGACGTATTGCTTCGTGAGCATCCTGAACCTTGCTTTTGGAAGATTTCTTAGATTCGCCCACACCACTGCCGAGGTGATTTGTACCGAACTTCTTGGAAATCAAATCCCTAATACTCTCTCTCGCGTCAGCATTAGTCCTAGTAGAGTCCGTTCTAATGTAGGTAATGTGGCCAGCTTGATAAAGAGAGGAAGCTACACCACTGGTCTTGGAAATTGACCATCCTAAGTAAGAGTTTGCCGATTGCAGCATGGTATCGGTAGTAAACGGTGGTTTAGGTCGCCTCCTAATTCTTCCATCCTCCACAGATTCTACAGTTAGTGAGTCCGATCCCCGGAGCGCGTCATATGTGGAATTAGCCAGTTTAGAATTTGATGTTCTATCGGGGCGGTGCTTCCCATCATCGCCCGTCCAAGATTCAGAATCAGTTTTCTCATGGAACTTCACTTTCAGATTGACGCCATTTGAATCGACAGATACGGAGTGGTACTCCTTTGGAACATGGGCTTCCCTCTCCAGTTCCCTATCCACTACGAAACCAAGTGCCGGCGTCTGCACCCTCCCCATAGACCTAAGCTTCCACGATCTACAGAATTTCGAGCATCTATATCCGACTAGCCTATCCATGAATCGCCTAACCAAGGCCGCTTTTACAAGATCCATATCCAGACTACGAGAGTTGTTCAGTGCATCAGTTACAGCCTTCTTGGTGATTTCGTTGAACGAAACTCTGGTTACTGAGGCGAATTCAGAAAAGATGATTTCCAACCGCCAGGCAATGAATTCGCCCTCGCGATCAGGATCGGTAGCGATGAATACCTCTTCCACTCCAGAAGCTGAGGCTTTGGCAATGATTTTCCCGATGATAGATTCAGCCCTATCGGTCCACATCCATGGGGGATTAGGGAGCTCACCTGGTTTGGAAGCCCAGAGTGCTTTGGAGCTATCCTTCGTACCCCTTTTTGATGGTAAGTCTTGTACGTGGCCGTTGCATGCCTCGACAATCCAACCCTTGCCGAGGTATTTCTTGATAGTACGAGCCTTCGCCTTCGATTCTAGAATTACAAGTTTCATGTTCACACCTTGCTATTGACCTCTAGGTTCCCGGTGCCGGTACGAACCATGTATAAACGTGAGCAGTCAATACGAATTCCAACGCGCGTGAGCGCAGGCCTGCGCGTGAAGCCGAACTAAGAGAGTAGCGATTCTCTATGAGCCTGCTCATCCCATTCTTTATCGAACGCAGGGCCAAGACATCCGTCGCATCCCGGGTATCCTGCTTCGGCTAATTGTAGTAAATTTTCACAAAGCAATTCACTGAATCTCTTTGTCTCAACTGGAATCCATATTGCCTCCAAGGATGTTGGCTTATTGTTACCAACGATGGCAATCAATCTATCGTCCTTGTAGAAAGTCAAGTGTTGAGGTGTTCCTTCTGAATATTGGAGAGTTTCTACATTAATGACTAGAGATGGTGCAATTTCGTTAATCTCCAACATTCTAGAGTTGTCATGGTTCCAATAATTATCGGACTCCCATTTGGAGTGTGACTCACCTGAACAGGGGATAATTGTCACAGGAGACAGCTTTAGAATCAGCCTTGCCAATTCGGCAATGGCGATTTCTCCAGTTGTTGCGGTCATGCTACTCTATTCTTGCGCAACGATTGAAGAATAAGTGCCTTTAGCCACAACGATGGGGTTAGCATGGAGAATGCTTGCTAATCCAACATTAAAGATGATTGATTCGGAACGCGCGCACTCTCGCACCATCTCTTTGCTATCTAGATTAGGTGAGAGGCCAACCGGACAGTATTTCCTAAACCAGATATATCGTTCGCCCGAACTCCCAATAGAAGTCTTCGATATGCTATTTCATCATCCTTTGGGGCTAGCGGCCGGTTTTGACAAGGGTGCGGAAGCTCTGCTATCTTGGCCTGCACTTGGATTCTCATGGAGCGAGTATGGGGGAGTAACTCGCTATCCCCAAGATGGTAATCCCAAGCCAAGGATGTTCAGAGCTAACAAAGACAGGGCATTGGTGAATAACATGGGACTCAACAATCCGGGGGCCTCTGCTGTGAGGGACAGGTTAATTGCACGCAAAGCAGTTAATAGATGGCCGAAGTCACCGGTAGCAGCAAACATTGGCCGTTCGCTAAAGGTGGATAATGAGCACGTTGCTAGTGACTATTCAGCAACTTTGGACATTCTCTGGGATTACGCCGATTTCTTTGTCTTGAACATATCATCACCGAACACCCCTGGATTGAGGAATCTGCAAGAAGAAGATCTGCTCGAAGGCGTATTGCGCTCTTGTATTGATATTCGTGGAAGAAAGCACGAATCGAAACCAATCCTCCTGAAACTCTCTCCTGATTCATCAGACGAAGATACTTTGGAAACTACACGCATAGCAATGGGTCTGGGCATCGATGGCTTCGTAGCAACCAATACCACCGTCAGTAGACCTGTACCTCTCACTACACAATCTAGGAAAGCACTTGCTCACGATGGTGGGCTGTCGGGTCGTCCCCTCCATGATAGGGCAATTGAACTCATCGAACTGGTTTACCAAGAGTCTAGTGGAGAGGTTCCAATAATCGGCGTGGGTGGAATAGAATCCACTGATACTGCATGGAATGCCATCACCTCGGGTGCTTCGCTTCTACAATTGTATTCTTCTATGGTTTTCAATGGCCCCTCAATCGTCTCGAATATAGTCAAGGGTCTCGTCAGGAAGACCAATGAATCTGGTTTCTCAGGAATTGGCGAAGCTGTCGGGTACAAACACATTTAGCACTATGCCACCGCACTGAGTTGAAGAATATGGCCGACCTCTCCGTAGGTGTACCTGGATTAGACATGCATAATCCGTTGATGTTGGCCTCCGGAGTGCAAGGGGGCAGTGCTGGGGCGCTGCACAGAGTTGCCGCTAGTGATGCAGGAGGATTGGTGACAAAATCCATTGGCCCTGTTCCAAGGGAGATGTATCCAGGGCCGGTATGTGTCGAAGCAATGGACTCCGTTATACTCAATGCGATGGGGCTTCCCAACCCCGGAGCTGATGCTTTTGCTGAGATCATATCGAATGAGCAATTTTCTAAGCCTGTGTTGGTGTCAATCTTTGGGGGTGACACGGAAAATTTTGTTGAAGTAGCTCAAAAAATGTCCGAGTCGGGTGCCGAAGCACTAGAACTGAACCTATCCTGCCCCCATTCCAAACCAGGTAGTCGGGAATTGATTATTGGACAACAGCCAGAATTGATTCGTGAGGTTGTTACAGCAGTCAGGGATGCTGTGGATATTCCCCTGTATGCGAAGTTAACGCCAAACACTAGTAATATTACAATTGAAGCGAAAGCAGCACTCGAAGCAGGAGCAGATGGTCTATCTCTGATTAACACTGTTTCGGCAATAGAAGTCGACCCCTTCGCAGGGAGGCCGATTATAGGAAATCTTCTGTGTGGAATGTCAGGCCCGGCAATCAGGCCAATCGCACAGAGAAAGGTGGCTGAAATCTCCTTGGCGATGCTACGAGGTGAGCTTCCCGCTGCACCCATCATAGGAATGGGGGGGATCTGTTCTGGGCTGGATGTTGTCAGATTCGTGATGCTTGGAGCATCGGCAGTTCAGATTGGTAGTGCCTTGATTTGGGGGGACGTGGATAAATTCAAAGAAATCTCTTTTGAGTTATCTGAATTCATGGATCAAAACGGCTATCAAAATATCTCATCGATGCAGGGGATCGCGCTGGATTCATTGGAGGGGTTGTCGTGAGTTTGAGAGCCTCTCCCCACAATCGACCACAGCTTGACATGCCTAGGCTTTCAGATGCCTGTACACTCAGGCTGGCTCACTCATTTGAGGCCAGGAATTTGATTTCTGTCCCTACCCCCCTCCCTCTAGTCGAAGTACAACACGAAGCCGAAGGAATAGTCACTCTTTGGGTGCAGGTGCCTCATTCTTTGGCATCACAGTATCGACCAGGTCAATACTTCATGTGCTGGAATCCTTATGATTCAACTGGTGGCATGAGTCGTTCTCACCACCACTCTGAGAAACCATATAGCGTAGGAGACGTGAGAATCGGCCACTCTCATGATAACGAATGGAGTGGAACTGATACAGTGTGTCAGAGCCGTGCATTTCTTGGATTCACCGTAAAGGACCTGGGGAGACAGAGCGGTGAATTGACAAGAATGAGGGCTGGAGACTGGTTAGCCATTAGGGGCCCATTCGGGACAGCTTTCCCTGACATGAATGCTGGAGTCCGGTTGATTCTGGTATCCGGTGGGATTGGCTCTACTCCCATGCACATGGTAGCCCGAGAAGCGAGGCACAAGCTAGGGGATGGGATTCGGATTGAAGCGATCATGGGATTTCGAAATATTGCGGAATCTCATTACATTCCACGAATGGAATCAGTCTGTGACTACCTTCGCATTACAACAGACGACGGTTCTCTTGGAACGGCAGGGTTTCCAACGGGTCTTCTTCCTGAATTACTCGACAATACTCACGATGGTCAAACAATACTTCTCACCTGTGGACCAGAGCCTATGATGGCACCAGTTCTACAGATTGCCGTGGATTCAAAAATCGAATGTTATGCAGCTATGGAGAGATATCTACCCTGTTCAGTAGCCGTCTGCGGTCTGTGCATGGTCGGAGATCGCCTCACTTGCATAGACGGCCCGGTTATGGAAGGCGACTGGTTGTTACAGCAGGATGATTTCGGCTCAGCACATAATCCCTGAGTATTGCCCCAGTAGTCATCCTTAACGAGAGGAGTCAGTAGGGACTAACATGTCACTCAGTCGTTCCAGCCGACTTCTGGTAGTCGGATTGCTATGTGTTGCTGTTTTGGGCATGGCGATGATTAGCATTGAGCCAGAAGTACAATACTCCGTGGATGAGGTGCTATCATCGCCCTTGGACTTTGAGGACAGAATAGTATTCCTCAGAGGCAAGGTCACAATTGATAGCCTAGATTCGCAGACAAAGACCTTCGATCTTGGTGGCGTTTCAACCTCACTGGTGGTAGATTTCACCGGTGTAGCCATTCCTGATGGGTTCCACGAGGGACTTACCATAGCTGTTCGCGGCACTTTAATGGACTCTGATGAGGGTTGGATACTAAACGCACATGAAATACAAACTGGTTGCCCGTCAAAATATCAGGCTGCATAGCAAAGGGATTATTCATAGGTAACCTCTTCACTGGTCCATTGGGCTAGGGGGAGAGTTGACGTGCTCTGTATTTCACAAATCGTCAATAATGGTGACCCGAAGTCCGAGGGCGGCGCAGACGAGCCATTGGAACCTCACCGGTTGACGTCGATATCTCGCCCCCAAGAGATCCAGGTTGGTGAAACCCGATTCCGTAGGGAATCGGTGAAGGCCTTACGCCCGGGAACCAGGTCAGGCGCGGAAGCGAGCAACCCGACCGGGGATGCTGGATGCCTTGGGAATGCGGGATTGAGGAGATTGGTGTACAAGTCCCTTTGGTGACGAGCGTCCACCGAGGACACGCCCACCTACCTTTCGGGTATTCCTGAGAGGCCACCCATATGGCACACGGTCTCGAAATTCTCCTTGGAAACGGGTTGCACACTTAGTCTCATGAACCTCTGGAGCAGGGGCATTCCTTCCAACTCTGAATTGGCACGCAAATCCGGAAGTGGGACGGGGTCAGGCATACTCTGGACGGGTTCGATGTCGACCATGAACCATCGGGGATTCTCGAAAGTTGCCTTAGTATCGAAATAGTTTGATGTTGGATCTTGTGCAGTGTAGTCAGCATACCCCTCCTTGCATATCCTACCCACGCCCACGACATGGGGGGGCTTGCAATTTGAATGGTAGAACAGTACCAAGTCATCGAGTTTCATATCGTCCCTCATGAAATTCCTAGCTTGGTAGTTCCTCACCCCATCCCAATGAGTAAATCCATCGTCTACTAACTGGCTCCAGGGATATACATGTGGTTCGCTCTTCATCAGCCAATAATTATCTGACATGAGTCGCGCTTGGGATACAATCAATCAAGGTGTCGTGTCACCAGGTATCCTTTGAGCGCCCGTATGCCAGAGCCGCATCAATGCTGTCTGCGTCTTCCCTAGCAATGGACCTTCTGAGTCCAGCAGCCTTAACCATGGTCTCTACACCACCCGTCAGACCGAAGTTGGAATTGACCATGAACGAAAATATTGCGGGTAGCAAAAGCAATGACGAGAGTGCCGCAATGACGAGAAGGACGATGATGACAGTGACGAAAGGAGTGATGGCCTCGATAGGAATACCATAGGCACAAGTGAGGCCCGCAGCAGTAACGGTTGTGGCCTCGAACAGACTCATTCCCGTACTGGCACATGATGTGCGTATGGCCTCGATCGAGCCACCGAGCTCTTTCACTCGATTGGCGATGTGGATGGAAAAATCGATGCCGACACCGACAAGAATGGAACCAATCATCACAGTGACCAATGAGAGTGAGACTCCTCCAGAGTCCATGACGAGCCATTGCATAGCCACTGTAAATCCAACGGGGATTGTAGTAAGTAATGCATAGCGTACGTCCCTGAAAACCAAAGCCAACGTGAGTATGGTGAAGCCGAGAGCAAAGGCAAGGGACGTCCACTGAGAGTCAACTATCAGGTTGTTGACCTCAATGGTTACTGAAGCCACACCGATCAACGAGTCACCGAGGACATCAATCGGATTCGCAGAGTCGCCTGCTGCCTTGGCCCATGCATTGATCTGATTAGCAGTCTTCTTTGTGGACTGAACATCCATGAACGGCATGTCGATGTAGATGAGTGTTCGTTGGTAGTCGGAAGAAATGAACAGCTCCCTCATTTCAACGGTCATGCTATTGTAGAACACGTACAGAAGAAAGTTCTGAATTTGTCTGCCACCGTCATCCTCTTGGGCATCTAGGGTGTCTAAGACAGTCCAGAAGGAAACATTGCCAGACTGTTCACGATTGAAGATCAGGTCAGCGAGCTCTTTGATTGGTTCGGGCAATGGTTGGTCCTCTATGATGTCAGAAATGGGTGTCCCTGAAACATTGACGCCGACGGCAATTGCCTTCATGAGGAAAACTATGGAGACAGCGGTTGCATTTTCGACGTTGTTGCAATTGCCCTCAAGAGTTTCAATGCCCTCAAGATTAGCATAGGGATGGTCTGCTGTAATACCTCCTAAGTTGATTTCAGGATTAGCTCTTATGTCGGCTTCGACAAGTAGGAATCCGGGTTGCCCAGCTTCGAATTCATCGGAGTATACTTCCATCTTCACTACTGCATCAACTGGCTCACCATCAGCACCTTCTTTCGGGGCCATTTTCAGCAGGTCGATGTTCTCTTCGACGTTGTTTCTATTGTAACCAGCAGAGAGAAGCATGAAGGCCAAGAATATGACTATGGTGAGTTTAGACCATTTGATTGGCATGTTGACGGCAGCCACGAATACCCTCGGAGGAGGATGGGATGGTTTTTTCAAATCAAGGAGGATTGTCAAGTTGGGTACCATTACCATTGTCATTATGTACACGACGAAGATTCCGCCAGCAAGAGCCCAACCAACAGTTTGGATTGGTTTCATGGGTGCAAATGTCAGGGAGATGAATCCAATGATTGTAGTCATTGCAGACAATAATACGGCTTTGCCAGTTGAATTGAGCGCGGTGGACATTTTCTCCTGCGGAGTTCCCTTTGATTCGGCATAACGATTAGTGATATGCAATCCATATGAAACACCCAAGGCGAGTATGATGGGGCCAACGAGAATCACGGTCATGGTCACCTCGTAGTTAGTCAGACCAATGATTCCAAGAGTCACCCAAACAGCACAAAGTGTTGGCAATCCAGAGATGATGACGACCTTGATTCCTTGAACCCACCTAATCCTCCCAGTCTGCAAAAGATCACAATGGAAGATGAATAGTCCGAGTGCCACTGCAGCAACACCACGGGGAAAAACTTTCCAGAACAGCTTGAATGACTCCTCGGTGACTGCATTGGTTAACGGTGCGGGACCAGTCAATGTCATGGTGAGATTGAGGTCGTTCCAATCTTCATCTTCTGCGATGCGATCTATCCGGTCCTGGGTGTCATGTACAATGTCGCCAATTGTCAAGTTGCCACTGATGTCATCAGAGATGCCGATGATGATTACGCCCCGATTCCAGAAAAACGCGCGTTCGGCCTCCTTAATCCCGTCACCATCACGGTCACGACCCACATCACGAACAAGCTTGTCAAGAGCGTTCTGGGGCATTTCCTGGAGGATTTGGTCCACACGCTCTTGTTCATCAGGAATCGCGTAATTGCCAATGATATCGCTTTGAGCATCAATGGACTCATTGATCTCATCAGAATCTATATCGAAGGAATCGGCTAACCCGGATACGAAGGCCTTGATGACCCTGCCCCCACTCGAGTTGACCTCCTTGATTACAGTGGAGATTGACAGGACGTAGATGACGTTGTCCTCGACACCCTCGTCGTTCATCGCCCAGTTGAGGTCCCTCTCGACCATGTCAATCTGATCAAGAATGCTGACTTTCGTGACGTTGAAGTTCTCTGACTCGACGTAGATGACCATCACATTAGTTGTCCAGTCTTTCTCAACTTCGGCTATTAGGGCCTTGACGCTCTCAGGGTTATCGTCAGTAGGTAAGTAGACCTCCAAATCTCCATTAACATTCAACGCAGGTTCTTCGGTGCACCAATCGAAGTCGTAACCATCCCTACAGTCGTTTACCCCTGAATGGGGTAACATCAGAATCGTGAAGCCCAAAGAGAGGATGACTGCGATGACTGGGGCCATAGTGAGGATTGAGGTGGCATTAGCGTCTCTCAACTTCCTCCTCATGATGTTAGGGATGCGCCCAACAGCCCTCTCTACACCAGCACCGTCCAACTCACTGATTCGTTTTCCGACTTCGTTGATTCGACCAAGTCCACTTGAAATCGGAGATTCAGAGACAGTGCTCTGATCCTCGCCAATATCGAGTACTTCGTCTTCCATGGTCCCGCTTGTCATGATGTGCCTCTAGACATCCCTTCAACCCCACGCCGATGTATTTCGCGGTATGGCGTATTTTCGGATATTTCTTTGGTAACGGTCAAGAATGGTGGTCAATGGCATTGACAGCGTAGGAGCCGAATAGATGGGAGAACCGAAGATCGTCGACAAAAGGTGGACAGTGGATCTCGAAAAAACGATTCAGCAAGAACACTATGATTCCGGCTACGAGAAACGATATTCATTCGACCCAACTAGCGAACGGGAACTATTCATCATTGACACCCCTCCACCGTACCCAAGTGGAACTTGGCATATTGGGGCCGTTGCCCAGTACAGTATGATCGATGTGATAGCTCGTAGTCAGAGGCTTCTGGGCAAAGAGGTGCGCTTCCCCTGGGGAGTCGATAGAAATGGCATCAACATCGAATTTACCGTCGAAAAGAAGACCGGGCGTAAGATGAGGAGTTTTGACCGTGGTGAGTTCTTGGACCGTTGCGCCGAGATCATCGAGGATTACACCCAAGCCATGAGGCAAACAGCCAAGAGAGTAGGACTTTCCTGCGATTACGACAACGAGTACCTGACTGACTCCCCTGACTACCGGGCTGTGACCCAATCGATATTCGTTAATCTATTCAGGCGCGGGGCTATTGTAGAGGATCTCAGGCCCAACCTTTACGACCCTGTGGAAGGCACCACCATTGCAGAAGCAGAGGTTCAGCGAACATCTCGCAAAACGCTGCTATGTGATGTCTCTTGGACCACTGCTGATGGTGAGAAAATCATCATCACAACGACCCGTCCTGAATTGATTTGCGCATGTGGCGTAGTCGTAGTACATCCAGACGACGAGCGCTACACCCACCTCGTTGGCAAGCGTATCAAACTACCCCTGCCAGTGAGCGGTCGTGAAGACTCGGTCGAGATTCTCACCCATCCATCTGTTAAGATGGGTTTTGGTAGTGGTGTTCTGATGATTTGCTCCTTCGGGGACCAGAATGATGTAGCGGTGTTCCGGGAATTAGGCCTCCGCCCCTACGTAGCTATCGACCTAGATGGGAAAATGACATCCATCGCCGGTCCGCTAGTAGGGTTGCCCGTACCCGAGGCGCGCAAGGTCTCTATCGATATGCTTCGAGAGTCTGGTAGCCTCATATCCACCAAAGAACGCATGCAGGAAGTTCCAATCAGCGAAAGAGGGGGCAATCCCATCGAGATCATTCTGCTAAAGGAATGGTACGTTAGACAAACTCATATTCTAGACAGGCTGCGAGAGCTTTCGGACCAATGTGTATTCATACCTAATCGTAACAGGCAGTACCTCCACGATTGGATGGAAGGAATTTCCATAGACTGGCCAATCAGTCGGCGAAGATGGTACCATACAGAGGTGCCAATATGGTATTCTGAAGATGGCACAAAGATAGTTGTCCCCCCACAAGGTATCTATGTCCAACCTTGGAGGGAATTGCCCCCTGATGAATCAGAGGTGCTTGATCGCGAATCCAAGGAATCCCTGGGTAGTTACAGTGAGATGGAGGACTTTCTTGGTGTTTTGGTCGGCGAGGAAAAGGTGTTCGATACATGGATGGACTCTTCTAACTCCAACCTGTTTGTCTCTGGATATATCAGCGACCCTGAACTCTTCGAAAGGGCCTTCCCAACATCAATCAGGCCACAGGGAAAGGATATTGTGCGCACTTGGTTATACTACACGTTACTGAAAAGTGCACTCTTACTCGACAAACCCGGCTTTCAGTACATCTGGGTCGATGGCTTGGGCATGGACCCATGGGGTCGAAAGATGTCGAAATCCCTAGGTAACGGCATAGACGCAGACTCAGTTCTCGAATGCGGTTCCGGTGGAAGGACCGGTTCGTGGAAGATTAAGGGTCCCGATGGGAAGCAAGTACAATTGCGAGCAAACAAAATCGGGAGCGAATGCTTCCGATTATGGAAGGCCTGTGAGGCACAGGTTGGTGACGACTTCCACATCAACCCAGAAGAGATTGAGACGAAGTACTACGGTATCCTCACCAAGCTATTCAACGTCGCTAGGTTCGCTAGCCAGTTCGATGTTTCCGATGATTTAGAAAGGCCACCAGACAATTTGGCCCTCGAGGATCGTTGGATTTTATCAGAGTTCGATCACGTGATGGCACAAGTCGAAGATGCATGGACTCGAATTGACATATACAGTGCGGCGCAGGCAATCAAGGGATTCGGCACCGGAATATTCCCCAGCCACTGGTTGGAGATGACGAAGTCAAGGCTGTACGATGGTGATGAAGCAGCTACTTGGACACTGCACAGAGTGATTCATGATCTTCTATGCGCATTCACCCCAATCTGCCCATTCTTCACCCACTACCTATCTACCACCTTGTATGGCAAAAGCTCCGTCGATGCCCGCGCCTTCCCGCGACTTCCCACAGTAGTCATGGGTGAGGAAGCAGAGTCCCTGAGGGCTCTGACCCCTGTAATCACGGAGTTTAATTCCATGGTATGGAAGTTGAAGAAGGACTCTGGATTGTCCCTGAATTCTCCAGTTTCAGATGTATCAATCCCCCTAGAACTGTCAATTATGGAAAATACACTTGTTCAAATGCACAGCATCGAATGACTCGGTGACAACGCCTTGTCTCATAGGCACATCAGTTGATAGTTGAAGATGGCCTTATTCCGTTGAAATAGTCAATGAGGAGTCCCGCCATCTCCTCTCCGACACGATCTTGGGCTTCCAAGGTCGCAGAGCCGATGTGCGGTGAGCCGTGGAAGTCAGCATGATTCAAAAGAGGATTTTCCCCAGGGGGCTCGACTTCGAATACGTCCAATGCCACTGAGGACAGCTGTCCCGATTCGAGGGCAGATAAGACAGCTGCCTCATCGACTATACCCCCCCTAGAACAGTTAACAATATGATTTCCGCATGGAGTACCATCGGCACCGACGCCGCTCATCAATGCTAAACGATCAGAGTTGACTAGGTGTTGGGTCTCTTCCGAAAGATTACAATGAATGGATATGTGAGTGCAGAGCCTGAATAATTCATCCACTTCGTCATGAAAGATACAATGTGAGGACTCGGCCACATCGCTGGAGATGTACGGGTCGAATGCATGAAGATTCATGCCTAAGGTGCTGGCGACTTCACCAACACCCCTAGCAATCCTGCCGAAACCAATCATGCCCAGACTTTTGCCCCCTAATTCTGATCCCCTGAGTGACTTCTTGGCCCATTCTCCCGATCTTAGGGTCCTGTCTGCTTTAGGAATATGACGCGTAGACGCAATTAGATGGCCAATAGTCAACTCCACTACGCTTCTAGTAGAAGCACCAGGAGTGTTGCAAACTACCACTCCACAATTGGATGCCGCTGCGAGGTCGATATTATCCACACCCACCCCGGCACGGCCGATGAAACCAATTCCGCCGGCCTCGTTCCTTGACGCGTGAATGGAATCACTGGTCATCTTAGTGGAACTTCGGACTACTACAGCATCGAAATTGGACAGTACACCAGACAACAACTCCTCTGGAGAGAAGTGCTGTAACACCACCTCGTGTCCGGCATCCTGCAGGCGTTCAACGGCCGCTAAGGACATACCATCGGTCGCGGCTACACGGCCCATGCACTGTGTAGACGAGTGAGTTTGATGAATATTGTGAAACATGCCGTCTCAGTAGAATTATATCGTAAGCCCCTTACTGATGCCTAGGAATGGATATGGCATTCGAACTACCGGAACTTGGATATGCGTACGATGGCCTAGAGCCTCACTTGGATTCATTGACAATGGAAATTCACCACACCAAGCATCATGCTGGGTATACTGCAAATCTGAATGCCGCTATCGATGGTACAGAGATGGCTGACAAATCCATTGAGGAGATACTCATTGAACATAACGAAGTACCCGCGGTAAGGAACAACGGTGGCGGATATTGGAACCACTCTCTGTTTTGGAACATTATGTCACCCAATGGCGGTGGGGAACCAGAAGGCGAAATTGCAAGTGCTATAGATGACTCATTCGGATCCTTCGATGCCATGAAAGAGGAATTCACCAAAGCTGCGATGACTAGGTTTGGCAGTGGTTGGACTTGGCTGTGTTCATCTGCCGGATCTCTGAGCATCTGCTCCACTCCCAACCAAGACAATCCACTCATGACTGGCGCGGGAATACCAATTATGGGACTTGATGT
>Ga0257107_1000505_pt1 | contig 14765 bp, 14 predicted proteins | sample LP_taG_2_FD_190178 | JGI IMG/M metagenome (GOLD analysis project Ga0257107, IMG submission 190178) | Marine microbial communities from Northeast Subartic Pacific Ocean, Canada - LP_J_2011_P26_500m | ecosystem: Environmental > Aquatic > Marine > Oceanic | place: Canada: Northeast Subartic Pacific...
TCACACTCTCGTCTGCGTTCAGTTCCCTGAAGACCCGGCCGAACTCGCGGAACAGGAAGCCCGTCATGGCGTTCATGACCTCGGGTCGGTTCATGGTCACGGTGACGACGTCACCATCCCGTTCCACATCCAGCCCCTCGGCTCCTTCGATCACGTTTCCCACGATGGCCCTTCCAATCTCCGTCGTTCCGTCGGCCGACCATAAACCCGTGTCCGAGCGGGTCACCCATCCGGTAACTGGGCCGGTCCACGGTGTGGCGACCAACCGTGCCCATCGGGTCACGTGGAGCCCTGTCGACGGGTGACGGCCCCCGGAGCGGAGAGCAGCCATGCCCGTCGGTAGTGTCAACCCATGGACCTGGACCTGACGGAGGATCAGGAGGCGATCCGTGAGGTGTTCGCCGGTTTCTTCTCCTATGAAACCGGTCCCGAACGGGCCAGAGCGGCCGAACCGCACGGATTCGACACCCGGGCATGGCTTCGCCTGATGCAGACCGGCGCTCCCGGCATGGGCGTCGCCGAGTCATCCGGTGGCGGTGGGGCGACCCTGGCGGACCTGACCGTCGTCGTCGAAGAGGCCGGCGCCCACATCGCCGCACTCCCCCTGGTGGACCACATGGTCGCCGCCCGCCTGCTGGCCACCGTAGGCACCTGCGACGCCGACGTGCTGGCCGGTGCCACGATCATCGGCCTCGCACTGCGGCCCCCGGTGGACGGCGTTGCACGCACCGTTCCAACCGGTGCCGTGGCCCGACAGGTGGTGGCCCTCGACGGCGACGCCCTGGTGCTCATCGACGGCGACCCGGGCGACCACCTGGAGAACCACGGCTGCCTGCCGCTGGCCCACCGGCCCTTGGCGGGAGCCACCGTGCTGGCCAAGGGCCCGGACGCTGTCGATGCCTACCGTCGGGCCCTGGACGAGTGGCGCGCCCTGACCGCCTCGACCCTCGTGGGAATGACCCGTACGGCACTGGACCTAGGCGTCGACTACGCGAAGGAGCGACAGCAGTTCGGACGGCCCATCGGCAGCTTCCAGGCCATCCAGCACCTGCTGGCAGACCTTCCCGGCCTGCTGGAAGGTGCCCGGCTCATAACGGCGAAGGCGGCCTGGGCCGGTGACAGGGCCGTTGCCGGCCAGACCGGGGTGGCCGACATGGGTGACAACGAGATCACCGACTTCGCCGCCCTGGCATGCATGGCACTCGTGTCGGCGGGCGAGGCTGCGACCACTTCTACCGACCGCAGCCTGCACGTGCACGGGGGCTACGGCTTCAGCGAGGAGTACGACATCCAGCTCTACTTCCGTCGCGCCCGTGCCCTCGCCATGGTCCTGGATGACCCGGCCCGGGAGTGCCGACGCCTGGCTGACATGCTGATCACCGGGCAGGCGACCGGGGCAACCGCCTGATGGACTTCTCACTCAGCCCGAGCGCCGTTGACTTCCGTGCCGAGGTGAAGGCCTTCATCGCGGAGCATCTCACCGCCGAGGTCGTCGACCAGATGCACGCCACCGGCACCTTCAACGATAAGGCGTTCAACGCTGCGCTGGCCGACGCCGGCCTGCTTGCCGGGGCGGTCCCCGGCTATGGCGACCGTGACCCCATCGAGCTCTACATCCTCTTCAACGAACTGGAGAAGGCCGGTGCGCCCTACGACGGCCTGGCTGTCACGATGCTGGTGGCCGGTGTGGTCAACGCCGTCGGAACCGACTTCCACCGCACCCGGGTGCTGGAGAACCTGCTCACGGGCCGCTTGAACTGCTGCCTCGGCTACAGCGAACCCGACCACGGCTCGGACGTGGCGTCCATAACCACGAAGGCCGTCCGCGACGGAGACGAGTGGGTGATCACCGGCCAGAAGATGTGGACGACGATGGCGCACGTATCCGACTGGGTGTTCCTGCTCACCCGGACCAACCCGGACGTGCCCAGGCACAAGGGCCTCACCATGTTCCTGATTCCCATGGACACCCCGGGCATCGAGGTCCAGCCGGTCCCGACCATGGCCACCGAACGCACCAACGCCACCTTCTACGACGAGGTCCGGGTCGGCGATGAGTGGCGCCTCGGCGAGGTGGACGGTGGCTGGGCCGTCATGGGCGTGGCCCTGGCCTTCGAGCGGGGCGTCATGGGCGGCACCAACCCCGCGGTCCCCCTGCTTCGCCACGTACGGGACTGGGCCGACCGGGCTCCCTCTCCCGACGGTGGAACCATGCTCCAGGATCCGCTCCTACGTGAGCGCCTGGCCCGCACCGCCATTGGCAACCAGGTCTCGCAGCTCCTGACCCTGCGGGCGGCCTGGATAGCCGCAACCGGCGGCCTTCCCGGCCTGGAGGGCTCCATGGCGAAGTTGTACGCCACCGGGCGCTACCAGCAGGCAGTCGGCTGGTTCCAGGAGATGGCCGGAGCAGAGGGCCTGTTGAGCTTCGGCGTGGACGACGCTGCGGCCGATGGCTGGATCGACTACGACGCCAGGCATGCCCCCGTGACCACCATCTACGGCGGCACCACCGAGATCAACCGCAACAACGTGGCTGAACGCCACCTCGGCCTGCCGCGCAACCGCTAGCCAGCGGGCCGCCAACTCCGGATGTCGCCTCCCGTGGGCGGCGATCCGGGGGCCGCATCCCGAGATGGTGCCGTAGGCCCCGGCTGCCGGCTCCGGTCCTCAGGCGTGTCGCTGGCGACGAGCTCTCAGCAGCGAGCCAGGTCGCCCGGATCGGCGGGCACCGGGCGGTGCAGCACCCCTCCCCCGAAGGAGACCTCCAGCACGCCGGCGGTGTCCTCCACGCCACGACCAGTACCGTCGATCAGCATGCTGTAGGCACCCGGTTCCGGTGGCGGGAAAACCAGCGTGACCGGGCCGGGCTGAACCAGATTACGAAGGGTCCCACCACCCGGCGTGCAGCGGAACGTACCGGCCGCAGGTTGACTGAAGGTCCCGTCGAGGCTCCCACCGGACGACCCAGCCGTCCACAGGACGGACACGTGGACCACCTTCGGTGAACCGTCGCCACAAACCGTCACCAGGAATGCGCTCGTCCCGTACTCCTCCAGCCGGGCCGAGACGTCGTCTGCGGTGACCGGCTGGCTCATGGCCGCACACTAGCCCCGGGTACCGACCCGGACACCTCTTTCATGGTCACTGAACATCGCATCTACAGTCTTTAGTGACTAGTTTTCTGGCATGCACCACTTTCGAATCGGCGAAGCCGCCAAGTTGCTGGGGGTCAGCCCGGACACCGTCCGACGCTGGGCCGACGCCGGGCGCCTGGCAACCAGCCGGACGACCGGCGGCCATCGCACCATCAACGGACCGGACCTGGCACGGCTGTCCCAGGATCTGGCCGCCGAGGCCACCACCGAGGAAGCAGGTGGCTCGGTCCTGTCGGCACGCAACCGCTTCACGGGCCTCGTCACCCGCGTGGTGCGCGACGGGGTGATGGCCCAGGTGGAGATCCAGGCCGGCCCCCACCGGGTGGTCTCGCTGCTGTCCGCCGAGGCTGTGGACGACCTGGGCCTGGAACCCGGCGTCCTGGCGGTCGCCGTCGTCAAGGCCACCAACGTCGTCGTCGAACGCCCCCGCTGACCGGGATCCGTGAGCCTCTCGGCCCGGGCCCTGTCCGGCACAGCCATCATGCGACTCGTTGTCGTGGCACTGTTCATCGTGGGACTGCTGGCCACGACGAATTGCTCCCCTGCCGGTGCCGACGGCAACGAGAACCGGCTCACCGTCTTCGTCGCCTCCTCGCTGACAGACGTGATCGGCGACCTGGCCACCGCTTGGGAGGCGGCCGGCGGTTCCGGCCTCCTCGAGGTGGTGGGCGGCTCCAACCACCTGGCTGCGCAACTACGTGACGGTGCCCCCGCAGACGTATTCCTCACCGCCGATGCCGCCCTCTTCGACGTGCTGGGTCCAGATCGGATCCCGGTCGCCGTCCTAGGCCAATTCGCCTCGAACCACCTGGTGGCGGCCGTGCCCATCGACGACCCTGCCGGCATCCGTGGACCGGCCGATCTCAGGAGGACCGACACCATCCTCGTGGCCTGCGTCACCGGTGTTCCCTGCGGTGACGCCACCTTCCAGCGCTACGGAGACCTCCCGATCGACTCCTACGAGCCCAGCGTGCGGGCGGTCGTCACCAGGCTGGCCCTCGGCGAGGCCGACCTGGGCATCGTCTACGCCACCGACGTGGCAGCCGAGCCCCGGATCACCGCAGCCTGGGACGAGCCACCCACATGTCCGTGCGTCACCTATGCCGCTGCAGCCATGACCGACAATGGTACGAAGTTCCTGGACTTCCTGGAAACCGACCAGGCCCGGGACGTCCTCGCCACGCACGGCTTCAACCGGGAGGCGGCGCCTTCCGGATCGTCATGAGCCGAGTTCCCACCCGGGCACCACGACCGCTCCTGGTCGTGGCGGTACTCGGCATCGCCTTCCTGGCCCTACCGGTGGTCGGCCTCCTGCAGCGCGCCCCATGGTCGTCGCTCGACGACCTACTCGGGCGTCGCGCCGTGCTGGACGCCCTGCGCGTCTCTTTGACAGTGAGCGTCATCGCGGCAGGCATCGTCGTAGTACTCGGCACGCCACTGGCCTGGATGCTGGCACGCGTGGACATCCCGCTGAGGCGACTGGTCAGGGCCCTCGTGATCCTGCCCATGGTCCTTCCACCGGTGGTGGGCGGCACGGCCCTGCTCTTCGCCCTCGGCCGCAGGGGGCTGGTCGGACAGTGGCTGGACCGCTGGTTCGACATCACGCTGCCCTTCACGATGACCGGAGCGGTCGTGGCCGCCACCTTCGTAGCCCTGCCGTTCTACGTGATGACCGTGGAGGGCGCCCTGCGAACCATGGGTGACGACCTGGAGCAGATGGCCGGCACCCTGGGTGCACCTCCGCTGACCGTGCTACGTCGCATCACCCTGCCGCGGCTGCTGCCCGCGATGGGTGCCGGACTGGCACTGGCCTGGGCCCGTGCACTGGGCGAGTTCGGTGCCACCATCACGTTCGCCGGCAACCTGCCGGGCCGTACCCGCACACTGCCCCTGGCCACCTTCCAGGCCCTGGAATCCGACCCGGAGGCTGCACTCGCCCTCAGCCTGGTCCTGCTGGCGGTATCCCTGGTCGTCCTGCTCCCCACCCGCGACCGCTGGCTACCCACCCGATGAGCACGCAACCGGACCTCCCGACCGTGGCATCGGCTCGCCCGAAGGCCGTGGACCTAGAGGGTCGCCTTGTCCGGGGCGACCTGCACCTGGAACTGACCCTGACGGTTGCGCCCGGTGAGATCGTGGCCGTGGTGGGGCCCAACGCCGCCGGCAAGACCACCCTCCTGCGACTCCTGGCCGGGCTGGAACGCCTCGACGACGGGCTACTCCGGCTGGACGGCTTCACCGTTGACGATGCCACCGACCCGGGCCACGTTGCAGGCCACGACCGTTCCGTCGGCTGGGTCCCCCAGGACAGGCTGCTCTTTTCGCACCTCTCGGTGGCCGCCAACGTGAGCTTCAGCCCGAGAGCCACCGCCCGCCGGTCGGCCCACCTGTTGGATGCCCTGGGCCTCCGGTCCATCGCCGAACGGAAACCATCGGAGTGCTCAGGTGGTCAGGCACAGCGCGTCGCCGTCGCCCGGGCGCTGGCCGGCTCACCCAGCCTGCTCCTCCTGGACGAGCCATCCAGCGCCCTGGATGCGGAATCACGACGACGGATACACGGGCTCCTGGGGGCCGACGACCGGCCAGCCACGCTCCTGGTCACCCACGATCCGGTGGAGGCCGCCGGTATCGCCGACCGCATCATCCAACTGGAGGCCGGTCGGATCGTCGCCGCCAGCGCCCTTTAGGCTCGCCGCCGTGACCCCAGCTGACAGTAACCCCTGCCCTCCCCCAGCCTCCGCCCTCGACAGTTTCCGGCTGGACAACCGGGTCGTCGTGGTGACCGGCGCCAGTTCCGGGTTGGGCGAGCGCTTCGCCCGCGTCCTGGCCGGCGTGGGTGCACGGGTCGTGCTGGCCGCCCGCAGGACCGAACGCATCACCGCCCTGGCCGCCGAACTGCCCGACGCCCTGGCCGTCACCGTCGACGTCACCGACGAGGACGGCCCCCAGGACCTCATCGACGCAACCCTCGCCCACTACGGCCGCATCGACGTCCTCGTGAACAACGCCGGGATATCCAGGGTGATCCCAGCCGTCGATGACGACCTGCCGGGATTCCTGCACGAGTTGGCCGTGGATCTGGTGGCGCCCTACGAACTGGCCCGCAGGGCAGCCCGGTGGTGGATCACCGAGGAACATCCGGGCGTGGTCGTCAACCTCGGCTCGGTCATGGGCGCTGGAGCCGGCGGGAAGCTCCGGGTTCCCGGCTACACGGCGGCCAAGGGAGGCCTCCACAACCTGACCCGGGAGCTGGCCGTGGAATGGGCACGGAAGGGCATCCGGGTGAACGCCCTGGCCCCGGCCTGGTTCGAGACCGAGATGAACTCGGATGACATGTTCCACACCGATTCCGGCCGTGCCTACGTCTCAGCCGGAACCCCGATGGGTCGTGGCGGCCTGGCCCACGAACTGGACGGCGCCCTGCTGCTGCTGGCGTCGGACGCTGGCTCATACCTGACCGGCCACGTCCTGTACGTGGACGGCGGCTGGACCGCCGTCTAGCCGGGCCTACTGGCCGAAGTTCTCGACGAACAAGATGACCGACGTGCCCGGCGATCCACTCCTTGACCACGATGGCCTCGGCCTGGCCGCCCTCGTCCGAAATGGCGATGTCACGCCCCGGGTGCTGATGAGACGCTCTACGCCCTGGCCTTCCAGCTCGAGGAGGCCCGACCATGGGGCGGACGCTGGGCACCCATCTCGGCGAAGTACCTGTAACCCGGTAGTTGGTGCCCGGCCAGCCGGGTACCTGGAATCAACCAGCCGTGCCCAGGGCTTCGCGCAGGAACTCCAACTGCGCCAGGAGCAGGTTCTCCGCCACCTCAGGCTGCGGGGTCATGTGTGTCACCCCGGAGAGTGGCAGCACCCGGTGGGGCCGACCAGCCTCTAGCAGAGCCCGGGAGAGTTGCAGGGTGTGGGCTACCACCACATTGTCATCGGCCATGCCGTGGATGAGGAGCAGGGGGCGCTCCAGGAGCCCCGCCTCGGCACACAGGTCGGTACGGGCGTAGTTCCCAGGCCCCGACCCGGGGTCACCCAGGTACCGCTCCGTGTAGTGGGTGTCGTAGAGGCGCCAGTCCGTCACCGGAGCACCGGCGATCGCAGCGTGGAACACGTCGGGCCGACGCAGCACCGCCAGGGCGGCCAGGTAGCCCCCGAACGACCAGCCCCGGATCGCCACACGACCAAGGTCCAGCCTGTCGTCCGACGCCGCCAGGGCCTGGAGGGCATCCACCTGGTCCTCAAGCACCGGAGCCGCCAGGTCGCCGCTCACCGCCCGCTCCCATTCAGGTCCACGTCCGGGGGTGCCCCGACCGTCGGCCACGACCACGACGAACCCCTGGTCGGCGAACCACTGCGAGGTCAGGAACTGCCCACGGGACCTCTGGACCCGCTGTGCGTGCGGGCCGCCGTAGGGGTCCAGGAGAACCGGCAGTGGCGATCCGTCGTGTCCGTCGGGAACCAGGACGGCGGCCCGTAGGTCACGCTCACCGACGATGTGGAAGCCGGGCCGGGGCCTGACCACGGGTTGCTCGGCGTGGCTGGCGATCACATGGCCACCCGGGAGGACCACAGTCGAGGATCCCCCCAGGTTGGCAGTCGAGACCACGACCACCCCGCCACCAACCGCCGCAGAACGCACGCCCTCCCCGCCGGCCAGCACCTCGACGGCCCCCTCCGGAGCGATCCGCACCACCTCGACGTCCAACGGGTCACTTGACGCCAGCACCACGACGGAGCCATCCCCGGCGATGTCTGCCACGGACCGGACCTGCATCCCGTCCGGCGACACGGCCACCCCGTCGATCACCAGGCGATTCGTGCCATCCCTGGATTCCACTGTGACGACTGCGCCACCCGCCGGGAGGCGTGGGGTTCCGGGCACAAGGTCTACCCAGTGGTCGTCCACGGTGCGTGACCGCTCGGTGGTGGCTCCGCTGGCCGGATCCACGTCCAGCACGACCACGGTCCTCTGGTCGCGGCTCTGGGCCACCACGGTGGGTCTGCCTCCGGCCGGCCAGGCCACGCCGGCCAGGTACTCGAATGTTCCCTCGGCGTGCCAGTCAACGTCGGTCGTGGTCCCGTCCAGGTCCACCACCGCCAGGCCGACCGTTGCGTTGGTGGAACCGGCTGCCGGGTACCTGATCGCCCTCGGCGGCGCCGACGGGTCCACGGGAGACGAGATCCACCACTCGGACACGTCGACCGTGTCCACCCGGGCGACCAACAGCCGACTTCCGTCCGGCGACCACCAGTGTCCACGGGACCGCCCCATCTCCTCGGCGGCGATGAACTCCGCCGAGCCCCACGACACGGTCGGCGTGGAACCGCCCACCAGGCGACGGTCCCCACCGGATCCGGTGATTCGCAACGAGGAACCGGACACGTATGCCACCGCCGAACCGTCCGGACTGAGCCTGGGGTCAAAGGCATCCCCAGAGGACGGAAGCTCCACGATCCGAGCCGGTGACGGTCCGGGTCCAACGCCGGGAACATCTCCAGCACCTTCAACTCCGGCAGCAGGCACACCCGGTGTGGGTACCTCCACCAGGAACACCCGACCGTCGACGGCGAAGCACGCCCGGGAGAGGTCAGCCAGTGCGTCGTAGGCGACGATGCCGGACGCCGACTCGCGGACCCTCTCGCGTCGTGCCAGCTCCGCAGCCGGCAGGTCGCCATGGTCCACGGCGCCCGGGAGGCTCGACGGGTCCACCACCAGGCTCTCCTCGCCCGTGGAGGGGCACAGCAGCCAGAGGGCATTGACCGGGTCGTCCCCTGAACCCGAGCGCAGGAACAGCACCCGGGACCCGTCATCGGCCACCGCCACGTCACGCGGCGCACCGCAGGTGAACCGGCGGGTACGGGCGTGTTGTCGGGGGAAACCCTCCGGTGGGAGGCCCTCGCTGGTTCGACCGTTCACCGGCCGGAGACTAGATGCAGGCGACCCCGTGACGGGAGGTCGCGCCTGGCTCCAGGGCCCTGCCTAACTCCAGGGGTAGGGCGAATTGCTCACCGGATGCAGCCTGCCAAGGGCGTAGCGGCTGTACCGGAAAGGCTCCAGGAGGGCCTGCGTGTCGCCGCAGAGTTCCTTGGCCACCAGGGCACCCAGTCCGATCATCTTGAACCCGTGGTTGGAGTCGGCGATCACGTAGACGTTCTCGCAGAAGGTGTCCAGCACCGGAAAGCTGTCCGGGGTGAACGCACCGATGCCACCGGACGGCACCTTGCTCATCAGGTGGGCCTTGCCCTCGAAGCGCTCCTGGCAGTGCGACAGCGCTGCGGCCCACACGGCACGGAAGTCTTCGCCCACCACAAAGTCGGGGCTGGCGGGACCGTACGGGTCGATGGCCACGTCACGCCAGGGCTTCTCCACCGGGTACGGCATGTACCCGCCCTGGACCCCTCCGAAGTTGAAGTCGGGCTTGTAGTAGACGCCCCACTTGCCATCGACCAGCAGGTTGCCGTCCTCGTCGTACAGCGGGGCATCGGCATCCACGTGCACGACCGGCGGCATCGAGCCGTCGTTGTTCATGAGGTAGTCGGGGTCGACGTCCAGCGTGCCCTCCTGGAGGGCCCAGAACTTCCAAGTGGGAACGTTGTGGGTGATACCCCCCGACACGATGTCGGTGGTGTCCGGCAGGTCCAGCATCTCCCAGAGCTTCGGCACCCACGGACCTGCGGCGGCGATCACGTGGTCGACCTCCACCATCCCGCGACTGGTGACCACGTGGGTGACGGCACCGCCGTTGACGGCCAGTTCGGTGACCAGCGTGTCGGACACGATGTTCACGCCCTCGGCCTGCACCTTTGCCAGCAGGCCGTTCACGGTGGCCATGTTGTGGGCGTAGCCGCCCTTCTTCTCGTGCAGCACACTGCTGACGCCTGTTGCCCGCCAGTCGCTGAAGATGCCCTTCATGTGCTCCCGGGTGGCCGCCACGCCGTCGATGAACTCCGACTCGTAGCCGATGGCCTTCTGCTGCTCGTGGATCGTGGCAACGTCCTCGCCCATCTCGTCGTACGAGATCTGGAGGTAGCCGACCGGGTGGTACTCGAACGCCTCTGCGTTGGCGTCCCACACCTCGACGGAATGGGCCATCAGCTCACGCATAGCGGGCTGGAAGTAGTTGTTGCGAACCACACCACAGGCGATTCCAGATGGCCCGGCGCCCGCCTGGGACTTCTCGATGATGACGATGTCATCACCGCTGCCGATACCGCGGGCCTTCAGCTCACGGGCCAGGTGCCATGCCGTCGAGAGGCCGTGGATGCCGGCTCCGATGATGCAGTACCTGATGGACTCGGGAAGCTTGCCGGACGTGCTCATTGGGCACTCCTGTCTCGAAGTGGCCCGTTGGCCGGACCAGCGGTCATCGTGTTCCTAGGGTTGCATTGCCAAGCCCGCCGACATGGCGTCGACGGACCCGAATCTGGGGGGGGTTACCGCTGTCCGTCGGCTAGTGGGCCGGCGGCTCCCAGCCCTCCAGGATCGGGCGCTGGTAGTTGCCGCCCACCGACTTCGAGTTGGCGACCCACGGCCCGAGTTCGACCTGGCGGTACTTGCAGTGCTTCTCCTTCAGCTGGATGCCGTAGGAGTTGCCGGAGATGAGGTGCTTCATGAGCACCTTGCGGGCCAACTCGTCCTCCCGGCCCTCCGGGATGTCGAAGTAGATCTTCAGGAAGGCGTTGGAATACCGGTCGAACACCGCGGGGGTGCCCTGCTCCTCGAGAAGGTGGATGTCCTCCAGCCAGTTGAGGTCCTTGCCCGGCGTCAACTCCATCAGGTCGAGGTCCTCGACGAGCGAGACGTCCTCCTGGTACTCGAACCGACGACCGGCGAGGGCCTCGGCATCGATTGCGACGGTGTGCTTTGCAGCCATGGTCCTCAGCTCCCGCTTCCGGCGATCTGCTTTGCCAGCATTTCCTTCATCTCCGCAAGCGCCCGCTCTTCGCTGACACCGGGGATGTAGGTGGTTCCGGCCAACGGCACCTTGGCCATGGCTGAAGCCTCGTGCGTGAGGGCCGCGAGGTCCTCCGGCTCGAGGTTGTGGATGTTGGTCTTGCCACAGGCCCTCGCCAGCAACTGGACCTCCATGGTCAGCGTGTGCAGGAAGTTGTAGACCCGCAGGGCCGCCTCGTCGATGTCGAGGCGTGCACGCAACTCCACGTCCTGGGTGGCGACGCCCACCGGACAGCGACCAGTGTGGCAGTGGTAGCACTCGCCGGCCGGCACGCCGATGGTGCCCTCGTAGTCGGTGACCCCCTCGATGTGCTTGTTGCAGTTCAGCGCCATCAGGGCAGCGGTACCGATCGCGCAGGCCGTGGCCCCGAGGGCCAGGCACTTGGCGACGTCACCACCGTTGCGGATTCCACCGGCCACGACGAGGTCCACCTCGTCGATGAGGCCCACGTCCTCGAGGGCACGTCGGGCCTCGGGGATGGCGGCCATCAGCGGGATGCCGGTCTCCTCCGTGGCCAGGTGCGGTCCAGCTCCGGTTCCACCCTCGGCCCCATCCAGGAAGATGGAGTCGGGACCGCACTTGGCGGCCATCCGCACATCGTCGTAGACCCGCGAGGATCCCAACTTGAGCTGGATCGGTATCTGGTAGTTGGTGGCTTCCCGGATCTCCTGGATCTTCAACGAGAGGTCGTCGGGACCGATCCAGTCGGGGTGGCGTGCCGGGGACCGCTGGTCGATGCCGGCGGGCAGGGAGCGCATCTCGGCCACCTGCTCGGTGACCTTCTGGCCCATGAGGTGGCCACCCAGGCCGACCTTGCAGCCCTGGCCGATGAAGAACTCGACGGCATCGGCAAGCATGAGGTGGTGGGGGTTGAAGCCGTAGCGACTCTGGATCACCTGGTAGAACCACCTCGTGGAGAGGTCCCGCTCTGGCGGGATCATGCCGCCCTCACCGGAACACGTCGCCGAGCCCGCCATCGAGGCACCCTTGGCGAGGGCCGACTTGGCCTCGATCGAGAGCGCTCCGAAGCTCATGCCGGTGATATAGACGGGTATGTCCAACTCGAGGGGCTTGTGGGCGAACCGGCTACCGATGACCGTCTTGGTCTCGCACTTCTCCCGGTAGCCCTCGATCACGAAGCGGGTCAAGGTTCCGGGCAGGAACACCAGCTCGTCCCAGTGCGGGATCTTCTTGAACATCGAGAACCCACGCATCCGATAGCGGCCGAGTTCGGCCTTCACGTGGATGTCGTTGATTACCTCCGGCGTGAAGATCTTGCTCTTTCCGAGGACGTCGGTGGCAGCGTTCGTGGCGACCGGCGGAGTGTCCACGCCCTTGATGTCGTTTGCTTCTGGCATCGTCATCTCCTCCTAGAGCACGAGCTTGCGCTCGGAGGGCTCCAGCGCGTCGTAGTTGTGGAGCGCCTTGCCGCACTCGAACTTGTTGAAGTCCGGCGGGATGCCGAGGTCGTATATGTCGAACTTGCGGGTGATGAACTCGTGGTCCTCGTCGGTCATCTCGGCCGGCACGCAGTCCACGCCGAGCGAGGCGATCTTCCCGCCGACGTAGATGATGCCGTCGTACATCGAGTCGCCCAGGCCGTCGTTGGCATCGCCGCAGATGATCTGGTGGCCTCGCTGCATCATGAAGCCGGTGTTGATCCCGGCGCTCCCCATTGTGATGATCGTGCCGCCCTTCTGGTCGATGCCGGTCCTGGCGCCGACGTTGCCCTTGATGACGAGGTCGCCACCACGCAGGGCTGCGCCGGTCAGGGAGCCGGCGGGACCCTCCACGACTATGGACCCGGACATCATGTTCTCGCCGAGTGCCCAGCCGACACGGCCATTGATCTGGACCTCGGGTCCGTCAATGAGGCCGCAGGCGTACCAGCCGGGACTGCCCTCGAAGGTCAACGTGCATCGCTTCAGGATCCCGACGCCCAGGGAGTGCTTGGAACCCGGGTTCAGGATCGTGACATCGTTGACGCCCTCGTCGTAGACGACGCGCTTGAGCTCCAGGTTGATCTTGCGGGTCGAGAGGTCGCTGGCGTCGATTGTGGCGCTGGCGCCGTCGACCACGGCCGTCATCGGCGGCTCCGGATCCGGCTCCACCAGGCCACGGGCGTCGTATACGACGCCGCTCTTGGTGTTCATACCTGCCATGTCAACACCTCGTTCTCGAACGGATCCCTGGTCTCGACCTCGGTTCCGACGAGTGCCCGGATGGCGATCTCCTCGGAAGCCATCGCCACCAGGTTCTCGGTCTCCATGAGCACCAGCGGCTTGGCCGCCATCTCGTCCTTTGCGATGCCCAACTCGCTGCCGGTGGCGACGAGGTAGGTGTACACGCCGTCGAAGTCGTCCAGGCTGTGCTTCATGGCCGCCTCCAGCGGAAGGCCGTTCTCAAGCTGCTGTGCGAGGTACACGGCGATGATCTCGGAGTCGCACTCGGACTGGAACCGGTGGCCCATCCGCTCCAGGCGACGCCGCCACACGTGGTAGTTGGTGAGCTGGCCGTTGTGCACGACCGCCACGTCGGCGAACGGGTAGGCCCAGTAGGGATGGGCACTGGCCAGGTCCACGTCCGACTCGGTGGCCATCCGGACGTGCCCGATGCCGTGTGTGCCGGACACCCTGGCCAGCCCGTACTGGTCGTGCACCGTGTTGGCGTCACCGAGGTCCTTGATGATCTCGAGCGAACTTCCCAGCGAGAGCACCTTGCAGCCCGGGATGTCCTCCAGGTAGTCGGCGAGGGGCTTCAGGTCACCGCCGTACCGGATGGTGGCCCGGAACGCATAGCCGGTCTCGTTCTGGATAGTCGCCACCTCGGCGCCGATCTTGGCCAGACGGGACTCGACCTCGGCCCGGTTCCTCTCCAGCTTCTCGTCCATACCGAAGCCGGTGAAGTCGTTGGGCTCGGCCAGCACGAACCGGACGATGACCATTTCATCGGCCGGTCCGTATATGGCGAAGCCCGTCGAGTCGGGGCCCCGGTGCTTCATGGCGTTGAGCATCGCGGTGAGCTCGTCACCGATACTCGCTGCTCCATCTCGATGGATGATGCCGGCTATGCCGCACATGGCGTGTCTCCTGCGCTCTGGTTCTCTGGGTCTTCTGGCCGCGGGTGGTTTCCTGCCGAGGATCGTGCCCCGGGAGGAAACAGCGCCCTACGGGAGAATGTCTAGGTACTCCTCGACATCCCAGTCGGTCACAGTGGCCATGAAGCGCTCCCACTCGTCGCGCTTGTAGTGCTCGAACACCCTGTACATGTCGCCGGGAAGGGCACTCTTGACGACCTCGTCGGCGGCCAGGGCCTGGAGCGCCTCACCCAGGTTCATCGGGATCTTCTTGACCTGCTTGCCCTCTTCCATCGCCTCGTAGATGTTGCGCTCCTCGGGCGGGCCCGGGTCCAGATCGTTGTCCAGGCCGTCCTCCATGGACTTGATGAGTGCGGCCATTGTCAGGTACGGGTTCACCGCCGAATCAACCGAGCGGTACTCGAAGCGCCCCGGAGCGCTGATGCGCAGGGCGGTCGTGCGGTTCTGAAAGCCCCAGTCGGCGAAGACCGGAGCCCAGAAGCCGGTGTCCCACAGGCGCCGGTAAGAGTTCACGGTCGGTGAGCCCAAGCAGGTCAGGGCGTTCAGGTGCTTCAT
>Ga0257107_1000507_pt1 | contig 14741 bp, 14 predicted proteins | sample LP_taG_2_FD_190178 | JGI IMG/M metagenome (GOLD analysis project Ga0257107, IMG submission 190178) | Marine microbial communities from Northeast Subartic Pacific Ocean, Canada - LP_J_2011_P26_500m | ecosystem: Environmental > Aquatic > Marine > Oceanic | place: Canada: Northeast Subartic Pacific...
GTTGACCATTGGGACTCCAGGCTGCTGAAAAAATACCATTCAAATCAAAGGTTAGTTTTTTCTTATTGCGCGGTTTTTCTACATCAATTAAATACAATGCATCTTGGTCGCCAGCCTTTGCAGCAATAACAATTTTTCTACTATCTGGAGACCATGATATACCGGGTTGTAACCATTTTAATTCTTCAAAATCCATGGATCGATTTCCTTTTACTAGTCTACGAATATTTTTTCCATCCACCGCGTCAATAAGGAAAATGTTAGCGAAACCTGATTTATCTTCCATAACAGCAACCTTACTACCGTCAGGTGAAATCGCCGGTGATATGTTATAATAATTATTTTTTTCTTTATGGTCCGTAAGCCTGACAGCGATATCTTCAATTTCTTCACGACCATTTATATCCGGCCAGTATTCTTTTTTCAAGTATTTTTGCCACTGTTTTGTCAACCCCTTGAAATCCATTCCTATTGCTTTTTCAAAGCCTTTCTCCGCACTTTGGGTGACTTTCATTGCGATGAATACTTCGCCAATTTTTTCCCGTCCATATTTTTGAGCAATGAATCGCCAGACTGATTGCCCCCCCTTATAAGCAAGAAAAGATTCTAACTGCTCTACTGTAGGCATTTCCTCATGAATGGCTAGATCACGTAAAATCATATCTGCCTGGGTATCCCAGTTCAGAGAAAGATATTCTGCCAAACCTTCATTGGCCCACAACGGAACGCGCAGCCTTACTCTGCCAGAGTATACATTCTGCGCAGAACCATAAACCATTTCATTGATTATAGCATGGACTAGTTCATGATGGATCACATGACGGAACTGCTCATAGTCACCTTCAAAAGGAATAACTACGCGGTTTTTGAATAACTCGGTAACGCCGCCTATTCCTTCTTGCATATATGGTAAAATAACATTTGTTTGCTGGAAATCATTATGTGAGTGATAAATAATTATTGGCACACGTTTTCGTAACGTCCAGCGTAGGTGCTTTGATATTTGCTCATAAGCTTCTTCACCTTTTTCAGCAGTAAATTGCGCTAGATCAAGACCATTACCATAATAATAAATATTAAAATGAGAAGTTGTAATAAAAGACCAATTAAAATTTCTATACTGGACTTTATTTTGCCCAAAAGATTGACCTACAACTAGATTACTAGTTAGGATCATAATAACTATAATTACCCTAAACATGATTTTTCTACTATAATTTACTCTACAAGTTCGAAAATTTGGACACTATTTATATGTTAATGTTAAATATGGAGATGAATTGAATTTGATTGCCTATCCTAAATCTTACAGTTTAGTTTCAAATGGTATGGAACTGCCGGTCTATTTTATTTCAGACGTACATCTTATGGATCAGTGGTCCGATGGTGAAACGGATCATCAAAAACACCTTAATCGTTTTCTTGCTCATATACACTCTACGGGTGGAACGCTTTTTATCAATGGGGACTTATTCGATTATTATTTTGAATACAAAGATGTAATTCCAAAAGGCTATTTTCCCATTTACAATCAACTATATACCTTGAAAAATTCTGGCATTGAAATTCATTATCTCCTTGGGAATCATGATTTCTGGGTTATGGATTTTATTAAAAAATATTTGACAACACAAACATATGAAAACGATGTAACGCTGGAATTAAATGGCAAAAAATTCTACATTTCCCACGGCGATGGCTACCTTTCATGGGACCATGGATACAGATTATTGAAGCGTATAATTCACAGCCGGCTATTTATATGGGCTTACCGCTGGATCCATCCGAACCTCGGGTTCAAGATTGCTGGGTGGATTTCCAAGCGTGGAAAACATTATAATCATTCAGATGAGTATAATCAGCGCGTACTAGATGAGATGACTGAACTTGCGAGGGAAAAAGTTCGGCAAGGTTTCGATTATCTTGTTTTAGGGCATTACCATCAGGCTATTGATCAGTCAGTTGAGAATGGAAAACTGATTATTCTGGGGGATTGGCTAACATTTTTTACGTATGGCTATTTTGATGGTACTGACCTCACACTTAAAAAATGGAGTGAGCATGAAGCATAGTAAGGGATTAATCCTGCTAGTTTTTCTATCACTCACCCTTAATAGTTGTTCATTTATCAAAAAGCTTTCCCTTGGTAAAAAAGGAGAAGCTCCCAGTGTGACTTTTGAACTAATCGATAAATTACGGATTGCTTACGAAGACGGTCGGATCCAGGCTCTTGAAGAGTTGATTTCAATATATAATGATAGCAGCCTACCCTTCGAGGCGCGTATTGAAGCGGGTAAAGTACTTGGAGACTCGCAACATCCCACGGCACTCAATGCGATTGCACAGACGGTTTCAAGTGGGGCAGCACTAGATATAACTTTCATGGAGGAATCCATAAAACTGCTAACGAAATTTAGAGAAAATCCTAAGGCAGCTGAAGCTATGATCCAAGGCATGGAGAATATCGAACTAAAGACTAATAGTCTACACATGACACTAGTAAGAAGCCTGAATAAAATCCGAGTGGAAGACCAAGTATTGGCTTTACTTGATCTTTATGAAATCGCTCATGCTAATGTTGAACGGACTGATCTACTATTAGCCGAAACATTGGGGGCAATTGGAACAGAAGAAGTAGTTCCAATACTAGTAAGTATTGCAAAAAATCCTGGGATAAAAATTGGTGTGCGAAACCGTGCGGTAGAAATTCTTGGTAAAAAAGACCCTGCTGATGTGGCTAATGCATTTGCCGAGTTGTTAAATGATCCTGCTACCAATTTAGAAGTACGGGAATTTGCTTTGAAAACTATGCGCGGTGTAAAACAAGAGAACCTTATTCTGGCTTTATTAAATACATATAATGCGGGGCGCAACGAATATTACAGTTTATTGAATACTCTACTTGAAGCACTGGGAAATTTCGACGACCCACAAGTATTTAAAGCCATTATCCAAATTGGTCTTACTGACGATCTACCCATTGATTTAAGAAAAAAAGCTATTGAAAGCCTAGGCGGATTAAATAATCCAAATGTGATTCCAAGATTTCTGCCACTATTATCAGATGCAAAAAACTATACACTACATGGTTCTATTGTTCAAATGGTTGGTAGGTTGGGTAAACAGGATCTATATCATGAAGAGATACGTCGATTAGCATTTACTGCACATATGAAAGAAAGTCAATATATTGTACCATAGAATAATTGTAACCATTCTGTTAATTCAATTTGGCTTAGCACAGGATACTACCACTGCAGACCAGATTGAAGATCCATTTGAAATTGTGGAAGAAGATACGGCAACCTATACTGTATCAGATACTATACTGATCCCCATACCAGAATTACGCGACGATAAAGATACACTTGCTATTCTTCCCCTTGGAAAGCCCTTTTTCAATTATGATTCAGATATAAAACAATTGCAAAACCAGATAGATTCATTAAGAGCTATGGTAAAAGTCTTTGCAAAATATCAGAGTATGCCCACAGTGAACGAGGATATTATAAATCTAATTAAAGTTCCTAACTTTCAACATCGCATTGAACTAACAAATGGTACTGTCGTTTTGGGGGAAATAATTGATGAAAATGCAGACAAATTATTTATTCAAACTACACTTGGAAGGTTGGTAATCACAAAAGATAAAGTGATATCGGTACAGCAAGAACGCTCCCCTGGCCCTAAGGTTGAAATGATTGGTGACCCTTTTGTGAATGCGTATCCAGATCGCGAAGAAATTATCGGTACAGTAATTAATAATGGTGAGTTACGAGCAGACTTTGTGCGCACAGAAGTAAACCTCTGGTCTCCTACAACCCAATTAATTGTTAAGGACTCGGCATTTGTGGATGGCACCATGATAACTTATAAATCCGGTGTTATCAGTGACACTTCTATTGACCCCGGACAAACTGCCAGTTTCAAGATCGTAATTCAAAAGCCACTTAAACCAGAAGTACAATATAGGACATATGATATCCGCTGGACCCGGACAAACTAGCCAATTATTTTAACAATACCATCTTTCTAGTCTGGATAAAATCACCTGCCTGTATCTGGTATAGGTAAATCCCAGCACTTACTGGTTTACCATAATCATCGGTGGCGTCCCATATTACTGATCTATAACCAGCGTCTTGAATTTGATTAATTAGGGTTTTTACCTGCCTACCAAGCATATCGTAGATGGTAATATTTACATGACCGTTTTCTGGTAAATCGTACCGCAATGTTGTAACTGGATTGAAAGGGTTCGGGAAATTCTGTTTCAGACTGAATTTATTGGGGATAAAAGCCAATGTCTGAGTATTCAAATATAGTTCAATAGGACCCATAGGTTCCAGATCATGACCTACAAAACCAAGGTAATCAGTTGGATAGCGATGCACTCGAAAGGTACGATTTATTGTAGACCCTTGTGGTCCCCCCTGAATGGGTATTGCCTGGCCTTGGTATAATGGTCCTGTATTTATTACTGGATTAACATAATCCCAGACCAGTGTTCCTATAGAATCTACTTCAAAATAATGGCCTTGAGATCCTTCACATATTAAGGTATTCCCATTTTCAAGACGGTGGGCACCTGAAATATTAGATGCGAAAAATTCGGTTGGCGGTGTTGCAATATATTGCCAGCTTAAAGCATACGGACCATAAATACTGTTACTATCCAACACATAAAGACTATCTTCCACTATTGGCTGGGTGATTACATCAATAGATGAATAGGAACCACCAGGGCGACCGCTTCCATTATTAAAAACCATAATTTGTGACCCATCTTCAATCCAGCGCGCATCATGCTGACCAAAAAATATGCGTTCATTGGAATTACCCCCTATGTAGGATTGCGGATTGCCCCAGCGATAAAGTAAATCACCGCCTTTCCCACTATTTCCACCAGTATGGCTGGCTGATTCATCTGTATTAGTACTATGGTCGATTATCCATATTTCTCCAAAATGATGTACGGACAATAATATCTGGTCCAATTCCGCATTATAATCAACCGCATTGATATGTAACCAGTCTCCACTACTATTAGGGGGGTCACTGGGATAATTTATATTCACTAATTCAGGGTTATCAGACACAACACCATAGTTGGCTTTTGATGGGTCATAATCCTGAATTAGGTGATCCCATACATGCCATTCCCAGACAATGCTGTCAGATTCAGGATTCACCTCAATTATATGATCCGGCCAGAATCCAAATGGCTGCTGACTGCCACCCAGCATATTGGGATTTCGTCCATTTGCAATAGCTACCGTATCAGTTTTATATTCCCAAGCTATTAGAAGTACATTACCGCTTGGCAGTGATTCTATATCATGGTGCTGCCAATATTGATCACTAAAATAATCGAATTCCCAAACCAGTTCTCCATCCCAATCTAAAATTTCAAATCCGCCACCACGGCCTCCAGTTTGAAAAAACTGTCCTTGTAATCTCCGGGTACGCAACAAGTCACCATTTTCTAAAAAGTATACTGAAAGACCTGGCCTGTAATCACTAAACCAGGATTGTACCAGTTCTCCATTATTATCTATGAGATAGGTTACATTATAAGACATAGGCGCAAATAATGTGTATCCTGGGGCTGCTGCTGTGGTATTCAAGAAAAGTCCTACAGTTTGATCCTGGCTTAGAACAATTGAAACTCCGGAAATAAATAGAAAGTAATAAAGATTTTTTTTCATCATTTATGAATATTCATTTTTTACTCACAACTATAATTTTTTGCATTAAGTATATTTTTAAAATGAGGGGGAATTCCCTCCTGAGATAATTATTCCAACTTTTTTATCTTTAAACATCTGCTTGTTTTCTATCAGAGCTGCTAATGGCACAGCAGAAGATGGCTCTATATTATTCTTCAGAGTTTTAGTTATCAAATTCATAATTGGTAAAATTTTATTCTCGGGAGCAGTAATAATGTCTTTCACATATTTTAAAATTATTGGGTATGTTTTTGTGCCTAAAGATGTTCGTAAACCATCAGCAACTGTGTCTGGATAATTAGATGGAATGAGTTTTTTTTTCTCGAAGGATTGACGCGCGTCGTCCGCAAGCGCTGGTTCAGCACCAACCACATTTATTTTTGGTGCAATTTCTGATACCGCGACAGCTATGCCACTTATCAAACCACCACCGCCGACAGGAACAAGAATCCAATCAAGGTCTGGTACTTCTTCAAGCAATTCCAAAGCAACCGTACCTTGTCCAGATATAATTCGATAATCATTATATGGATGGATAACTATTGCGCCAGTTGAATTCTGTACCTTTAGTAAAGTTTTCTCGCGGCTTTCAACCTGGGCTTCACATTCAACAATTCTACCACCTAAATTTTCGATCAAATTTCGTTTATATGGCAACGCATTCTTGGGTAGTACTACCGTAGCATTTATGCCACGGATTTTTGCTGCTAAACTTAAAGCAGTCCCATGGTTTCCTGAGGAAACTGTAACAACCCCGTTATTTGCTTCATTATCACTTAGACTAAATACCGCATTTATCGCTCCACGGATTTTAAATGACCCGGAACGCTGCAGATTTTCGCACTTGAAATATAATTCAACGCCTGCATTTTCATTTATTTCTGTACTTGATTTAACGGGTGTTTTAAGGACATGCGTGTTTATTCTATTGTGTGCATCTCGAATTGTATTAATAGTTACCTGCATAGTATTTTTCTATAGAAACAAAATTTCAATAACTGGCAATAGCTTGTATTTCCTTTGTAATGTTAATATTTTTAAACAATGTTTTTTGATCATATACTAATTTATGATCGAAAGCAGTCAATAACCGAGGTTGAAAAGGGGAATTTTAGGAGTAATCTATGACCGACCCTATTAGCAATATTGAGGGTGATATCCATGTCAATGGAACATTATCTTGCGATGGTGATCTAATAATTGATGGCCAGCTTAAAGGCCAACTATCAGTAAAAGGCAATCTTACGATCACAAAAATAGGAAATGTTGCCGCTGATACAGAAGCTGCAAAACTTACGATCGCAGGAAATTTGAACGGAAAAATAAAAGCTGATAAAGGTGTATTAATAAAATCATCGGCATCCGTTGTTGGTCCCGTTGAAACTAATAGTATTGTAATCGAAGACGGAGCAGATTATTCAGGTGCGATCAATATGAATGTGGAACTGCCTAAAGGTTTATAAATAGTATTTTGCAGGAGTAATCAAATCAAATGCCAGTAACTACTATCGGAAAGTCTTTAATCCTGGATGGTGAATTGCAGGGCACATCTGGTCTTTCAATCCAGGGTATTGTAAAAGGGAAAATCGAAATCGATAATACCATTACAGTTGAAAAAGGCGCGGTTATTAAGGCCGATATCAAAGCGAAGGATGTGCAGATTTTAGGGGAGGTTAAAGGCAATATTAGTGCATCTGGGAACGTTCATTATATGGAAGATTGCACTGTTGTAGGAAACACAACTACTGCGAGAATCCTTATTGCAGATGGTGCTTCTATTAAAGGTAGTGTCCATATCAATATTTAATTACTTATCAAATAATGAGTAAAAAAGTGCAAGAAAATATTACAATTTTTCATGAGGATATATCTTTCATGGGAAAGGTAGCAGGTGACGAAGCAATTGCAGTGGCTGGACACATGGAAGGAACCATACAAACTTCGCAAGATCTTTCAATTGAAAAAACGGGCACAGTCAAAGCTGATATAAAAGCTGCTAGTGTAACTGTCAGCGGCGCTTTAGTAGGCAATGTTGATTCAAAAGGTGTTGTTTCGATTACAAAAACTGGGCGTATGGTGGGAGATATTAAAGCAAGCCGAATTATTATTCAGTTTGGTGCGCAATTCAAGGGGTCGGTCATAACTAAGGAGAGTTCTGCAGGGAAAAATTCTCAACAAATTTCCCGTAAACCGGCTTCCGGATCAAAAACAAAACGCTGATTATTATGCAGGGTACAATTACCCTTCCACCTTGCAATCTTATATTCTTTCGTAACCCTTTAAAATATATATATTTCCCCAACTATTTAAGAGCACCTAGTTTGATTAAACCATGATAAGTCTTATTCTATCCGAAAACCATATTCATTATGCACAATGGGATACTATTGCTGGTGTTCAATCAATGGATCTTGTTGGATCAATTCCATTAAAGACACCCCTTTCGGAATATAAACCAGGCACAGAAGAATTTACCTCTATGATTGGAACAGAATTCAGCAAACTCTCTATGCACATCGATATGGTTAGTAAAGAAGTATTGTTAACAATTCCTGATTGGATCGTGCATCAGGAATTCATCACACTTGATAAAGACTTGATCGCCCCTGAGACTCGGCAATATCTCGAGTGGATTTCTGATAATAGGTGGGGCAGTCAAGCTTCTCATTTTACTACACTGGGTTACTGGGTTAAATCTGATCAACTGGATAAGAATTATGTACGGAAGACACTAATTCCAGCAAATGTTGTTGGAACATTGAAGCTCACTATTGCAGAACAAGGCGCTAAACCTACATGGATGGGTACTAATTCGGAAGCGCTCTTAAATGCACAAGAAAAGGGTGATATTATACTGGTGAAATCGGCGGGTCTATCCTATGAATTATTCTATCGTTATAAACAGGAAGTAGGTTGGGCAAAAATACGGTTTATTAAAAACATCCCTCATATTCAATCAATTCGTGGTCGAAAACGTTCTGTTACAACTTTACTTAAACGGTTAAATCTTTATATAAATGGTGAAACTGATTGGCTTGGTTATGATATTGCTTATATAAATCAATTGAGTGCCGGCAGAAAAAAATACTGGGAACGAGGAAGGCAAAATAGTGAATCCCGAATGCTGCAACCATTTGATAAAGTTAATCTCAGCGGTGAAGTGTCCTTTGAAAATCTATCGGTCCTTCATTTGAATGTATTGATGGCCCTCATTGGCACTATCGATAAATTACCATTAATAAACTTGTTTGACGAACCTGGCATTACTCAATACGAAGAGGGTATGATAATCCCCCAGGTCCAAACGGTTAAAAAAGAAGAGAAACCAGAAGAATCAGCAGATGAACCTAAATTTGAAAAGCATACCATACATAGCTCTCCTTCATCTTGGCTTCTATTCATTTTAGCTGTGAGTGCATTTGCTTACTGGATTTTTTCAAAAGAATATCCTCAAACCATTAATTATAGAGATCACATTCTACAGCTGTCAAAGAATTCATATGCAATGGCGGAATCAGTCAACGATATAATCGATGAAATAAATGAAAGTACACTGATTGAAGCAAAAGTCGTCAATATGCGTTTACATTTAGAAACAGTTAAGCTCGATTCATTAAATCCAATCGAGTTCATTAATGGAAAAGAGACGGGGTTTACACAAGAAGAAATCATTTGTTGCGGCGGTTTCAAGAATGTATATGACTATAGACTCCGGTCCAATGATATGATTGCAGATAGAAACTGGTTAACCATTGATGATTTAAAAAATATATTTGAAGAATATCCTATTGATACAGAAGTAAGAGATCTATCAATGACCAACCGTAATTTTCTTGCCTTTGATCGAATTGGTGTTCAAGCGAAAAACAAGGATGATCTAATGAGGGCTCTTGAATTGTCAATTTCTTTAAGTGAAAACGTGTTGGTGAGAAAAATTACTGTTACAAATGATCCAACAAATCCAAGTCTTGAGGGGAAATTATATATTGCTGTAATCCGCGAGCCATCATCTGGCTTTTGGATATTTGATATACAATCTTATTTAAAAGAAATAAAGGACTTTATTGTTCAGGTGGATCTAAAATCTTTTCCACAACAAATCAACGATTGGATTAGCCGGCTAAGGTGACCATAATTGCATTTTGTACATGAAGGCGATTCTCTGCCTGTTCAAATACAATAGAATAATCAGCTTCTATTACTTCATCTGTTACTTCCCTACCACGTTCGGCAGGTAAGCAATGCATAAATAACGTATTTTTACCAGTCGCAGCCATTAAATCTCCATCCACTTGGAAAGGCTGAAATATCTTTTCTCTCATTTCCGCTTCACCTTTTTGGCCCATAGATGCCCAAACATCTGTATATACCACGTCGGTATTCTTTACAGAATTCTTAGGATCATGACTAACGGAAACTCTCGAAACACCTGCGCCAGATGAGTCATTTACAGTATCACTGTTAGGTTCATAATTCTCTGGGCAAGCACATACAAATTCCATTGGAAATTTTTGAGCCAAATGCAGCCAGGAATGAACAATATTATTCCCATCACCAATATAAGTAACCTTTAAATCGTCCAAAGACCCACGCGTTTCCCATATAGTAAATATATCGCTCATAACCTGGCAGGGATGATTATAATCCGTGAGGCCATTTATTACTGGAATTGTGGAATTTTCAGCAAGTTCAAGAATGTGACTGTGATCAAATAACCGCGCCATTATTATATCATTATAGCGGCTCAATAATCTAGAAATATCTTTAATAGCTTCCCGTTTGCCGATTCCAATATCATTTGGTCCAAGAAACAATGCATGTCCGCCCATCCATTCGAACCCTGTTTCAAATGAAACTCTTGTTCGCGCAGAGGGCTTAGCAAAGATCATTACCAATGATTTATTATTAAATATTTTATATTCTTCTCGGTCACGAAATTTCTGCTTCAGCTTCTTGGCTAATTTCAATATATCCCATAAAGCATCGGTAGAATAATCGCTAATATGTAAAAAATGATCAGCCACCCAAAATTAATCCATTATTTATTGATTTAGGATATCAAATAATTTTGAATTTGTTGGAAGAACCAAGGTGGTCTTTTTGTCCAGGATTATTTTATATGTTTCTAACGTACGGTAAAATTCATAGAAATCAGGATCCTTTGAAAATGCACGCGCATAAATGTCTACGGCTTTTGCTTCACCCTCACCCTTGACCTCTTCAGCTTCTTTATATGCATTAGCTAGAATAATAGTCTTATCTTTATCTGTTGATGCTTTGATCTTTTGCGATTCTTCTTCTCCCTCTGAGCGGAACTTATTTGCCTGTCGTATCCTTTCAGCCTGCATTCTGCGATAAATTGATTGTTCATTATTCTGAGGCAGGTCCACCCGTTTCAACCGTACATCTACAACCTCGATACCATAAGGTTTCGTGGCAGCAGCACTTTGTTTTGTCACCGTCTCCATAATTAATTCTCGGTTCTCAGTAATAATTTCAGACATATTATGAGTACCCAATTCCCTGCGCAGCTCGGAATAAACAATATCATCAATTCGTGTTTTTGCAATGGCTTCTGTTTGCACGGTTTGCAAAAATAACAGTGGGTCTATAATACGCCAGCGGACATAATTATCAACTATAAGTGATTTTTTATCTTTACTCAATATTTCCTCAGGAGAAACATCATATTCCAATAAGCGATTATCAAAATGCTGCGCAACCTGCAGCGGCGCCGGAAGTTTAAAATGCAACCCGGGCGTTTTAATTATTCTTACAGGTTCACCAAATTGCAATATCACCACTTGCCTGGTTTCATCTACGGTAAATACTGTGGTAAAGACAATTATTGCGATCAAAATAAAAAATACCATAATTACTCTCTTCATTATTTCGCTCCTTTCGTGCCACCTAGGTTAAGAAGGTTCAATAAATTTCCATCCTCACCACTGGGTACAATATATTTTTCAAGACCAGGAAGTATTTCCTCCATCGCTTCCAGATACAAGCGCTCTCGGGTAACATCTTTTGCCTTGCTGTATTCCTTTAAAATTGCTTTAAACTTTGCAACGTCGCCTTCTGCCCGGCTAATTCTTGCTTCACGAAAACCTTCCGCTTCGCGGATCATGGCTTGTGCTTCTCCCCGAGCTTTTGGGATTACATCATTCCTGTAGCCCTCAGCTTCATTAATCATTCTATTTTTATCCTCTTTTGCAGAGGCTACATCCTTAAATGAATCAATTACCTGCTTGGGAGGGCTCACATCCTGTAGTTGTACCGCAACCACCTGCACTCCAGTCTCATATTTATCCAATATTGACTGCAATAGCTCTTTTGTTTCCTCCTGTATCATCAATTTCCCTGATGTAAGTGCTTCATCAATATTATGTCGTCCTACAACTGTTCTTAAGGATGCTTCTGATGCTTCGCGCATGGTCAATTCTGGACCAATAAAATTAAATAAATAATTTAATGGGTCTTTGATCTTATACTGTACGATCAGTTCAGCATCAACAATATTCTCATCACCCGTAAGCATTAGACTTTCCCGTTCAACAGTTCTATATTGATTTTTTCCAACCGTTCGGAAACCGACCTCGATCCTTTTCACCTCGGTTACTTTTGGTGTTTTAACCGTTTCTATTGGGAAAGGCATATGATAGTTTAATCCTGAATGTACTGTACGGTCGTATTTGCCAAACCTCTGAACCACACCAACTTCATCAGGGCCAACTGTATATACACCAGTAAATAGCCAAAATATTAAGACGATCCCAAATATAGGAAGAATTCCCAGTGTAAGTAATTTTTCTGGGACGCTTATTTCACTATCTCCAATTATGATTCTTTTTGCTGCCATAATTTCTCCTTCGAATTAAAGTTCTTTTCGCAGTCGCGCTACAGGTAGCTTCAATTGATCCCTGTACTTTGCTACGGTTCGTCGAGCGACTGGGTAGCCACGCTTTATTAGTTTATCTTTCAATTCTTCATCACTGCAGGGATTATGTTTATCCTCATCTTCAATGAGTTGTCTTAGGGACAATTTAACTTGATATGTACTTATTTCTCTACCATCATTTAGTGTAATACTTTCGGTAAAATAGTGTTTTAATTCATAGATCCCATATGGTGTCTCCACATATTTACCTCTGGTGGCACGACTAATAGTGGATATATCCATATCAATTGATTCTGCGATGTCCTGCAATTTCATTGGCCGCAGTTCTTCAATATTCCCTTTAAAAAACTCAGATTGGCGATTAATAATCTCATTCATCACATTTACAAGAGTATCTCTCCTTTGTTCGATTGCCTGAATGAACCATTTAGCTGAATTATAATTATGTTTAAGGAATTTTTGTGTTTTTTTAGTCTGAGAATCTGGATTATCAATCATTTTATGATATATTTTACTAATCTGCAAAGATGGAATCCAGTTGTCATTCACGATAATGTCCCACTGATTACTGCGTTTATTTACAATCAAATCCGGGATTATAGTTTCATCTTTAGTTAGCTGTGAACCTTGCCCAGGTTTGGGATTCAGTTTTGATATAACATCAATTACAGCAGAAAGATCTGTATTTGAAATTCGCACTTTTTCACAGATACGATTGTATCGTTTATTCACAAAATCATTAAAGTAATCTCTGATGATTTTGTACGTAATAGAACTCTTGTCATCGTCCAATTGAATCATTAAACATTCCTGGAGGTTGCGTGACCCCAAACCTGGAGGATCCAAATGCTGTACAACAGATAATATGTGCTTTATTTCTGATTCATCTTTACCAAAACGATCAGCAATAAGAAACAGATCAACGGATAAATAACCGTGTTCATCAAGATTATATATTATCTCTTCAGCAATTGATCTTTCCCAATCTGCTAGATCAATATCATCGAGCTGGTTAATCAATTTTTCCAGAAAATTTATTTGATCTGGTATAGGAAAATTTTTCTTATCTTTTTTTGGTTCATAAATATTGGCCGGTTCATAGTCATCATCCCAATCTTCATTATTTACATCTTCTGAATCCGTCGAATTCTGTACTTCTTCCACAGTTTCAGCGGGTTCTAGGATTGGATTTTTTTCTAATTCCTCCAAAATGATTTTTTCCAGATTCGAATTATTTAATTGTAGTAAGGTAGCTTCTATAACCTGTTGGGGGGAAAGAGCCTGTTTTAGTTGCAGTTCCTGTTTAAGCATGTTGATGATCAATCCAATCGAAAACTTTTACCTAGGTAAAGTCGTCGAGCCTCTTCGTCGTTTGCTAAAAACTCGGATGTTCCTGATTTTAGTATTACACCATTAAACAATAGATATGATCGATCTGTTATTGATAGTGTTTCCCTTACATTATGATCGGTAATAAGAACACCAATATCTTTTTCCTTTAATGATTTGATTATGGATTGGATATCTTCAACTGCGATTGGATCAACACCCGCAAAAGGTTCGTCCAGTAAAATGAAATCAGGATCCATCGCTAAGGCTCGGCATATCTCAACACGTCGACGTTCCCCGCCAGAAAGATTATGCCCCTTATTATTTCTTATATATTGAATGGACATTTCTTCAAGTAACTTTTCAATTTTATCAGTCTGTTCTTCCTTCGAAAGTGTTGTCATTTCAAGAACCAGTCTAAGATTATTCTCAACGGTTAATTTTCCGAAAATTGACGGTTCTTGCGCCAGATAACCGATACCACTGCGCGCGCGGATGTACATTGCTTTATTAGTAATTTCTTTATCATCCAGAAAAATTTGACCCTTGGTCGGTTTAATCATCCCTGTAATCATATAAAATGTAGTTGTTTTACCTGCGCCGTTTGGACCAAGTAATCCAATGATTTCACCCTTTTTTACTTCAATATCGACATCAGATACAACCCATCGATTACCATATTGTTTGTGAAGGCCTGTTGCTCGCAACGCCTGATGATTGTTACTCATCCTTTGCTCGCTCCGTGACACCAGATGGTTGCAGTATCTTCCAGTGATCCATGCTTA
>Ga0257107_1000508_pt1 | contig 14725 bp, 11 predicted proteins | sample LP_taG_2_FD_190178 | JGI IMG/M metagenome (GOLD analysis project Ga0257107, IMG submission 190178) | Marine microbial communities from Northeast Subartic Pacific Ocean, Canada - LP_J_2011_P26_500m | ecosystem: Environmental > Aquatic > Marine > Oceanic | place: Canada: Northeast Subartic Pacific...
ATTATTTGTGCATTGTGATCTCTTGCAAAGTCGACCAGTAAGGAATTAAAACTCAACACTTGGGTATGATTTATTGACGTTATAGAAGCTTCGACTGCTTCAATCCTTTGATCGATCGACAACAAGCCTGTTTTGTTAGCATTTTGAGTGATTGCAATGATAACCTTGTCAAATAGTTTACAAGCACGATGAATTAAGTCTATATGTCCGTTAGTTATTGGATCGAAAGAACCTGGATAAATGGCAATCGTTTTCATAATGCTTCTAAGCTTATCAGACAATAATGAACATTGCCCGATTTTTTCTGTTTATTAATTTTAAATTGATAATTGATAATTGAGTTTAAATTATCTTCGGTTATCTTGTATTCAGACTCTATATAGATTTGACTTTGACTATTTATATAATGATTATTCGAAAGCTTCTCTAAGGTTTCTAGTAACAGATTTTTTGCAAAGGGGGGATCTAAAAACACCAAGTCAAAAGACTGCCTACTTGGTTTAGCAAGATGGGTCATAGCATCTTCATTAATTATAGTGAAATGACCTCTATCTAACAACTTGAAGTTGGATTTGAGTTTCTCATAAATTTTTCTATCCTTTTCAATGACATAAACTTCTTTAACACCCCTAGATAGTGCTTCAAAGCTCAATGCACCACTTCCTGCAAATGGATCAAGGGTAGTTTTGTTAATAATATCGAATTGTAGCCAATTAAAAAGTGTTTCACGAATTTTTCCAGAGGTTGGACGTAACCCCTCTACTTCAGGAAAACTAAACTTTCTACCCCGGAAGTCCCCTGAAATAATTCTAAAACTATTTTGCATTTAATTCTTCCTTGTTGAATATCTTTGATCTCCAGCCATTGCATAATGGTGCACTTAAGTCTCCTCTCATGAATCTTATTAATGACTTACTAGTGCTGATAACTTCAGGACGGAGATTATAAGCTTCTGCTATGTTATTTATAAGTCTTTGAAGTTCATTTTTTTTGTTTTTTTCAGAACTAGTTAATGGTTTCTGTGGTGTTAACAATTCAGATAGAGAGAGAGTCTCAGATGATTCTTTAACAAAGCCATCAAACAGTTTTTTTGAACGAGTTGAAAGCTTACTTTTTCCACAAGCGTAATCTAGCAACTTTTCATCAGACATTATCCATTTTCGAGGCTTGTTATTTTGTTGCGCATTGTTTTCTCGCCAAGCTACAAGTTTAATTGCTTTGCCTTGAAATTTTTTTCCAAGTCTTGAAAATCCTTTAGTTTTATAACAAATTTGTTCAATGCTAGGTTCATAAAGTTCTTGATCAAGAAGAAACCTTGTCTCTTCATCAAGCCATTTTATTTTTTTACTAAGAGTTAGTTCATGTTTCAGTTTTTCGAAATTAGGAAGCAAATATCTGACATCATCCAAGGCGTATTCAATAACATTCACTGGGAGTGGCCTTGTTGTCCAGTCAAATCGAGTAAAACTTTTATCTAGCTGAACGTCTTGCAGAATTTCTGTTAATACCTGGTAGGAAATTTGCAATGGGTAGTTTACTAATGAGGCAGCAATCTGAGTATCAAATAACGAACTTGGTATTCGTTTTGATAAGTGGTAGAGTGCTTCAATATCTTGTCTGGCTGAGTGAACAATCCATTCGGTTTGATTATGATAGAGTTTTTCGAATAATGGTTCCAAATCGTTAATTGATAGAACGTCAATACATTCTGCGGAATGGTTAGTTGCAATTTGGACTAGGCATAGCTCCGGATAATAAGTATTAATACGTTTAAACTCTGTATCAATAGCAAGACGGGAGTCGCTGTTAATTGTTTTGAGATAGCGCTCTAATTGTGATGTTGTTTGTATCAAAGTCTGCAAATATGGTGAATTGTTGTATTTTATCAACAACTCGTGCTAGTAATAATTCATTTATGAGATAATCTAGCCTATTTAAAGTTGTATAAATGTAATTTATGTTGTTAGATCAAGCCTTTTCGTTGAAAGAATCACCTCGTGCATTGTTTTGGATTGTGATTATATTAATCTCTTTTTTTGGAATGTTTTATCTCGGTCTCAATCCAAGTTTGATCGATGAGTGGTATTTAGTATTGATTGGCTTTAACGTCGTTATGAGTTTGATAGCAATGTATTACATTATTTTTTCAATGAAAAAATTAAAAGAAAATACCGATGAAGGTGTTATAGGTTCAAAATTCACTTGGTCTTTTATAAAGATCGTTCCTGTCTTGGTTTTAGTTCCAGTGCTTTCATTCTATCTTTTTTCATTTGAATCAATCAGAGACAACCTAAAAAAAGCTGAGAATCAGTTTGAAGAATTTAATCTTAAGGTAGGTGGTGAAGTTGACGATCTATACAATAACACAAATAACATTGCCATTAAATATTATGAAGACCGTACCATGAATATTGGGAAATTGGTGAACTATTTTGACGCTCCTCGAGCCTCTAGTGAAAAAATGCAGATAGTATTAAACTTACTAGTTCAGGATAATTGGGCATGCGAGTTAAAGCTCTATGACGCATTAAATAATCTTGTTGCGCAAAGTAAAAGTGTAGCGGTATGTTTAGCGGATTATGGATATACTGCTTCAACGGATGAATTTACTCTTACTGCTCACTACCAATCAGATATGAGTATTAATAACTTGACTTCAAGGATGATGCGTTTTAGGGATGCAGCGAAAGAAGCAGAATTAGAACTCAACTCATCTATTATTCAAACCCGCTTTATGATTGATTTTTCTTCAACGATCTTATTAGCAGTTTTAAGTGCTTTATTGGTTGTCCTAAGAATGATTGATCATTTAATGCGCCCAATGCACAATTTATCAGTAGCAACGCGAGAAATTTCCTCAGGTAACTATGATGTTCAGATTCAGCAAGATCCAAAAAACAAAGATATGCATGACTTAGTTGAACATTTCAATGAGATGAGTAAGCGAATAAAGTTGTCTAGAGAAGGTTTAGATACGCATAACTTATATCTAGAAACAATATTAAAGTACTCTTATGGTGTGATTGCCCTGAATCAGGATAAGACAATACAACTGATAAATCCTGTGATTGGTAAGATGTTACAAATTGGCGATGAGACTGTTTTTTTAGGTCAATCGTATGACAGTATCACCAAAAGTTATAATCACCTAAAACCTCTTTTTTCATTTATTGAGAAAAAAATTGATCAAGAATTGGATGAATGGGGTGGTGAAATTGAATTAATGTTAAAAGATAGGCATCGTCTAATTTATTGTCAAGGTGCGACTCTTGATGTTGAGAATAAAAATCTAGGTTACGTTATTATTATCAACGACATATCAAAGCTAAATCGTGCGCAAAAAAAGGCTGCCTGGGGAGAGGTAGCAGTCAGAATGGCTCATGAGATTAAAAACCCTCTAACTCCTATCTTACTTTCTGCACAGAGACTCCGTAATCTATTTTTAGATAAGTTAGATTCTAAAGATTCAGCAATCATTAATAAAACCACAAAAACCATTATTGATCAAGTAGCATCAATGGATTCCATGGTGAGTGCCTTCGCCAATTATGCCAATACACCAGAAATTAAAAAAATCCCTGCTTCACTCAACACTTTGATTAACAAAGCAGCTTCTCTATATGACACTCAAGTCGGAGTACGAATTGATCTTGATTTGAGTGGTGATTTACCAAAATTACAACTGGATAAAGATTCCATTTCCCGTGCTTTGATAAATTTAATAAAAAATTGCATTGAATCTAAGAAAAAGAAAACCAAACTTAACATTGTGATTAAATCACAATTTGTGAAAGATGAAGGTGTCGTACGTTTGACAATTGTCGATAATGGAAATGGTTTTCCTGTGGATATTCTTGATCAAGTTTTTGAGCCTTATGTCACTACTAAATCAAAGGGAGGAGGGTTAGGCTTAGCAATTGTCCAGAATATTGTTGAACAGCACGATGGGCAAATTTATGCTAGCAATGTTGAACCTCATGGCGCAAGAGTGACAATTGAATTCAGTATAATTGCGAGTTAAAGGAGTTGAAATGGAAGAAGAAACTTCATTCGGAAAAATATTAATTATTGATGATGAGAAAGATAACACTGAAATCATCAAAGATGTTTTGGAGGATGTTAACTATGAAACTGTCCTAGCTCGAAGTGCGAGTGAGGCAAAAGCTATTGTCTCTGCAAATACCTTTGATTTGGTTTTAATGGATGTGTGGATGCCTGGTCAGGATGGAATTTCACTTTTAGCTGAATGGACTTCTGAAGGATTCGACACACCAATTGTTATGATGTCAGGGCACGCAGAACCCAGTGATATTGTTAAAGCAATGAAGCTTGGAGCAGTAGATTTTTTAAAGAAGCCTTTGCATGACTTTTTGCCGATTTTACGAAATATAATGACTCGTCCAGATCCAGAAGAATCAGATCAAGAGGTAAGTGGAATTGATTTTTCTCTTAGACTCAAGGAAGCTCGAAATATTTTTGAGCGTCAATATTTACTTCATCACCTTGCATTAAACGATAATAATATCGCTATTGTTGCTGAAAAGGCAGGATTAGAGAGGACAACTTTGTATCGAAAACTGAAAGATTTAGGGATTGACAAGAAATGAAAATTTTAATCTTAGGTGCGGGTCAGGTAGGCTCTACGCTTGCAAAGTATCTTTGTTCAGATGATGACAATGATATTACTATAGTTGATCAAGTAGAAGATAAACTCACTCCTCTTCAGAGACATCTAGATATCAAAACAGTTGTCGGCTATGGCGCTTATCCAAGTGTTTTAGAAAAAGCAGGTATCAAAACCATGGATATGGTGATTGCTGTGATGGGTTCTGATGAAAGGAATATGGTTGCTTGCAGAATGGCCCACACTTTATATCATGTAGATAAAAAAATTGCTCGAATAAGAACCACAGAATATTTACTTAGGCCTGAGATATTTACTAATGAAGCTTTACCTATTGATTTTCTAATTACTCCTGAAATTTTAATCACCAACTATATTAAAGGGATCGTAGAAGAGCCTGGCGCCTCTCAAGTCTTTGATTTTGAGAATGGCTTGGTTCAATTAGTTGAAACACGAGCCTATGTTGGAACCCCAATTGTGAACCGGCCAGTTAAAGAGCTGCATGAGCACATTCCGGATGTGAAAATGCGAATAGTCAGTCTATACCGAAACGATAAAGCAATACTTGCTAACAGTGACACTGTGGTTCGAGAGGGAGACCATGTCTACTTTCTTGCTAAGAAGGAACACATATCAAGAGTTCTAAAAGAGTTTAGGCGCGCCGAAAATACATATCAAAAAATCTTCATTGCAGGTGGTGGAAACATTGGACTCAATGTCGCAAAACTACTTGAGGACACTCATAATATTCGTATTATTGAGTTGAATGAAGATAGGGCTAAGGGTTTAGCTGAAGAACTCAATCATGCTTTGGTGTTGCAAGGTAATGCTTCTGATGAGGATCTACTCATAGAGGAAGGGATTGAGAATACTGATTTATTTTTAGCATTAACCGATTCTGATGAAGTAAATGTCATAGTCTCAATTTTAGCTAAACGCCTAGGAGCACATAAAACAATTGCTCTAGTGAAACGTGATGTTTATGCTTTATTGGCAGAGCAAAGTGATGACGTAGATATTATTGTGTCACCTGACCAAATAACGGTAGGCGGTATTTTGTCACATATTAGGAAAGGTGATACTATGAAGGTGCACTCACTTCAACATGGTGAAGCTGAAGCCATAGAAGTTGTCGTTCATGGAGATAAAAATACCTCAAAAGTAGTTGGTTCAATGATTAAAGATTTACCTTTACCAGAAGGGGTCGTAGTAGGAGCTATTGTTAGAGATAATGAATTGTTTATGGGCTCTAAAAAGTTGGTCATTGAGCAAGGAGATCACGTTCTTATGATGTTGACGGATGTTGGAAAGATTCACCAAGTTGAAGCCTTATTCTCAGAGAATGAGTAACCAAAAACCAAAATCCATAACCAAAAAGGCAACCCTAAAATGCAATTAAGTGTTGTTTCTAAAACCATTGGTTTGTTGCTTATGGTTTTCAGCTTAACTCAAATTCCACCGCTACTGATTGACTTCATATATGTTGAGGGTGAGTATCTTTCATTTGTAATTTCTTTTGTATTGACGCTCATCGGTGGTTTTTCATTGTGGTGGCCTTATCGAAATATCAAAAAAGATTTTCATCTCAGAGATGGTGTACTGATTGTGGTCTGTTTTTGGTTGGTCTTGTCGCTATTTGGTACTCTTCCTTTTCTTCTTACTGAATCAATTAATGACTTAACTTTCTCAGGTGCATTTTTTGAATCTATGTCAGGTTTAACGACCACAGGTGCTACAGTTTTAAGTCAGCTAGACGAGCTACCCAAAAGTATTCTCTTTTATCGACAACAGCTTCAATGGTTAGGGGGAATGGGAATTATTGTTCTTGCAGTTGCTGTTCTTCCACTTCTTGGTGTTGGAGGTATGGAGCTCTATCATGCAGAATCGAGCGGTATATCAAAGGACAGGCTGACACCCAAGTTAAGAAATACTGCGATAGCACTTTGGAAAATATATGTTTCTCTGACTGCTCTTTGCGCGATTGGGTACTTTTTATCAGGGATGACGCTCTTTGATGCAATAGGGCATAGTTTTTCAACAGTTGCTATTGGGGGATTTTCAACACATGATGGTTCAATTGGCTATTTCAATTCTTTGTCTATTGAAGTAATTGCAATGTTTTTTATGTTTTTAGCTGGTATTAATTTTTCCCTTCACTTTGTTGCTTGGAATAACCGTTCTTTAATGAATTATTTGAAAGACTCTGAATTTAAAACCTATGCTCTTATTTTGGTAATTACAGCAATAATTGTTTTAATATTTCTCAGTATAAATGCAGAGTATGACTCTTCTAGTGAAGCTATAAGGCATAGTTTATTCCAAACAATATCAATTGCTACAACGACAGGATTTGTTTCACAAAAAATTAGTGGTTGGCCTGCTGCTATACCTGTATTTCTTATTATGGTCAGTTTTGTTGGCGCTTGCGTAGGCTCAACTGGTGGTGGTATTAAGGTAGTAAGGATATTGGTCATGTTTAGATTGGGTATGAAGGAAATAAAAAAGTTTATTCGTCCTAGTGCGCAGGTCAGTGTTAAGTTAAATCAAACAAGTCTTACTGATAAGACGATAATTTCTGTGTTGGGCTTCTTTTCACTCTATGCCATTTCTTTTGTAATCATTTTAATGTTGCTAATGTTTATTGGTTTGGATCAAGTGAGCGCCTATTCTGCCACCGCAGCTACGATGAATAATCTTGGCCCAGGTCTAGGTCTGGTTGCAGAAAACTATGGCGCATTGAGCGACTCCGCTAAATGGGTTTTAAGTTTTTCAATGCTGATTGGACGATTAGAAGTATTAACTATTATTGCCCTTTTTCACAAGGCTTTTTGGCGTAATTAATTGAGTGAATCAACCCCACCTAAAAGGTAGGGCTGAATTAGTTATTTTTTTACAATAAAGGCGCAATAACCAAACTAACGATCGCCATCACATTGATGAGAATGTTCATTGATGGACCGGATGTATCCTTGAAAGGGTCACCAACAGTATCACCAACAACGGTTGCTGTGTGAACATCGGTTCCTTTGCCACCAAAGTTTCCCTTTTCAACATGCTTTTTAGCGTTATCCCATGCTCCCCCTGCATTAGCCATCATAAGGGCCATTAGAACGCAACCTAGAAGTGCGCCAGCTAACATTCCACCAAGTGCTTCAGGACTTAATAAAAAGCCAACTAATACTGGCGCTGAAACCGCAATAACGCCTGGAAGAATCATTTTTTTAAGTGCAGCAGTTGTGGCGATGTCGATACATTTAGCTGTATCAGGTTCAGCTGTGCCTTCAAGTAGTCCTTTAATCTCTTTAAACTGCCTTCTTACTTCTTCGATCATTTCAAAAGCAGCATCACCAACAGCTGTCATAGTAAGGGCAGCGATTAAGAATGGAATCGTTCCACCAATAAACAAACCGATTAAAACTTCCGCGCTGTTAAGCTCAAGAATGAAATCAATAGAGTTGGCGCTAACTGTTTCAGTGTAAGCCGTAATAATTGCAAGAGCTGCAAGAGCTGCTGCTCCGATTGCAAACCCTTTGCCGATTGCTGCTGTAGTGTTACCAAGTTCATCAAGAGAGTCAGTAATCTTACGAGTGTCTTCACCTAATCCAGACATTTCAGCAATGCCGCCAGCGTTATCCGCTATAGGGCCATAAGCATCAATCGCCATAGTCATACCAACAGTTGCAAGCATTCCAATAGCAGCAATACCAACTCCATATAATCCAACAAAAAGGTTAGCAACATAAATAATTAAGCAAATCATTAGCACAGGAATTACAACGGACTGCATACCAATTGCCAATCCTTTTATCATCACAGTGGCTGCTCCGGTTTTACCAGACTCAGCAATATCTCTAATAGGCTTTCCAGCTGTGTAGTACTCTGTAACGAGACCAATTATGATTCCACCAACACTTCCCATAAGAACAGCTGCCCATATAGAATTAGATACCTCTAGTTGATTGATAAGGAAGTAGGAAGTAATAATAAATAAAAGTGCTGAACCAATCGTGCCCATTCTGAGGGCTGACTCTGGTGACTTGTTCGATGACATTTTCACAAATACAATACCAATAACAGAGCAAACTAAACCTAAAGATGCAAGTGCTAATGGTAAAAACATGAGTTCGGATTGATTTCCTAGTTTGTCAAGCGCTACCGCAGAAAGAGTTGAAGCGATTGCAATAGTTGCAATCATTGAGCCGCAGTATGACTCAAAAATATCTGAACCCATACCAGCGATATCACCAACATTATCACCAACATTATCAGCAATAACTGCTGGATTACGAGGGTCATCTTCAGGAATACCTGCCTCTAATTTACCAACTAAGTCTGCGCCAACATCGGCACTCTTAGTAAAGATACCTCCACCAACACGAGAGAATAATGCTACAACTGAGGCACCCATTGCAAAGCCATGTAGCGCTTCTGAATGCGTTTCACCGAAAAAGTAATACAGGCCACCCAATCCTAATAGACCAAGTGCGGCAACTGAAAGTCCCATAACTGAGCCACCAAAGAAGGCAACAGTTAGTGCTGCTGCACTTCCTTCTGTGTGAGCTGCTTGGGCTGTCCTTACATTAGCAATAGTTGCTGTATTCATACCAATATAGCCTGCAGTTGCAGATGCCACAGCACCAACTAAAAAGCATAGCGCACTTGCAGGACCAAGAAAAATGTAAAGTAGAACCAATAAAACTAATGCAAACATGCTCAGCATCTTGTATTCACGTTTCATGAACACAATAGAGCCAATATGGATTTGTTCACCAATTTTTTGAACAGCGCCGCTACCACCAGGTTGTTTTTTTATCCATTGATATATAAAAAATACTATCAAAAGCCCTAAAACTCCAAGTGCGGGGGGAATCAAATTTGCATCAAATTCCATCTCTTCTCCTAATCATTAAAAATGCTGGTGCAATGTTACTATAAAGGCCTAAATTTAGGTAAAAAAAAATAGACATCTAGGGTTGAAATGAACTAAACCATCTTTTCATTTATCTTATAAAATTTGACTGTTCTTGACATGACTTTAGTTTGATAGATAAAGTGTTAAGAGCTCATCTCAATTGGGGTTAGGATGTTTGCTGTTAAGTTTGCACTTTTGTCTTCATTTTTCTTTGCTTTAAATGTCAGCATGGTGCCTTTGATATATTCTTTTGAGGTGAGTGCTTTTTTATTTTTATTTTTGCGTTTTGCTACAACGTTTTGCACTTCATTAATTGTTACCAAAAGTCTTTTTTCATTGACTCAAATTAGAAATAAAAGACTTGGTTTTTGGTTGATATTACTTTCATTTTTACTTGGCATACAGTCATGGTTGTTTGTTGAGGCAGTCAAATATATGCCAGTAGGTCTTGCAAGTGTTGTTCTATTTACTTACCCTTTAATTACCTATTTGATAGTGTCTTTTTCAAAACGAAGAGCGCTAGATTTCACGACTATTTTAATGTTTATAATGGCAACTATTGGCATTGCAGCAATTTCACAAAGTAGTGAAGGAGTTTACTCACTTGTTATTGGAATAGTTCTCTCTTTATTGTCAGCAATATCTTATTCTTTAATACTGTTACTTACTCCAAGATTTAGTAGTATTAGAAACTGGGAAATCGTCAAATACACAACAATGATTCCAATGGTTATGTTTTTGTTTTTATTTGTGAATGAAGTGGGTGTTTATTGGCCTTCAAATGAAGGCATAATTTTATCTCTAATTTCGGGAACTCTATTTGCTACTGGGTTGTTCTTTTTTTATGCTGCTGTTAGAAAATATGGCCCAATAAGGACAGCTAATATTGCTTACTCAGAGCCTCTTATGGTCCTCATTGTTAGCTTTCTTGTATACTCGGACTCAATTACAGTCATCCAAGCTATAGGAATAGTTTTAGTGGCAATTGCATCAATTACAATTGAGAGGCGACAGTTGACACAAGCCAACAATTCTGAGGTATAAATTACTATTCTAAAATTGAATCTTTTAAATATTTCAAATTATGATTAATGAATATAAAAACTTTGTCAATTCTTCTGCACATTTTGAGAACAAAAGAATTCAAGTTGGTTCTGAATATAAGCACCAGAATATATTAAGTCTTAAATCATTTGAGTTAGCTAATAAAGAGATAAGCTCTTGGGATAAATATGAACCAACTCCTTTATACTATTTATCCGATTTAGCTAATTATGCTGGCGTTTCATCAATAGCATACAAGGATGAAAATCTTCGCTTTTCACTTAAAAGTTTTAAAGCTCTTGGTGGAGCTTATGCGGTAGCAAATCTTTTAATTAAAAAATTAAAAGAGATAGGTATTACAGCAAACTCCTCCGATTTAATTGCAGGAACATATGTAGAGTTAACCTCAAAAATCACTGTTTGCTGTGCTACTGATGGCAACCATGGTAGATCTGTTGCTTGGGGTGCTCAAAAATTTGGTTGCAACTGTGAGATTTATATCCACCGTAACGTAAGTATAGGTAGAGAAAAAGCAATTGCTAGATATGGAGCAGAAGTTAATAGAATTGAAGGTAATTATGATGATTCAGTTCGAATAGCAGCTGAGGTCGCTGAAGAGAATAGTTACTATGTCGTATCTGATACATCTTATGAAGGCTACACCGATATTCCAAAAGACGTTATGCAGGGATACACAGTCATGGTAGATGAGACAATGAAACAAATGAAAGAAACGCCAACCCATGTATTTTTACAGGGTGGTGTTGGAGGGTTTCCAGCAGCAGCAGTATCATTCTTTGTTGAAAGCCTTGATTGTCCACCAATCTTTGTTGTTGTAGAGCCAGCAAATGCTGACTGTCTATTTCAAAGTGCAGTTAATGGAGAACCCACAGTAGTCCATGGAGATTTAGATACAGTTATGGCAGGTCTTGCATGTGGAGAAGTTTCGCTATTAGCATGGTCTATTCTTGAGAGTTATGTTCCACACTTTATGACTATAAAAGATGACTCAATTTCTAAAACAATGCAGCTACTTGCCGATCGTCAGACGCCAATTGTTGCTGGAGAGTCCGCTGTTGCTGGATTAGCAGGTTTTTTGATTGCTAATCATGACAGTTCTCTCAAAGAGGCTTTAAAGCTGGACCAAAATTCACGTATTTTAGTTTTTGGTACAGAGGGTGACACAGATGAGAAAATGTATGAAAAGATGGTAGGCAGGTCGGCGATAGAGGTTCTGAAAGGTTCATAATTATTAAGGAGCAAAGATGATCATTCCCCCAAAAAGAGGTTTCGAGGTTTCTGAATTTGAAAATCGACTTAATAACATTCAGAAGCTTATGCATGAATCAAGGATGGATGCTATCTTATTAACGACTCAGGTTGACATTGAATATTACACAGGCTTCAAGACGCAATTCTTTCAAAGTCCAACACGCCCTTGGTATGTATTAATTCCTAGTAGCAACAAACCTAAGGCTATTATCCCTACAATCGGTGAATCAGGTATGAGAGGAACTTGGCTTGATGACATTCAAACTTGGACATCTCCAAACCCAGAGGATGATGGTATTTCTCTGCTTCTCTCAACTATTAAGTCTTTAACAAAAAAATATAAATGTCTCGGTGTTCCCAAAAGTCAAGAGAGTGTTTTGAGAATGCCGCTGGATGATTACGAGAACTTAGTTAAATCGCTGGACGGAATAGAAATTAAAGATGCCAATAAAATATTACGAAAAGTTCGCTTAATTAAGTCAACAGCAGAAATTGACAAGATAAAACACATTTGTCAACTGACTTCTCAGGGCTTCAAAGATTTAACTCATCTATTAAAAGCTGGAGAAAGTGAGCAAGAAAATTGTAAGAGGTTTAAGCAACATTTACTTTCTTTAGGAGTAGATGACACGCCTTATATGGTTGCTGGGTCTGGTAAGGACGGCTATGGCTCTATTATTATGGGGCCAGGGGATAAAATCATAGAAGAGGGTGATCTATTTATTGTTGATACAGGATCTGTCTTTGATAGCTATTTCTGTGACTTTGATCGGAATTATGCATTCGGCTTTATTTGCGATGAAGCTAAAAAGGCATATAAGGTTGTCTTTGACGCGACTGATGCTGGCTTCAATACAGCTCAAGTAGGTCATACGACAAGCGATGTATATCATGCAATGAATAATGTCATGCAAAAGGGCGGTGCTTTGGGTAATTCAGTTGGTAGACTTGGCCATGGTCTAGGACTCCAGCTTACTGAATGGCCATCTAATACAGCAACAGACAATACAATTCTTAAGCCAGGAGTTATCTTAACTCTAGAGCCGGGTATGGAATATCTACCTGGAAAGGAAATGGTTCATGAAGAAAACATTGTGATTACCGAAAATGGCCCGGAATGGCTTACTAAAAGAGCTCCAGAAGAGTTGCCTATAATTCAATAATAAGTATTTTTTTTCAAGCTGTACTCCTTCCAAAATAATATATTTTTTTATTTGTTTACAAATATGTTTATTTGTATATAATAATGCGAATCATTATTATTTGCATTTACAATTTAATAACACAAGGCAATATTAGTGATGATAATTTTATAAACAATTAAGAAAAATATAATGACAATGCCAGGTTTTATCATGGGATTTAGAGAAGGATTAGAAGCCTTTCTTTTAATTGCTATTACTGTGAAATATATCACTTCAATTGATCAAGGATATTTAAAAAATAAAGTGATAAAAGGAGGTGTTGCAGGTTTAATTATTTCTGTCGTTCTAGGCTTGTTGTTAAGTCTATTTGCGGAATACCTGGGTGGTGTCTCAAGCTTAACAAAACTATGGGAAAGTGTCGCTAGTTTGGTAGCTTTATTGCTTGTGTCGGTTTTTATTGTTTGGATGATTCGTCATGGAAGCCACATGTCACAATACATTAAAGATCAAGTGGGTCAAAGTGTTTCTCCAAACGCTTTGTTTTGGATTTCACTTATCATTATTGCGCGTGAAGGCACTGAGATTGCTATCTTTTCATTTGCAGGCAAATATCCATTTGAAGTAGTTAGTATGGGAATTCTATCGGCTCTAGTTCTGTCTATATTGATATTCTATTCTTTAGTTAAGATAAATTTATCGTTCTTATTTAAGATTACTTTAGTCTATCTTATTTTGCAAGCTGGGTATTTGTTGGGCTATTCTATACATGAGGGCTTTTCAGCTCTGAAAGGCTATGGCATGATTATGTCGGATAATTATATTTTTAATAAGGCTTTCAATGTTTCAAATACAGTATTGAGTCATAAAAATGGTTCTTTAGGTATTCCATTTCATATACTATTTGGTTGGTATTCTAAGCCTGAATGGATTCAGTTTATTGTTCAATATTTGTTCACTTTCTCGATGTTCGGCTATTGGGCTTTGTACAATAAGAAAATTGCTACTAAGTAAAAAAATATCGACAATATTTATCTCAGTTACTTAGATTAGATGTATTAAATCTGTATTTTATAGTTTGCAAATCAAATATTATTAATGCCAAGCTTCCTTGTCAGTAAAATCCCTTATAACTAATTTGAGGTATATTACTATTAATGAGCGGCCTATTGTTAAATATTAAAGGCGTATCTTGTGCGGCGGTTAATGCTGGTATCAAAAACAATAATGAATTGGATTTGTCCATTATTTCATTGATCGAAGGTAGCGAAACTGCAGCTGTTTTTACTCAAAATGTTTTTTGTGCAGCGCCAGTGCTTGTAGCAAAAAATCATTTACAAAACAACCCTAGGGCTTTGTTAATTAATAGCGGCAATGCAAACGCTGGAACCGGTAAAAAGGGTTTAGAAAATACTATTAAAACTTGCGAAATATTAGCAAATGAGCTTAATATTAAAACTGAAAACATCATCCCTTTTTCAACAGGCGTTATAGGTCAGCAACTAGATTTATCTAATTTTGAATCTGGTCTTCCCAAGGCTGTAAGCCAATTATCTGATAACTCAATTAGTGAAGTCGCTAAAGGAATCTTGACAACAGATTTGGTTGAAAAAAGCCATTCAATATCATTTGAAGTGGATGGAAAAATAGTAACACTCACAGGTATAGCTAAAGGCTCTGGCATGATTAGGCCTGATATGGCAACAATGTTGAGTTTTATTTTTACTGATA
>Ga0257107_1000509_pt1 | contig 14725 bp, 10 predicted proteins | sample LP_taG_2_FD_190178 | JGI IMG/M metagenome (GOLD analysis project Ga0257107, IMG submission 190178) | Marine microbial communities from Northeast Subartic Pacific Ocean, Canada - LP_J_2011_P26_500m | ecosystem: Environmental > Aquatic > Marine > Oceanic | place: Canada: Northeast Subartic Pacific...
TTCACCAATGGAATAGCCGATACAATCAAAGCCGCAGGATACATTTGCTACGGATGAGGTCGCTCGAACTTTAATTGAGTTTTTAGGCATGGGTATATTCTTTTTTTATTAGAAATTCTGCCATTAGAATGACCTTGCCGATTGCGCCTTAAACGCTAACTTTAATTTTCTTTGTCATCTTACCTGTAGTTCAGACATTGCAGTATATCGTGTAAAACACCTGCTGCTGTAACGGTTGCTCCGGCACCATGACCCTTGATTACCAAGGGAGTATCGTTATATCTTTTTGACTTAAACACAATAAAATTTTCTCTACCATTTTGTGAATAAAACGGATTATCATTACTTACCATTTCTAAACCAACTTTTGCCTTTTGCCCATCCCAAGAGCCAATGTAGCGCAATACTTTCTGTCCCGCGGTAGCCTTTTCCAGTTGTTTTTGAAAGTTCTCATCATATTTAGCCAGCCGATCCAAGAATCTATCCACCGACAATTCCGGGTCCAACTCAGCTGGGATTAAACTCTCTACGGAAATATCTTTCAATTCCAATTTCACTCCTGTCTCCCGGGCTAATATTAATATTTTCCTAGCCACATCCATACCGCTTAAATCTTCACGAGGGTCAGGTTCAGTAAAACCTTTTGCCCTGGCATCTTTAACGAGTGCACTGAAGGGCTTTTGACCATCAAAAGCATTGAATAAATAACTCAGCGTGCCTGAAAGAATGCCTTCGATACTTAATATTTTGTCACCAGTTGAAATTAGTCGCTGTAACGTATTAATGATTGGAAGCCCTGCCCCAACATTGGTTTCATATCGAAATTGCACATTATTATTCTTGGCTGTGTCCCGAATCAAATGATAATAATTTTGGTCAAGGGTGTTAGCAATCTTATTAGCTGTCACCACCGAGAAACCTAGATTTAAAATGTTCACATATTCTTTTGCGATCGTTTCACTGGCAGTGCAATCGATAAATATTTTTTGTTTTGTACCTTTTCCACCATCAGTATTAAAAAATCCATTCAGTTCAAATGGAATGCCTAATTTGTTCAAATCGTCCATTGCCGTGATCGGATTTACCGCATCATTTCCAACGACCATTATTTTACTTGAGCCTACCGAGCGTATAGAAATCTCTCGAGGATTTTCTTTACCAATAATATCCAACAATTCACTGCCCACTGTTCCCACTCCCAAAAGATAAATATCAGCAATATGATCTTCTGTGTTAAAAAATTCTGTGTGCAATGATTTTAGAATTTGATCCACATCTTTATCGTCAACTATAAAAGAAATATTGCGTATTTGCTAAATAATAATTTAACAGAATAAGATTCAGCATCATTTGCTCTTATCTTTCCTCAAGAATCATTTGAGACAGGAATTAACACCTTTTTTTCCCATTACGCGAATTAGGTTGCTAAGGTTTCTAAGGGACTGAGCCCTCCACCTTTCCGGATAAAACCTAATGCTGAATTGTCAAGTAGCAAGTTTAGAAGCTACATTTAATCAAAAAATATTATTAACTTACATTTAACTATCAATAAATAATTAATAATTATCCAGGATATATAATTAGATATTAATTTGAATTCATCAGTAGAGAACGACCATAATCAAAAATAAAACTAATCAATGAATTACAAGAATTCTCCCAAATATTTTTTAGTAACAAATTTTCCGTTCGAATTTTTAGAATTATTTAATAACAATAATAATAATCCAAAAGGGGTAAAAGCTTTGTAGCCTTAGCTCGAAGTTTTGTTAAGCCCCCGATGATTGATCTCTTGGGGGTTTTTTTTTGATAAAATGCAAAATAGGATAAAAGTATAATGTGCGGAATATTCGCTTATATGGGCGAAACCTATAATTGGGAAAAATTAAAGGAGTCTGTTGATCTTATTGCTTACAGAGGTCCCGATAATTCTCATTATGATAATATTGCTAATGACGTGTTATTTGCCTTTCATCGTTTAGCAATAATGGGCGTCACAATGTCCGGCGATCAGCCCATGAAACATCCCAATAATAAATCTTTGACCCTGATCTGTAATGGCGAGATTTATAATTACCAGGAATTGGCAAAAAAATATAATTTTAAATTAACTACTGGATCAGACTGCGAGATAATTCTATTTATGGTTGAAGAATTCGGGATGGAAAGAACGGTGAAAGAATTGGATGGAGTTTTCATGTTTATCCTTTTTGATGCATCATCAAACTGTTTATATGCGTCCAGAGACCCCATGGGCGTTCGTCCCGGTTTTATTGGACTAGATGGGGGTGAAATATTCATATCATCAGAGGCAAAACCGCTAATTTCGTTTTGCAAACAGGTCGTTCCATTTACACCAGGCACATGGTGGTGTTCTGATGAGCCAGATACTTTTCAACGCTATTTTACCTACAATAGTGAAGATCATCGGGATAAAAATGAAGGTGCCATTTGTAAGGAAATTAGAATACTGCTCACAGAAGCGGTAATAAAGCGATTTATGGCTGAAAGGGATATCGGGTGTTTACTTTCTGGCGGATTAGACTCCAGTCTAATTACAAGTTTAGTAGCACGCCACTATACAGGTCCGCAACTCAATACATTTTCAATAGGGATGCCTGGCAGTGTAGACCTTACTTATGCACAATTGGTTGCGGAATTTTTAGGTACAAAACATCATCAGGTTGAAATATCTGAAAAAGATTTTCTTAAGGCAATTGAAACTGTTATCTATAATATTGAATCTTATGATACAACCACGGTACGAGCTAGCGTTGGGAATTACTTGGTTTCCAAATACATTTCTGAAAATACCGATTGTAAAGTCATTTTTAATGGTGATGGCAGTGACGAAGTATGCTGCGGTTATTTATATCTAAAAAATGCACCTTCACCGCTTGCGCTTCAGAAAGAAAGTCAAAGGCTGATAGAAGAAATTCACTATTTTGACGTCTTAAGATCGGATCGCAGTATAAGTTGTAATGGGTTGGAAGCTCGAACGCCATTTTTGGATAAAGAATTTGTAAAATATTATTTATCTATCCCGGCAGAATTAAAGATGTTTGATGGAGATAGAAGGTTAGAAAAATATTTGTTAAGAAAAGCTTTTGATCAACTTGATTATTTACCCGATGATGTACTTTGGAGACGAAAGTGTGCTTTTTCTGATGGTGTTAGTTCACAAAAGCGGTCTTGGCACACTACAATCAAATCGTATGTTGATCTTATAATAAGCGATGAGGAGTACCAACGAGAGAGAAAAACAATCACTCATTGCCCACCGTTGTTAAAAGAAAGCTATTACTACCGCAAGATTTTTGAACAGTTATTTGGGAAAAATGAACAGTTGATTCCTCATTTTTGGATGCCAAAATGGGTCAATACGCAGGATCCATCAGCTAGGGAACTGACAGGTTACCAGGAATAAAACATTTAATTAAACATAGTTGTCAATTGAATAATTATATTATTTGACACAGGTATTTAAATAATTAAATTAAATCTAGCTTAGTAAAACAATTGTTTGTCTATCTAAGTAACTTGGTTAATAAGTAAATGAGCATGATAATAAAAACTGGAAATGATTTTTCGTCAACAATGGAATGCATTATATCCAGCGGTAGCGTAATTAGCTTACCAGTTAATTTTTCTTTGTCAATATTCCAGATTTTAAATATTCTGGGACTATTACTTATTATTAGCATTACCGTTCTGGCTGCCTAAGAAGAACAGAAAATTATTCAGGCGGCGCGAACGGTGAGATAAAATCCCACCAATCAAAGTCGAATAACTGGATTGTTTTATTAGGCACTTGAACGAGTTGAAAACATAATCATGGTATATGATACCATAAGAGTTTGGACAATGTGATGAGATCGGACGAGATTAAAAAAGGATTTGAAAGAGCACCGCATCGGAGTCTATTATGGGCTACGGGTCAGATTAAAAGCGACAGTGATTTTGATCGCCCTTTTATTGGTATAGCGAATTCTTATATTGATCTAATACCTGGCCACGTACATCTTCAAGAATTTGGAAGAGTAGCCAAAGAAGCTGTTCGGGAAGCAGGCGGAATCCCTTTCGAGTTTAATACAATTGGTGTCGATGATGGAATTGCTATGGGTCACATTGGCATGCGCTATTCTTTAGCTAGCCGTGAACTCATCGCAGACAGCGTCGAAACGGTGGCTGAATCACATCGTTTGGATGGTTTGGTATGTATTTCCAATTGTGATAAAATTGTTCCGGGTATGCTTATGGCCGCTTTGCGAGTCAATATTCCGACCATATTTGTTTCTGGCGGACCTATGAAAGCAGGCGTTAACCAGCAGGGTCAAAAGGTAGATCTAATTTCTGTATTTGAAGGTGTGGGAAAATTCAAAGCTGGTAGTATTGATAAAATAGCATTAAATGATCTGGAAAAAAATGGTTGTCCCACCTGCGGTTCCTGCTCTGGTATGTTTACAGCAAATTCAATGAATTGTCTTATGGAAGCACTGGGACTTGCACTGCCAGGTAATGGAACCATTTTGGCCGTGGACCCCGCTCGGTTAGACCTGGTACGTAAAACAGGGAAAGCGATTATGGATCTAGTAAAGAATAATTTAAAGCCTCGTGATATTGTGAATCAGAAAACAATCCTAAACGCATTTGCGCTCGATATGGCCATGGGTGGCAGCACCAATACTGTCCTACATACTCTGGCAGCAGCATTTGAAGCCGAATTGAATTTCAATTTAGAGGAATTGAATTCTCTCAGCCGCAAAACACCATATCTCTGCAAGGTTAGTCCGGCAACTCCAGATGTACATATGGAAGATGTGTTTGATGCGGGTGGTATCTCAGTTATTCTCAAAGAATTATCTAAAAAGGAGGGCTTACTCGATCTAAATCGTCCCACTGTTTCAGGTCAGACATTGGGGGAAAATATTGCGAATGTTAGAAATAATAATTCTAAGGTTATTCGGTCTGTTGATAATCCATTTTCCGAAGAAGGTGGACTAGCGGTGCTTTTTGGAAATCTTGCCCCGGATGGTGCCGTTGTAAAAACTGCAGCAGTAGAGGAAAATATGAAGATCCATGACGGGCCGGCCAGAATCTATGAATCGCAGGAATCTGCGGTTCAGGGTATTTTGAATGGAGAAGTGCAGCCCGGTGATGTCGTGGTTATACGCTTTGAAGGGCCTAAAGGAGGTCCTGGTATGCCGGAAATGCTTGCTCCTACAAGCAACATCATGGGCATGGGGCTTGGCTCTAAAGTTGCTTTAATCACGGACGGCCGTTTTTCTGGTGGTACCCGTGGAGCCTGTATAGGGCATATCTCGCCAGAAGCAGCAGCTGGAGGACCAATTGCAATTGTTCAGGCGGGTGATATAATCAAGATTAATATTCCCGAGCGATCCATCATTTTAGACGTCCCCAAAGATGAAATGGATCGACGCGCGTCTTTATTGAAACCATTTAAACCAAAAATTAAGCATGGTTATTTGCATCGGTATGCCCGCATGGTTACATCTGCTAATACTGGTGCAGTGCTGAGATGAACAAAGGATAAAATAATGGCTAAAAGAAAACTTACAGGTGCAGAGATTTTATGGGAATGTTTGGTTAGAGAAAAGGTTGACGTTGTATTTGGCTATCCAGGCGGTGCTATTCTCCCGGCTTATGATGCCTTGAATAAATACAAAGATAAGATTCACCATGTTTTAGTTCGACATGAGCAGGGTGCTACACATATGGCTGATGGCTATGCCAGAGCTAGCGGTAAGGTGGGTGTCGCTATGGCTACTTCTGGTCCAGGTGCAGCTAATATGGTAACCGGTATTGCTACAGCCATGATGGATTCGTCACCCATTGTATGTATTACTGGGCAGGTACCACGTGCTGCCATAGGTAGCGATGCGTTTCAGGAAACCGATATTGCTGGTACAGTTATCCCTGTTTCAAAACACAGTTATTTAGTAATGGATATTTATGATCTTCCAAAAACAATAAAAGAAGCTTTTGCTGTTGCTCGTTCTGGCCGGCCTGGTCCTGTACTGGTTGATATACCAAAAGATATACAAACGCAGGCCATAGAATTTGAATACCCTGAAGAACCTGTAAGCATACCGGGAAATAATTTTGCCCATAAAGCGGAATTAAATGACCTGGATCAGGCTGCAAAACTCATTTCCAAATCCAACAAACCCGTTATACTGGCGGGCCATGGAATTTTGATTTCTGGCGCATCAAAGGAAGTGGTAGAAATGGCGGAAATTTCAAGTATACCTATTGGCTGGACCTTGCTGGGATCCGGTGCAATACCTGCGAGTCATCCCTTAAATATGGGCATGATGGGAATGCATGGAGAATTTGCGGTTAATAATGCCATTCAAAATGCAGACCTCTTGATTGCTTGTGGGATGAGATTTGATGATCGCGTTACTGGAAACATTAGTACCTACTCACCAAATTCAAAGAAAATTCATATTGAAATTGATCCAGCCGAAATCAACAAAAATGTACACGTGGATGTTGGTATTAACGGTGATTTACGTACAGTTTTACAACAACTAATTCCGCTCCTAAGTAGGAAAAACAATGAGGACTGGCTTAAGACCGTTTCAACTTGGGAAGGCGAGTCTCAGGCGCGGAATATTATCAATTTGCATACAGAAATATTATACGGGGCGCAAGTCATCCATGATCTTTGGCGCGAAACCAATGGCGATGCAATAATTGTTTCAGATGTTGGCCAACACCAAATGTTGGAAGCGCAATATTATAACCATGAGGAACCAAACACATTATTGACCTCTGGCGGATTGGGAACCATGGGATTTAGCCTTCCAGCAGCAATCGGTGCCAGCTTTTCTCGAAAAGATAAGGATATATGGGTCATTGTTGGAGACGGCAGCATCCAAATGACAATCACGGAGTTGGCAACAGCGGTGCAGGAAAAAGTAAATATCAAAATAGCCATTATTAATAATGGCTACCTGGGTATGGTCAGGCAATGGCAGCAGATGTTTTATGATGCACGCTATAATGAAACCCCAATCAGCAGTCCTGATTATTTAAAAATTGCTGAGGCTTATGGATTACCGGGATTTCGAGTTAAAGAAAGAAATGAAATACATGAAGTTGTAAAAAAGGCCACTGAAATCAAAGGCCCTGCGCTAATAGAGTTTGTTGTCGAACAGCACGACATGGTCTACCCTATGGTTCCTGCTGGTGCAGATTTAAACGAAATGATCAACCGACCAGTACACGACCAATTTCAAGATTCAGAAATGTAAAGGAAGTAAAAAAATGAAACAGATCTTAATTGTATATGTGCAAGATGAACCCGGTGTTTTAAACCGAGTTTCCAGCATGATAAGAAAACGCAATTACAACATTGATAGTCTTGTTGCTGGAGAGACAGAAAATACAGGTATTACTAGAATGACAATTGTTTTAAATGAACCAGATAGGACAAAACAAACTGTCATTGTCAATAACCTGAAGCGTTTAATCGATGTATATGACGTAGTTGATGCAACGGATATTGATTGTCATCTGAGGGAATATGCATTATTAAAAATAGCAATCAGTGATATTGATTCAGAAGAAATAAAAGCATTATTGAACAGTGATCATAGTCGAATTATTGATGAGGATGATGATGTCATGATCGTAGAATTATCCGGAGATGAATCAACAGTTGAAAAGACGATTGCTTTATTCGAAAAATATGATATTATAGAATTAATGCGATCGGGGAAAATGGCAATGGTATCAGGAAATGATGAAAAACATCAACCTGAATTAGTAAAATCTGATCCATCCTGGACTACACAGCGATTATCAGAAGCATTTTAATAAATCGATTAAATAACGCGCGGAGTAAAAATGAAAGAACTTGAAATCAATGGGTATAAAGAAACCATTATTGAGCGTTCTGATTATCCCATAAAATTATGCAAAGAAATATTAAATGAGGAAGTCACAGCCATATTAGGTTATGGGCCACAGGGCTATGGCCAAGGATTAAATATGCGGGATCAGGGATTCAATGTAATCCTAGGTTTGCGAAAGGGGAATAGCTGGGAAAAAGCATTGCAGGACGGTTGGGTCGAAGATGAAAATTTATTTGAAATTGAAGAAGCAGCACATCGGGGAACAATAATTCAATACCTTTTGTCGGATGCGGGACAGATTCAGGCATGGCCCACTGTGGAGGCCAACCTTAGCAAAGGGGATGCTCTGTATTTTTCGCATGGTTTCGGTATTGTGTTTCATGAGCACACCAGTATTGTGCCACCAGAGAATGTTGATGTTATGTTGGTAGCCCCTAAGGGTAGCGGATTAACGGTAAGAACTCACTTTCAGGCCGGTCGTGGAATAAACGCTTCATTTGCTGTTCACCAGGACTTTACTGGACAGGCCCGAGAACGATGTATTGCCACAGCTTTTGCCATTGGTTCAGGACATCTGTTTGAAACTACATTCGAAAAGGAAGTTCATAGTGATCTTACCGGAGAACGTTGTGTATTAATGGGATTACTGCAGGGGGCATTCCTTGCTCAATATGAAGTCCTCAGAGAACATGGGCATTCCCCTTCAGAAGCTTACAACGAAACCATAGAAGAAGCTTTGCAGAGCCTATATCCCTTGATTTCGGAAAGAGGAATGGACTGGATGTATGCCAATTGTTCAACAACAGCCCAACGTGGTGCTTTGGACTGGGCACCAAAATTTCGTGACACACTGAAACCGGTAATTGAAGATTGTTATCAAAAAGTTATTAGTGGTGAAGAGGCAAAAATTGCTATTAATTCCAATTCAAAATCAGATTACAGGCAACAGCTGGATAAAGAGTTGAATGATGTGAACAATCAGGAAATGTGGGTTGCTGGAAAAGTACTACGACAGCTTAGGCCTGAAAATCTATAGAATTTTGGAATTCTTGAAATGAAAACCTTTAAAATAACTATACTTCCAGGAGACGGGATAGGCCCGGAAGTGATGGATGCTGCCTTGGCTGTATTGGATGTGGTTGGTATTGAATATGGCTTGAATTTTGAAATCAAATCAGAATTAGTCGGAGGCGCATCTCTTGATCAGTTTAACGAGCCCATTACCAAATCTGCACTCCAGTCCTGTCAAGAATCTGATGCAGTACTTCTAGGTGCTGTGGGTGGTCCTAAATGGGATAACTTTCCGCAAGAGAAAAAACCTGAAAAGGGATTATTGAAACTCCGGGAAGTGCTTGGTCTTTTTTCCAATCTTCGTCCAGCAAAAATTTTTGCACCTCTTGCAGATGCATCATCCTTAAAAAAAGATGTTATTGTTGGCTCTGATGTCATGGTTGTCAGGGAACTAACCGGTGGAATTTATTTCGGTGAGCCCCGCGGGCATGATAAACATGAAGGATTTAATACATTACGATATAAAAAATATGAAGTTAAACGCATTGCCAAAGTTGCATTTGAATTAGCTCGAAAACGAAATGGGCATGTTACATCAGTTGATAAAGCTAATGTTCTAGATAGCTCAAAATTCTGGCGGGATGTGGTTCATGAAGTTCATAAAGATTATCAGGATGTCCCATTATCAGATATGTATGTGGATAATGCAGCTATGCAACTGGTCCGTGATCCCAAGCAATTTGATGTAATTGTAACTCAAAATTTATTTGGAGATATTTTAAGTGATATTACTGCCATGATTACGGGAAGTCTTGGGATGTTGCCATCCGCCAGTATCGGAGAAAAACACGCCATGTACGAACCTGTTCATGGCACCGCCCCGGAGATTGCCGGACAAAATAAAGCAAATCCAATTGCTATGATATGTTCTGTAGCTATGATGATGGAAATCACATTAAACCAACCGAAAGCAGCGCATCGACTAAATAACGCTATTGAATCTGTTTTAGAAAATGGAATTAAAACGATCGATATTGCTTCGTCAGATTCAACAATTGTTACAACTGACAGAATGAGAGATGAAATAATTAATGCGTTTCAACAAACGGATAAGTCTATTTTAGATTCTCGTGAACTTGTAAGAGAATAAGTATGAGTGAAAAAATAATCATTTTTGATACCACGTTACGTGATGGTGAACAAGCACCAGGTGCATCTTTGAATGTGTTTGAAAAAGTAGAAATTGCAAAACAGCTTGAACGATTAAATGTGGATGTGATTGAAGCAGGGTTCCCCGTATCATCTCAAGGTCAATTTGAAGCAGTTCAGCGAATTGCAGATTCTGTTAATGCAACTATCACTGGATTGGCCCGGACGATAGATGGAGATATTGATGCTTGTCACCAATCATTGAAGGGGGCTGACCGTTCCCGCATTCACACCTTTATTGGGACATCAGATATTCATATTAATGGAAAATTTGAATCAGCCAAATACGGAAAATCTCTAAATGAAAAACAGGCTACTATTTTGAAAATGGCTACTGATGCAGTTCAGTATGCAAAAACATTTACAGATGATGTGGAATTTTCTGCGGAAGACGCCGGACGTACAGATATTGGTTATTTATGCGAAATTATTGAAGCGGTTATTAATGCTGGTGCAAACACCGTTAATATTCCTGATACTACAGGATATACAATGCCTCAAGAATTCGGCGCAAAGATCGCAGAATTAAAATCTCGCGTAAACAATATAGACCAAGCGGTGATTAGTGTTCACTGTCATAATGATCTTGGGTTAGCTGTGGCGAACTCACTTTTTGCTATTGCTAATGGTGCCCGACAGGTTGAATGTACCATCAATGGAATTGGTGAACGTGCAGGTAATGCCAGCATGGAAGAGTTTGTCATGTCATTGAATGTCCGTTCCAATTTTTGGAATTTTCATACAGATGTCAATACAGAAGAAATTTATAATGCTAGCAGAATGGTTTCTGGCTTTACAGGAATGCTGGTTCAGCCAAATAAAGCTATAGTAGGAGATAATGCATTTGCTCATGAATCCGGAATCCATCAAGATGGCATGTTAAAGAATAGAGATACTTATGAAATTATGACACCGGAATCTGTTGGAATAATGAATAATAAAATCGTTTTGGGGCGTCATTCCGGTCGCCATGGATTATCATCTAGATTGAAAGCATTAGGTTATGAAATTAGCGATGAAAAAATGGGAAATATCTACGAACGCTTTGTCCTCTTGGCTGATAAGAAAAAAGAAATATTTGATGAAGATTTAAGAGTTTTAATGGGAGATGAAGCCAAAAGTGAAATTGGATTTTATACTTTGGATTATCTTCATGTTAATTTAGGAACCACTACTATTGCCACTGCAACGGTTCGTATTAAAACAGATAAAAAAATGCATGAGGAATCAGCAACAGGTGATGGCCCGGTTGATGCCTCTTTCCGTGCTATTAATCGTGCCATAAATTTTCAAAAAATAGCAAAATTGGAGCATTACCAAGTTAGATCTGTCACAGCTGGAAAGGGCGCCCAAGGTGAAGTAACTGTACGAATAAAAATTCAAGATAGTGCTTATTCTGGAAAAGGTGTTTCAACTGATACAATTCGTGCCAGTGCAAAAGCATATTTACAAGCGCTCAACCATTATGAATCCTTGAAAAATATGGAAAATGTCTTTGAAGAAATCACTGAAACCGTTTAAAGAATGAGCGGAAAAACATTATTTGACAAATTATGGGAGAGTCATCTTGTCCGTGAAAATGAGGATGGGACCAGTCTGTTGTATATTGATCGGCAACTTATTCATGAAGTGACATCTCCCCAAGCATTTGATGGGATGCGTTTGGCAAATCGTTCTTTGTGGCGAACCGAATCAAATGTGGCCGTTCCTGATCATAATATTCCAACCAAAGATCGAGATAAAGGGATTGAAGATCCCATTTCAAAATTACAAGTGGATACACTGGACAAGAATTGTGATTCCTTTCAAATCAAAGAATTTAAATTATCGGATCCGAATCAGGGTATTGTTCATGTCATCGGTCCCGAGCAGGGATTGACTCTTCCCGGTATGACTATCGTTTGTGGAGATTCTCACACATCAACTCACGGTGCTTTGGGTGCTTTGGCATTTGGAATTGGTACATCAGAAGTTGAACATGTATTGGCAACTCAATGTTTGATTCAGCAAAAATCAAAAAATATGCTCATTAAAGTAGATGGGAAATTAAAACAAGGCATCACTGCGAAAGATTTAATTTTATTTATTATCGGCAAAATTGGTACAGCTGGTGGGATAGGCTATGCAATTGAATTTGGTGGCAATGTGATAAAAGCATTATCCATGGAAGGCCGAATGACAGTTTGCAATATGACCATTGAAGCTGGCGCGCGCGCCGGTTTAATCGCTGTGGATCAAACAACTTTGGAATATATAAATGGGAAACCATTTTCTCCTAAAGGTGAATTATGGGAGCAAGCTAGTGAATATTGGACAACTTTACAAAGTGATGAAGATGCTGTATTTGATAAAACAATTGAAATAAATGCAAATGAAATAAATCCTATGGTTACTTGGGGAACATCACCTGAATTAGTTGTGGATGTTGAAGGAAAAATTCCTTTTTCAACTAATGGAAAATTTCAACCCATATTGGATTACATGGGATTAGAAATGGGAGAGCCCATAAAAGATATTTTGTTGGATAAAATATTTATTGGGTCTTGTACAAATTCCAGAATTGAAGATTTAAGGGAAGCAGCAAAAGTAGTAGAAGGTAAAAAAATTGCCGATTCTATCAAATTGGCTATGGTTGTTCCTGGGTCTGGCCCTGTAAAAGAACAAGCTGAAAAGGAAGGGTTGGATAAAATATTCCTGAATGCAGGGTTTGAATGGCGGGATCCCGGCTGTTCTATGTGTTTGGCTATGAATGCTGATCGTTTAGAATCAGGTGAACGCTGCGCATCAACATCAAACCGGAATTTTGAAGGACGCCAGGGATCTGGCGGACGGACACATTTGGTGAGCCCTGCCATGGCCGCTGCTGCTGCAATTAAAGGTCATTTTGTTAATGTGACAACCAATTGGAATAATTAAGATGGAAAAATTTCAAGCATTTACTGGTATTGTAGCGCCATTAAATCGTGACAATATTGATACTGATGCGATTATACCAAAACAGTTTTTAAAATCTATTCATCGGACTGGTTTTGGCTCCAATCTTTTTGATGAATGGCGGTATTCGGATTATGGTGAGCCTGGTCAGGATTGCAGCAACCGTACCCTAAATCAAGATTTTGTTTTAAACCAGGATCGTTATAAAGGATCTTCCATTTTATTAACCGGAGAAAATTTTGGCTGTGGATCCAGCCGGGAGCATGCTCCTTGGGCTTTGGCAGATTTTGGGTTCAAGGCTATCATTGCAGAAAGTTTTGCAGACATATTTTATAACAACTGTTTCAAGAATTGTATCCTACCCATCACATTGAACAAAAAGGATATCCAAACTCTTTTTGAGAATTCTGAATCTAAACCGGGATTTTCTTTAAATGTGATATTGGATAAACAGTCCTTAACTGACCCATCAGGCAATACGTTCAATTTTGAATTGGAGAGGTTTAGAAAGGATGCCTTAATGAAAGGATTGGACGAAATTGAATTGACTCTATCCTGTGAAAAAGATATAAAAGCATTTGAAGAAAATCATCAAAAATCACAGCCTTGGCTTTTTACAGAATAATGAAAAAAAACTTAAAAAAGATCGAATTATTTGACACTACCCTTAGGGATGGAACTCAGGGGGAAGGTGTGAACCTGTCCGTAGAAGACAAATTACGGATCGCAACAAAACTGGATGAATTCGGCATAAATATCATTGAAGGGGGCTGGCCCGGGAGCAACCCGCGAGACCAGGAATTCTTTCTGCGCTCAAAGGAATTGAATTTGCAACAGGCACAAATATGTGCCTTTGGTTCAACAGCACGATGGCCGGATAAAATTGAATCGGACCCCAATCTGAATGCCCTGCTTGAGGCTGAAACACCGGTGGTCACACTTTTTGGGAAAACCTGGCAACTTCATTCTGAAAAAGGACTCGGCTTGGATGCAGATGAAAATGCAGAGTTGATTGAACGTTCGGTCGCCTATTTGGTCAGGGATGGGAAACGGGTCATTTTTGATGCAGAACATTTTTTTGATGGCTATAAAAAATCTTCATCTTTTGCTTTGAATATGCTGGAAGCTGCGCAAAAAGGCGGTGCGGACACATTGGTGCTTTGCGATACAAATGGGGGATCCCTTCCAGAATTTATCAGTCAAGCAACGGAAGATGTTGTCAGAAAATTCGATCAAAAAATCGGGATACATGCCCACAATGACAGTGGTCTAGCGGCAGCCAATACACTCATATCCGTGGTCGCTGGCGTCAGTCATGTCCAAGGCACCATCAATGGCGTCGGTGAACGCTGCGGCAATGCCAACCTGGGGACGATCATTCCCAATTTGTTACTGAAAATGAACTGCGAAACTGTGACTCAAATCGAATTACAAAATCTGACAGCCCTGATCCATTTCGTATATGGAATTATGAATCTTCATCCCGATGATCAAGCCCCATATGTAGGAAAATCAGCCTTTGCGCATAAGGGAGGCATTCATGTGAGCGCAGTTATGAAGGACAGTCGTATGTATGAACACATCGATCCAAAAGAAGTTGGAAGTCATCAGCGTGTACTTGTATCTGATCTTTCTGGCCAGAGTAATATCCGCTTTAAGGCAAATGAACTCAATGTGGCATTAAACGG
>Ga0257107_1000514_pt1 | contig 14676 bp, 21 predicted proteins | sample LP_taG_2_FD_190178 | JGI IMG/M metagenome (GOLD analysis project Ga0257107, IMG submission 190178) | Marine microbial communities from Northeast Subartic Pacific Ocean, Canada - LP_J_2011_P26_500m | ecosystem: Environmental > Aquatic > Marine > Oceanic | place: Canada: Northeast Subartic Pacific...
TATATGAAAATGATTTTGCTCTAATTCATTATTTAAAATAAAATGTGCTACTTTATATTGATCCATATGACAAAATAAATTATGTTCACTATTATTTTGATTGATTCCAAACTTAGAACCTTTTTTATATTCTGGTAAATGATTATATAATTCAGAATACCACAACATTATTCCTAAAGATCCTACAGCAAATCTATCATCATATTCCATCAGATTTTTTTGTTTCCAAGGATGTTGATATATCCAACATATATGAGAAGGATTAAAAACGAAATATGGAAAATCGCCACGATATTCTAAATCAGGTCTTACTCTGATAACTAAATCATACTGCACTCCACTTTCTTCCATCATCCTTCTAGCATCCCAAATTCTATACCAAGTTAAACATTGTACAATATCATCATTGGTTTGTATAGGTATATTTGGTCCTCCTGGAATCTCATCAACTTCTGTAATGTAATTTAATTTTGCATCAGGATATATTTCTTTTATTGTTTCTTCTTCCCCACCTTGAGTTCTTGCTGTTGAAATATATAAATCACAATCTAAAACATCTAAAATTTTTTCCTTAAAAGATTTTAAACATCGCTCTTTCCAATGTGACCTCATCCCTCCTGTCATCCAAACTGCTGTTTTCATAATTCCCCATAAAAAAGATGTTTAAATCTATCTTGTTTAAAAAATGGAGGAAGAAGATTATTGCCCACCACGAAATCATTGTCTCGACTGACGGGAGAATTTTCTCCTCTTGTTTCAAACCATTCCAAGTTACTTATTTTTTCTTTTAAAAGATTTAGATTGTAAGCATGATAATTTATTTCCGTATGTCCACCACTTAATATTTTAGTTGCTAATTGTTCAGCATTGCCCAACCAAGATAAATGCCAACCAATAAATGGAGGATTATCTCCGTATGGAAAATTTATACGATTATGATCTCTACCATGTCTTGTATTTTCTAAATCAAAATTAGGATCAAAATTCATAATAAATGCGCCACCCCAAGGGTCTTTTTTATAAACATTAATATAATAAAAAGACCAATACACATATCCTGCACATGGTAATGTGCTTTCTAATAATTTGGGTAAATATTGCTTATCATATATTTCATCACAATCCCCAATAATTACAATATCATCTTTTTGTAATCCCCAATCAATACACACATCTGTAATTAATCTTCTTTGATTATGATCATTCCAACTAGAAATGAGGTCTGAATAATTTGGTTTAAAATCTGAAGGAATTTTACTTTCTTCTCCTTTTGCTAAAGAATTAAAAGTAACCATTTCAACTTTATCCATATATTTTTTAAATCTATCCTGTTTAGAAAATACATCTTTAAAATGTAATGGTTTTTCATCTCCTTGAAAAGTGTGTGTTCCTTCTATAATAAGGAAGTTATCTACAATATCGTAATATTCTTCTAATCTGAATTCTAAAATATCAACTTCATTAGCATAACCAACAAACATAATAGTATCAAGAATCATTTAAAACCTTTTCAAATAATTTATTATAATTTTCTGCCATCGTTGTATGTGAAAATTTTTCAATTGCCCAATCTCTAATGTCTTCTGGTTTGTGTTTTAAATATGGTTTCTTTCTTAAACATTCTATCATATTTTTTACATCATTAAAAATATAGCTAGAATCATAAACTACTTCAGATACTCCTCCTGATTGTAATCCAACAACAGGTACACCACAAAACTGAGCTTCTACTATAGATAATCCAAAAGGTTCATTAAAATTTGGTGAATAGGCAGTATGTATATAAACTTCTGCATCAGAAAAGAATTCACTTTTATCTTTTTCTGTTTGTAATTCTCCACACCATTCAATTCTAGGATGTTTAAGTGTTCCATGTGATCCAGCAGCTTTTATAAACCCACCCAATTCGTCTGCTATTTGTTGAACTAATTCTGGACTTTTTCTTCCGTCTAATGAACCCATCCAAACAATTTTATTACAACCCCTTCTCAATTCAAAATCATAAGGAACTATTCCATTGTTAATCACATATTTATTTTCACTATAATCACCTGATCTAAATGTTTCATGTGTCGCTTTATGACCTTGAGTAAGAAATACTTGATGTTCGCTTCCTGTTTTTTCTCCAACATCTCCGTTACAAACAGAAACTCGTTTATAATTTGTACCTTCTAAATCCATAGGATCAGTTGCTTCAGGAAATTGTACCAACATAATATCACCATCTGGAATATAATCTTTAACTTTTCTTTTTCCTTTTCTGAGATCCTGTAAAATAGATTCCTCGAGTTTTATAACTTTACCATTTGGATGAGAAATTGTTGATTCTGTTCTACAAACTAAAGTAACAATATGCTTACCTAATTCACATTGACCGATAAATTGTGATTGTGATACTCTTTCCGTTCCACCATAACCTTGAACGGGTAATGGCAATCTTTCTTGAAATATCGTAAGTTTCATTTTTTTCCTTTTTTCATAGTAAATGCTAATTGTCTACCTTCATTGAAAATTATTTCTCTATTACTTCTTTGAACAAATTCTAAAATATATTTACCCTTACCTTCTCCACTTTCTTCTGTATCATCAATCACGATAAGGGATTCATCATCAAGAATATTCATACAACACATCATTTCATATAAATGATGTAATCCGGACTCTAATTCTTTTCCTGGTATATAATCAAAGGAATCCAAATATAATAGGTCTGCACATATTTCTATCTCACCCAAAACCTCTAAACTGTCTCCGGTAAGTGCTGTAACTTTAGTAGTAGTACTTTCCTCAGTTAAGGTTGTACATTCTTCTCTATTATCTATTGAAATTACTTCACCATCATAATAATTTACAAATGAATCAAATAATCTAGTACTCTGACCATCCCCCCATTGATCCCATGCTCTCAAAGATCCAGTTTCGATTATTTGATAATATTTTCTATCCGTTCCTATCAAATATTCAAAAACTTTTCTAAATGTATTAGATCTTGCTAAAGTGGGTTCTTCATCTAAGAGGTTAGCAAATTCTTTATCATAAACTTTATCAATCCAACTCATAATTCCTCACTTCTTAATATATGAAATAGTTCCAGACGCTCCAGGACCTTTATTATTTTCAACATCAACAGTTGAATATCCTCTATTTAAAAGCATTGTTTGTATTTTAGAATGATCATACCATTCCCAATCATCAAATACCATAACTCCACCAGAAGGTATCTTATCTATAAAAAAATCTACTTCAACTTTCACTGGTTCATATTGATGTGGACCATCAAAAAAAACTAATTTATATTGATTTTCTATTCTTTTTTCTTCATCATATATCGGCACTCCATCAGAATATCTTTTAAAAAATTCCGTATCTTCCAATGGAAAATATAAAAATTCTAATTCATTTTCACAACACCATGTATACATATCTCTCAACATTTTTCGTTTCATTTTATTATTGTAATCTAAACGAATCTTTTCATCTCCTTCAGTTGTCCATAATATATTACCAAAAGGATCAATACCAATATGTATACTTTTATCATCACATCTCTGCTTTTCTCTCATAATTTTATAACTAGATCCTCCAGCCCTTACTCCTATTTCACAAGTAAGTCCTGGCAATTCAGAAACTAATTTTACTGAATCTATTAAAACTTTATATTCTCCTCGATTATCTGTAGAATTATTTAATTTTTCGTTACTTGTTGACATGACTCTTTCTCAGGTTTTGGATATACATTGTTCTCAAAATCCAATTCCTTTATCGCAATATGTTTTCCTTTTTTATTTAATGGAATCCAGTATAAATATTTACCTTGATCAATATGTTCAGTCCATTCAATAGTTTTAACCGTTTCCTTTTCACCAGCAAATGCTAAAATTCCAGGATCATCTTTAACTTCATCAAACATTTCTCCCAATTTCCCTTTAGAATAAGTTCCAAATCTAGTTGAAACACTTCTGCGTGGAACAAATTCTCCATCAATTATTAAACCATCTTCTCCTGGTTGTCTATATGCATGAAAATTCCAAGAACACGCCTGATAAATTCCTCCATGATGTTTTTGCGTAGCATCCGCATAAGAAATCGCAATATCATAACCACCTTTTCTCTTTAAAGCTTTGATAGTTTTTGATATAAGCCAACTAAGAGGTGCTTTAATACTTTCTTTCCTAACTAATCTAACAAGTTCAATAACATTAACTTTCTTCACTGACCATGTATTATTATTAGACAACGCAAAAAAACATGCAGCAACAATTTCTCCTTTATCACCAAATAATCCACCATTTAAATGAAGACTTCCAACTAAAATTGGATTATTATGACATCTTCCAGAATAATGATATTTTAAAACAAGATCTCTGGCGGGTTTTCTTTCACCCGTATAAAAGTGAAAATCAACTCCTTCATGATTTATACTGTTTGTCATAATTAAATTTCAACAGCTCTAATAAATGTATGATCTGCATATTTTGTTTTATCACTCATATTACCTGAGGGATATGTAGTTATACCAAACACAATTTGTTTCGCTTCTGTTATAGTATCTGCTTGAATTTCAGATTTAACAATTTGTCCTTCTGGTGATTCTATTACAACCATATATTTCATATCTTTCTCCAAGAATTTAATTTAAGAGTGGCTACTGGACCTTTAAATGTATTTTCATCTATAATTGATTTTATTTTTTCTTTTTTTATTCCAGATATTATTATATCATTAATATCTTTAAATTTCAAGTTAGAAGGCCAAATACATACAGAATTATTCTGAATTATTTGCTTCTCTAATTTTTTAACAATTTCATTATTTCTTGGTTCATTGTCATATACAATAACCTTATCTTTAATAAAAGACAAATCAGAAATATCTGATCCAGCCATTGCGATACAATTATCCAGAAACATAGAATCAATTGGACCCTCTACTACATATACATGTTTGTTAATATCAACTCTATCAAGTCCAAATATCTTTTTAAAATCTTCACTAATTTTAATTGTGATATATTTTAATTCTGATTGATCTAATGCTCTTCCTTGTGCGCCTATTAAATTTCCCTTTTTATCAAAAAATGGAATTACTAATCTAGAATCTTTTTCTTGTAATTCATATTTTGTTCCTTCTACAATACTATTTACCCATTGTTTAAAGTCATCAGTATAATATAATGAAGAATGAAAATTGAGAGGAACTTTCCTATTTAACACATATTGTTTAGCATAATGTTCAACAGGAAGAGATCTAATATTTGGTAATTTTATTTGATGTTTCTTCTTAAAGGAAGGTCGCTTGAATTCATATTTTGGTTTTTCTTTTGGTTTTGTATATCTATTTTCTCCATCTTTATAAACCTCAAGAACATACTGTTTATGTATATCTACACTTAAAAATTTTACAAGATTAGATACAGATCTACCATCACCACAATTATGACATTTATAGAATAATGCATTTTGTTTTCTATAAACATATCCTCTAGCCTTAGCTTTATTCTTTTGAGAATCTCCACAAATAGGGCAGCGAAAATTCCAAAGATGTTCTCCCTTTTTCTTAAATGATCGTAAATGTGAAGAGGCTAGATTTAGATATTTGATATCAGTAAAAATACTCATTAGTTTTTCCTTTAGAGAATATATTATTAATTATACTCTCCAAAGGGGCAAATGTCAAGTCTTTTCTATGCAGGGGATTTTTTTAAATCTGTGAATAATCTAAGAAGTTCAACGCCGCAATCTACTACACGTTCAACTTTTTCTTCAGCACCATCATCATCTAAATCAAATTTATCTTTAGCATATGCAACTAATTCAGATAGTTCATCATCATCCAAATCCATTATTTCTGGAATAACCTCATCAATTTCATTTAATGCTGGTTTTAATTTTTTTAATGGATCAAGAAAATATCTCGCATCTGACCAACTAAATTCACCATCATCTAAGGATTTTTCCACCGCTTCTGATAATGAAAAAATGAAAGTCATTACCTCTTTGGTTTGTTCAATTCCTGCCATAAATTCCTTTCTTTATTTAACTGCTTTTTCTACATCAATTGACCCAGTAGTAGGATCATATTTAATTTTAATATTTAATTCGATTGGCATTATCTTCCCATCCTTCATAGTAATGGGGAGTTTACCTTCTACAGCACCTTTAAGTGCCTCTTTTGCTGTCTTAAAAGCATGTGTGGGATCATCTTTAATTACTTTATCTAATTCTTTTTTTGCAGCATCTGGAATTATAGAATCAATCATTTTTTCAACATGAGCTGTTGCTAAATCTTGTGCTTTATCCATCACAAGTCCAGAAATTACATTAAATAGTAAGCCTGCTAACATCACGGTCCTTTCCATATCTTAAATATAACATCGCTCCGGTTCTTTCATCTTCAAGAACAATCGGATCTTTGTAATTTTTTAAACAATATTGTCTAATTTCTTCACCATTATCAATTTCTCCTAATATCTTTCTGTATCTCGCATATTTCTTTTTTCCCAATCTCGCTCTCATAAATGTTGTAGTTGGGACTTTAAAGACTTTTGCTCCAGCAAATCTTCTTGACGGCCCAGGAGGATTAGTACCTAATCCCGCTTGTCCGGTTGTTACAACTGTCGGGCCATCTTCTGGAATTAATAATATTTGTACTTCTTCTTCTTTTAAATATTGTACCATTCCTTGCAAGGAATCATAACATTCTTGAGAATTTATAAACTGTTTAAATTCTTCTTCAAAACTGTTTCTATGATATTCAAAAGATGATGACTGTGGAAAACTTTCCTTAATAATTGTTTCTTCTTTCATAAGAAACAACGCAGCACCAATAGAAGCTATTTTACTTTTTCCACCAGGAAGTTTTTGTAATAATTTTTTTAAATTGAATGCAATAGTATCCATTATCTTATAAGAATCACGTTCTTTAGAAGATAATTCTTTTCTCTTCCTCAAAACTTTACCGTTTTTATCGATGATTCCTAATTTGAAGGCTTCTGTTTTATTAAATGGTGTGGTCAATTTTTTTAAGAATTGATAAGCGAGATAATAATCTACTCCTGTAGTTATTGCAGACATTATAGTTTCCTTAATTCTTGTATTACGTAATCATCCATAAAAATATCACTAGAGTATATATTCTTTCCTCTAATCCCCTCAATCCTATCTGGCATCATAGATAATGATACTAAAAATGGTTTTAATATTGGATAATATTCTTCATGAATTTTAAAAAATAATATCCTAGCAGCATCACGTGCAGGAAAAACATTAGCAAAAACTATCAAATGATTTAAAATTAATCTAGATTTCAGTTCACCTGTTAATCTATAATGATTAAATAATCTTTTTATATAAGTAGTTTTTTTCATATCCTCATGATATTCTGCTTCATCAATACATTGAGGATTATCATACACTTTCATTGCATATAAATTTATATTACCATCTGTTATATCTGAAAATATCATTCTTCATTTGTTTGTGATTTTTCATCAAGAAGCATATTGATAACATTTAATGCACCGTTTGTCATGTGAATCTGATTCGTAAGATTGGTATGCTCTTGGTTCAGAAGTTGAATTCTTTCCGCAAGAGCTTTATTATTTTGAATCAATTCTTCTCGTTTATTTTCAATCTCCTCAATAGAGACTGTTTTCCTGTCATTCTTTGTACTCATAATATACCATAATCAAAAAAAAGTTAAAAAATTAATTATGACTGATGGTTGATCCTTGTGATACGACTTTCCAATTTGTACCATCAAATACAGCCAAAGTCGCCGTACCGGCGTTCCCATCCGTCACCCATGCTACCTGTCCCGCAGTAGTATTTGTATATGCGGTAACATTTCCAGTATTGCTTGACGGAACTTTAAAAAAGTTCTGTATTGTGATCTTTTTATTACTTGGCGATGCTCCTGCTGGATCATCGACAACCATGACTAGATCATCTTTACTGGCCACCGTCGCAGCAGTCAAGTCTGTTATTTTTTTATCAGCCATTATTTATTCTCCTATTTATTAACTGTCAGCAAATGTTGCATCGTCTGCTGCATCACCAGTAATTGAACCAGAAGCAACTAGAGTTTCATATTGAACTCTCGACCCCTTAGTAATTTTCTTTACCCAACCACCATGAGCAATTCCCATACCGGCAGCATTACCTACAGTTGTTTCTGTAGTGTCTACACCAAAAATAGCGGCGGTATTTCCTGGTAATTGATGTGCACCGTTATCGTGATCGTGTACTACAACAGAACTTGTAGTGTAATTTGTTGAATTAGCAATCCAGCGAGGCTTCGACCCCTCATTGTCGTCCATTGTCCATAAAGACATATCTTTTCTCCTTTAATTATTAAGAACCAAACTTATCTAAAAATCTTTGATAGGCTTGAGGCGATTTAAAACCGAGTTTTTGTGCTTTGCCGCCATCTGCACGAACTGTCTTTTTGACTTCTTTTACAGCTTCTTTAACATGCTCTTTTACAGAATGTTCAGCGCTGTGTTCGTGTTTATCGTGTTCATGTTTATGATGATGTTTCTTACCATGTTCAGCCATATTAACTCCTTTAATTATTCAGCTACTATTTTATAACCCATCTCCACATATTTAGGTATTTTATCCCTCATAACAAATACATATTCTTCTAATTCATAATGTCCTACTGGTTTATCCATAAACATTAGAACATTAGCTCCTGGCCTAACCATTTTTTCCAATTGTTGTAATCTTTCATTTTCAAATTCTGACCAAGAATTACCTTCCATCGTAGCAGGATCTTTTGCATCAACTCTATCTTTTAATGTTTTTAAAACTTCCAATGGAGTAGATGCATGCTTCATTACATTTTCCATTTCATTCGCTTCGTCTACTGGTTTACCGTGTTTATTATGTTGAGCCCAAGCAAATGCATAAGCTTTGTCAGTTCCAACTTTCTTCTTTAGGGCTTTTACTTGATGTTCTCTACCAGGAGGAGCTTCTTCATTTGCAAATTCTTCATATCCTGGATGACTAACCTTTTTAACAAATTTCTCTTTAGATTTAATTGCACGTTCTTTCCATTGTTTTTTAATTAATTCTCTGGTCGGTAAACCTTCTCTATAACTTCTTTCTTCTTTATAGCCCTGTTTTCTATTATGATCTTCAATATCATTTGGATGTTGTATATTAACATTCTTTTCAACTTTTTTTTCTATATCTGGAAGATCATCTGTTTTGCTGATTGCTTTAACATGCTTTTCAAACCGTTTCTTTCTTTTTGCTTTTAAATCTTCAATTAATTTTTTTCTATTGTGCGATTTTTGTTCGAGTTTAGGATTAACAGTCACTTTTTCCTTTTTCTTAGAAAGTTTCATTTTTGGTTCTTCTTTTACTTTTGGTTCTGGTTTTTCTTCCGGTTCAGGAGTTTGATCAAGATCTCCATCATAATTTCCTTCTTCTTCACCTTCATAATCCAATTCCTCTTCATCCTCTTCACCCCCCTCTTCATCTTCTTCTTCACCATTTTCGAATCCATGATGTTTCATTGAAGATCGTAATTCATCGTGATGTCCCTCTTTTTCATCATCTGGTAAAGTATCAAACATAGCTTTAGTAATATGATCTTTATCATGTTTAGGTGATTCTTCTTCACCTTCACCGTTTCCTTCTTCTTCTGCATCTAATCTGCTTTTTACTTCATCCTTTATTTCTGGACTCACTTTAGCGGTTTTTGCCCATTCATCAAATGTTTTACCTTTAGCAATAATCTTTAGTGCATCCATAACAGCGGCTTCATCTCCGTTTGTCTTCTCTTTCTTAGGCGCCTCTTTTGTCTTCTCTTTCTCAGGTGCCTCTTTTGTCTTCTCTTTCTCAGGTGCCGCTTCAGTAACTTGTTGTTTCAACCAAGGAGGTCCACCAGTTATAGTCAATGGTTGAACTTTAGCAGTTCCACTCACATTATTCCCACCAACTGTTAAAACTTGTATAATAGATTCATCTAAAGTTGACATATTATTGTCCTATTCTAATTGAATTATATTTTTGTGCTGATTTTAATGTTTTATTCGCATAATCTACTCTTGCGCCACCAACATTTACTTTTCTATCTGATATTAAAGCCTTATATTTTTTAGCATATTCTTTTTTTACTTTTGCTACTGGGCCTTCTTCTTGTGCTAATTCAACAGTTCCATATCCATCAACCTCTCCCGTGACATCTCTTTGCATTTTATACTTATATGTAGCATAAAGAAGTTTTTCTGCATCTTGTCCTGGAGTATCACCAGCATAGGATTTCACCATCTCAGGAGTTCCCCATTCCAACGGCCCACGCGGATCTACATGTTGTCCAAATCTACCATTTTCTTGTGTGTCTGATGTATTCATTTTACCAGGATGTGGACCCCATGATAAAGATTCTAAAATTTGATATAAAAATGGTCTGTTGAAAATATCCCCCTTTGTACAATTATAATCGTGTTCTATATTTTCAAAAAGTTTATCTATTTTTTTCACAGAATTTTCTATATTATTTTCTAATCCTTCTTTTCCGTGTTCAAACAATAACATATTACTAATTAATTTATCTGTTTCTTTCATCGCTTCAACAACATAAACATTATGCTTTGATTGTGATAATATAATAGCTCTAAGTTCTTTGAAACATTCTTCAACTAAAGGCATATTTGAAAAATATTCTGTTTCATAATTTAAATAAACATATTCATTATCCTTATTTGGTCTATCAACAGTAAGTCTTTCAGGTCTAATTGGCCACTCTTTATCAAACATTGCTTCTGTTAAATTTAATCCCTTTCTAACATCCTTCAACATTTTCATCGCAGATCTATCTGACATTGCCTCAGGCAATCCCCTTTTAAATGATTCTATATCATTTTCAGATGCCGCTTTTCTCATTTTAGAAGCGGACATTCCTGTTACCCCTTCTGCATCTGGATCTCTTTGTCCTGCACTATGAACTTTTATATAATCAAATTCATAATATCCATGTCTTGATTTTTTACCATTATATTGTTCTAACAATTTTTTAAAATCTGCAACTCTATCACTTCCAACAACCATACACAAATTATCATACTGATCATTTAATTGTACTGCTGCTGTCAATGCATCTTTAATATTAAAATCTCTAGAAAATGTTTTAGCAAATTTGGGAAACATTTCTTTCATATATTTCATTTTTTGTTGATTGGTCAATGGATTCTTTTTAGAATCATGAGATTGACTTCCATAAACATGTAATTCTGAATTATATCTTTTTGCTATATTATCCGCTGATTCCAATAATCTGCCATGACCTGTTGTTGGTGGATTAAATCTACCAAAAACAAATACTCCTGTGTTACCTCTTGCTTCTTTTATGAGATTTTTATATGTTTTCATTTTCCACCAATCTTATCTCCAATTTTCTGATGCATACCAAAAGACAAATACCCGCTATTGCCATCTTTTTTAAGTTGTTTTAAATGTTTTGATGCTACCCTTTTATTGCCAAGGAAAACAATTTCTCCTGAAGAATGTTGTGGAATTCTCTCAGGTTTTCCTTCTATTTTTACAACTCCATAATTTTGATTCTTGCCCATTCCCTCAAAGAATGATTTAAAATCTTTAAAAGTTCCCACTTCATCCACTTTTGTCTCTTCATGTTCTACCTCTTCATGTCCCTTACCATATCCAGAACGTCCCCAACGACTGCCCTTTTGACTTTGTGGTTTCTTTCCATGCTTTTTCTTTTCTTTTTCATCTTCTCTTGTTCTATCTCTGTAAGTACTTGCTTCACCAAATTCTTTTTTAGCAAATCCTTTAGCGAATTTTATGGATTGAGCTCTTCGTTTCCGTCTAATATTAGGATCTCTCTTACCAAAACCTGTGTCTGATCCTGATCGTTCAGGCTCTCTTCCTTGAACTTCCGCTTTAGCAGCTGCTCTACCAAGTAAGTCTTTAGACATTTCATTAACTTTAACGTCTTCTTTTTTCAAATATTCAGAGAATCTTTGACCCATATTTCAATCCTGTCTTACAATTCCGGAAGCTTTACGATTTGCTCTTTGTGCCCTTCTCCAGGTATTTTCTTTATCCATCGATTCTCTTTTCTTTTTTTCTTTGTCTTCAGGAGGAATACCCTGTCGAACTTGGCCATGCTTCTTTGCCATAGCGCGGTTTTTATCTAGCGCTCTTTCATTCGCATCATCATCACCGGTGATCCCTTCACCAACGGGTTCTGCGGCTTCAGACTTCTGTGCTCGCCACTCTTTAAATGAAGTAAATCCGTAATCTACACTTTCCTTATAGTCAGGATTTTTTATAACTGTAGTGGTTGGGGAAGCTGTCTTCTTTTTTACTTTTGTTGAATGGCCTACATTATCTGGTATTTCTAAACCTTCTTTTTTCGCATAAAACGCAGCACGATCTCTTTCTTGCTTATCTGGAGGTAGATGTCCTTTAGGTATATCCATTCCCTTTTTCTTTACAGGAACCTTTGCGTGTATTGTTGGATTTGCTTTTTTATGTGCTGCATAATGATCATCCCCTTGATACCATGCATCTCGCTGTCTTTCTTGGTGAGTTTTTTCTACACCATTCTCATTTACTTGTCCAGGAGTACCTTCATCAGAACTTCCTTGTTTATGTGGAGACGTTTCTGAATTTCTTTTATCCGCCCGTCTCTTCGCAACTTGTTCAAAGGCCATTTGGAATTCTTCTTTCTTTATTTCCTTTTTCTTATTCTTACTCTTTGATAATTGTCTTCTTAACAAATTAAAGAATTCAGGAGCTTCATCAACCATACCTAAAAATTGTTGAAGAACATTTATTAAAATTTGTCTTTCCGCAACGGTTGTTATTGTCCCGCCTTTAATTTTTTTCAGTGCTGACTTAAAATAAGGCAAATCCTTTTTGTCAGTAATTAATCCAGCCATAACCAGCTGTCTTAATTTTGTGGACATACCTTCTTCTTCGTCTATCATCACTTTATAAGACGTTTGTGTTAAACTATCCATTTATTAGCTCCAATTCTTTAGTTCTACATTAAAATTATTTCTTGAAAATTCTAGCCGGTCAACCAATTTGACTGCTCCACCTTTTATTTGATCTACCGCCACAAAACCCTCTGGAGCAGTTATTTTATAACCGGCGCCATCTTTAACAAAGGTCTGTGTTAACTGTTCCATATTTTCCAATTTAGATATTATCATCATTTTAGCATCAATCAACATATTCATTAAATCGAATATTTTTTCTAAATCAGCTTTCTTCTGTAGGAAGAACTTCAAAAACTCATTTTTCCGTTGTGTTTTTTTATCTTTAGCTGCATCAGTTTTTAATTTATTAATATCTTTATCGTATTTATTTCCTATATATCTTATCAATTGTGTCACATGTGTTCTTGTATTTCTTATTTGTTGTCCTGTTTTTATCTTGCTATTATTAAAAGTTTTTATAATTGTATTAATTTCAGAATCATCAGCTATCGTGTTTAGCGTATTCGCTGATATGTTTTGAAAAGTTCTTCCTACAGAAGAAAGAATTTTAGTAATAGTCTCCGTGTCCCTTGCTGTGAAGCTTGCTGTACCGGATGCATCAGTAAATTCTGCATCTCTAAACCAGATATCTTTATTCTTTAATAACTTGTTAATATTTATATTGAAAGACGATTTCATATCTTCTAATTTTGTACCTTTGTATTCCGTATGAAAAACAATGCCCATTTTTGAGTTTAATATCGTTTTTCCCAAATCAGAACCCAAAGGAACCGCATAAACTATAGTATTTGGATGAAAAGTGATATATCTCTCTCCTTCTATGGTTTTAATTAGCAAATCCTCTTTAGCAAACATCATATCTCCCTGTAATACCCCGCTAATTCCCAATTTTGGTAAATGTTCCAGAGCAACTTTTAACTTTGATGCAAGTCCAGGAGGATGATTATCATCAATATCTTGTGGTGTGTAATTTATTTTAGGTGTTTTATTGAAAATGCTTTTCGATCCAACAAAAAATTTACCATTATCAGGATTAATTCCACAAAAAACCGCAGGTGCACCGTCCCATTTAGTGGTAATGTAGGTATTTTTCGTTGAAGATCCCGCCAACATATCTCTAAGTGATTGCATAAAATTAATTGAACCTCTAGTCCCAGCCACTCCACCATTTAAAACTTCATCTTCTATGTGTTCTAAATGTAGATTTTTACCAGCTTTTGCTTCGACAAGTAATATATCTCTAAAAGTTTTCATTTTTTTGGTAATTCCCCAAAAGAAGGTTTATCTGGATTAACCCCCATATCTTTTAATTTGTCTCTAAGTTCTTTTACATCTTTTGCTGAAAAATCAAATTTGTTCCATGCATCACCATAAAATCCTTTTAATCCTTTTCTATAAATTTGAACTTCACCTTTAGGTGCATCAAATGCAACTATCATACCTCTTGGCATACCCTCAATTAAATGATTTTTAAAAGTTTTCATCAAATTTTCCTTCCAATTTCTTTTGCAACAACTTCTCTTGTATAAATTTCTAACTCTGAAGAATATTCCCATCTCTTTGATGGTATCTTGTATTTTGCAACAAATGCATCTGTATTTTCTTGCTGTTCTTCATTTTCAATATTTCCATCTTCTTCTTCATTATCTACTTTAATTGGTATATAATGAATTTTTTTAATCTTAATATTATTGACT
>Ga0257107_1000518_pt1 | contig 14645 bp, 18 predicted proteins | sample LP_taG_2_FD_190178 | JGI IMG/M metagenome (GOLD analysis project Ga0257107, IMG submission 190178) | Marine microbial communities from Northeast Subartic Pacific Ocean, Canada - LP_J_2011_P26_500m | ecosystem: Environmental > Aquatic > Marine > Oceanic | place: Canada: Northeast Subartic Pacific...
TTTAACAAAAAAACAAGGTGGTTTTGATGGAACAGTAAGAGGGCCTGATGAATCAGTAGAAGAAGAAGAGCCAGGTTATTATAAAAATCCTGATAAAGAATTTAACATTAATGGATTAACAACTAAACAAGATGTTGTGCAATCTATTATAGACAATATAGATAATAATGAATTAGATACTGCTAGAGACAGTTTAAATCAATTACTTGATGTGGTAACTGCACTTCATGAAGCACCAATCGAACAAGATCATAACAATCCTGTTGCAAAACCATATGTTGATATGCCAGAATGGAAAGCATTACATGATATGGATGACAAAATTGTTCAAGCATACATTAAACATAAAGAAGTAAAAGAAGACGGCCCACCGTTTGGAAGTGGAATGTCTTTAGTTCAAAGAGCATTAATGAACAAATGGATAACAGCAGAAGAATGGTATCATTTAAAAGACAAATGGAATGATGCGGCTGATGAAATTGAACAAAGATACAATGACTGGCCAGAAGGAGAAGGGTTTGGCTCTTCAGATCACAACTTTGCAATTAAAGAATTAATGGGTTTAGTAGGATACGAATTTGATGAACAAGACAGAGGTGGTAGATTTATTGTAACTAAAGTGCCAGATGAATTAGAAAAAGCAGGTATTACAAATGTAAGAATGAGTAAAGATGCTAGAATTGATCGAGGTATGGCAAAACAAAAAGCAGATGCTGAAACAAATCCAAATTGGGGCAAAGATATTGGACCAGTTGCAACAGAAGACGCAGGCGACTCGGTTCCAAGATTATTAGGTAAAGCCGAAGCCTCTTTAAGTCATGGATTACAAATGGCTCAAAACGTAATTAAAAAAGATTATGGAATAGCAGAAGTTCAGGCTAAAGTTATTGCAGAAAATTGGCCTCCTTTAATTGATAACATTAAAAATGTATACAAAACTGAAGATCGTGCAGGAGATGGTGTACAACCAGTTGATTTAAAAAGAATGGGACGAAACGAACCTAAAATATATGTCCATAAAGATGGCAAAACAATAATGGTGCCAAAAAGCAAACATAACGAGTATCTCGCAAAGGGTTGGAAACAATCTAGCCTAAGAGCAGAAACATCAATTATGCCTTATGAATCAAAACTAAAGGAAATGTTAAAACAACGTCTTAAATAATCAAGTAGTAAACAATAAATAATCATATGGCAAGGAAGAAACCCTACACAGATAATTTTGCAGAGTTAGTCGCTCGTTTGAATGCAATGAGTAATATGACTCCAGACATGGAAAGAAAATCACTTATGGAAGCCGCAACACACGAACCAAAATTACTTGATGAGAAGGATGTTTCATTAGCAGATATTGCCAAATTGGCTGGTATTAAAGAATACACTGAATCAGCAAAAGTTTCAAAAAAAGCACAAAAATTGGTTGAATCAATTACAGGAGAAACATCAGATATTACTAAAGCAATTAAAGAATCAGATGCTGATGATTCGATTTCAACAAACATTAAAAAAGCAGTAACAGAAGAAACTAAAAGATTAGATAAAATTTCTGAACTTGAAACACAATTAGCAGAATTAAAATTACAAGAAAAAGACGATGCAACTTTAGATGATAAAACATTTAGAGAAAGGTTTGTTGCAGAAATAACAGAGTACGTAAAGAAAGCAGAAGGAACAGAATTAGCAGAACTTTACAATAACTTTTCAATGAACGAAGTAGAACTACAAGAAAAGAATTTTTTAATTAAAACACCAGAAACAAAAGAAGTTATTGCTGACGCAGAGGCAAAAGAAGCAGAAGCAGAAGCAGAAGTAGTTCAAGAAAAAGAACCCCATATTGAGGTAGAACCAACAATTGATGTAGAACCAAAAATTGAGGTGGAACCAAAACTTGAGGTAGAACCTACTGTAGAAGAACCCGAAATTGACGGACAACCTGCAGTGGAAGTTGTTGGAGCCAAAGATAAATTTACAAATGATTTGGACCCAGCAGAAAAGAAATAAATTAAGAATATTATGAGCGTAAACGGTAAAGTAAAATGGTTCAATGGTAACAAAGGATTTGGTTTTATTGCACGTGAAGACAACGAAAAAGATGTATTTGTTCATATTTCAGCAGTTAAGGCCTCTGGTCTTAGCACGTTGAAAGAAGGTGAACAAATAACATTTGATGTTGACATCGCGGCAAAAGGACCTTGTGCTGTAAACTTGCAGAAACCAGAAGAATTTCCTAATAGTTAAGACAACTCCACACTAAACTAAAATAAATAGTTTTATGGATCAACAAGATAGACCTGACCGATTAAGAGAGAGTGAAATACAGGGTCAAAGTATAGATAGACCTGACCGATATACACTTGAACCTCAACGTTCGTATGACAAATATCTTAACGATGTCACACGATTAAGACAAACTGGTGTTGTAGATAGTGATAAGCAAAAACAAAGTCCTATGTCAGCAGGTTCCAGGGGATTACACAAAGTACACAAATTTATTGACGATACCAAAAATAAGTGGCAACAAAATACATTAGAAGATATAAAAGTTATACTAACCAAGATTGATACAATTAATAAACAATAATAAAAATACCAATTGATTTTTTTAAACTTCTATAGTATAATTTAGATTATGACCGTAAGAAACTTTAATGACGCAGAAAAGCAAAAATTACTACAAATAATTAATGAAGGTTCACAAGTATTAGGTGAAGTTGACGATTTAAGATCAGGATTAAGAGATACTGTTAAAGCAATAGCCGAAGAACTTGAACTTAAACCTGCATTAATTAACAAAGCCATATCTATTGTTCACAAAGGAAATTATAAAGATTTACAAGACAATATGGATGTATTAGATTCAATTTTGGTTGCAGTAGGTAAAATTTAGTGTATCGTTTACTCAAGGAGTTTTGGGTAAACAGTTATAAAACAGACCAAGTCGCTTTTTGGAATGAACTATTCTCTGTAATATTAACTATTATAGGTTCCTGTATTTTAACATTTACCTCACCACAACCTATAATGCATTATGTATTTCCTTTGTACTTGATCGGATCTAGTACTTTGTGTTATGCTAGTTACAGAAGAAGAAGCATTTGGATAGTAGTACTATCTGGATGGTTTACAATAATGAACATTATAGGAAATTATATAGTATTTTTAACATGAGTTACATAGACGCTTTATATAAAAAAGATCAAAGCAAAGTATATGTAGTTGAACGAAACTTAAAAGGAAAAAGAGTATTTGTAGACTATGATGCTAGGTATGTTTTTTATTATCCTGACATTCGAGGTAAACATAGAGCCATTACAGGAGAAACACTACAAAAAATACAATGCAGAACATCAAACGAATTTGTTAAAGAACAGCGAATAAGATCAAATAAAAAATTATTCGAACAAGACATAAATCCAATATTTAGATGCTTAGAAGAAAATTATCTAGGCAAAGAAACTCCAAAACTTAATGTAATATTTTTTGATATTGAAGTTGACTTTGATCCAATACGTGGATACGCAACTACTGATGATCCGTTTATGCCTATAACTGCAATAAGTTGTTATCTAAATTGGACTGACGAATTAATAACACTTGCTCTACTTCCAAAAGCAATGAATATGCAACAAGCAAAAATGCAAACAGAACGATTTTCTAACTGTATGTTATTTGAAAAAGAAAAAGATATGCTTGATGCATTTCTTACATTAATAGATGATGGTGATATTTTATCAGGTTGGAATTCAGAAGGATATGATATTCCATACACAGTAGGTAGAATACAAAAAGTATTAAGTTCGGATGATACAAGACGTTTATGTTTTTGGGGTGAAAAACCAAAACGTAGAACATTTGAAAAATATGGCAAAGAACAATTAAGTTATGATTTAGTTGGACGAGTACATTTAGACTTATTAGAACTTTATAGAAAATACACATATGAAGAACGACATTCTTTTAGATTAGATGCAATCGGAGACCATGAATTAGGTGAAAAGAAAACTGTATATGAAGGATCATTAGACAAATTATACAACGAAGATTTTGGATTGTTTATAGAATATAATAGACAAGATACAAACTTACTTGCAAAACTTGAAAAGAAATTAAAATTTATTGATTTAGCCAATGAGATAGCACATCAAAATACTGTATTACTACAAACAACAATGGGTGCAGTTGCAGTAACTGAACAAGCAATTGTTAACGAAGCACATAGACGTGGTATGATTGTACCAGGAAGAAAATATCGAAAAGAAGGTGAAGAAGTGCAAACGGCGGCAGGTGCTTATGTGGCAACTCCAAAAAAAGGCATACATGAATGGATAGGATCTCTCGATATTAAATCACTATATCCATCTGTAATTCGTGCTTTGAATATGGGTCCAGAAACTATTATAGGACAGATACGTCCAGTAATAACATCAGCAGAAATAAACAGAGCCAAATTCCAAAAGAAATCATTTGCGGCGGCTTGGGAAGGACAATTTGGTAGTTGGGAATATCAAGCAGTAATGAAGCAAGATAAAGGTACAGAAATTATTGTAGACTGGGGAGATGGTACATCTGTTAAAATGTCTGCGGCACAATTATATGATATAGTTTTTGAAAGCAAAAACAAATGGATGTTAAGTGCAAATGGCACAATATTCACATATGAGTTTGAAGCAATTATTCCTGGCTTATTAAAACGTTGGTATACTGAAAGACAAGAAATGCAACGTAAAATGAACGACTGTGGTGATAACGAAATTGAAAGAGCATTTTGGGATAAAAGACAACTTGTTAAAAAAATTAACTTAAACAGTTTATATGGAGCACTTTTAAATCCAGGATGTAGATTTTTTGATATTAGAATTGGACAATCAGTAACACTAACAGGTAGATGCATTACAAAACATATGGCGGCAAAAGTAAATGATATTGTTGCAGGAAAATATAATCATACTGGAGAATCTATAATTTATGGAGATACAGACTCAGTTTATTTTACAGCACATAAAACATTAGAAAAAGATATTAATAACGGTAAAATTTCCTGGAATAAAGATTCAGTAATTGCACTTTATGACAAAATAACAGAAGAACTTAATACTACATTTACAGGATATATGACAAAAGCATTTCATTGTCCACATACACGTGGCGCTATTATTAAAGCAGGTAGAGAACTTGTAGCAATTAAAGGTTTGTTTATTACAAAGAAAAGATATGCAGTACTGTATTATGATAGAGAAGGTGAACGTGTAGACAATGCAGGTAAAGAAGGTAAAGTAAAAGCCATGGGACTTGATTTAAAAAGATCTGATACTCCTGTATTTGTACAAGATTTTTTAAGTGATATCTTATACATGGTGCTAATAGGTAAAACTGAAGACAACGTACTAGAAACAATTACAAATTTTAGAACAGAATTTAAAGCAAAACCTGGTTGGGAAAAAGGATCTCCAAAAAGAGCAAACAATGTAACCAAGTATACAGAATTAGAAGAAAAACAAGGTAAAGCCAATATGCCAGGTCACGTAAGAGCAAGTATGAATTGGAATAATTGTAAACAAATATACAGTGACAAATATAGTTTACCAATATTAGATGGAGCAAAAGTAATTGTATGTAAACTTAAAAATAATCCATTAGGTTATACATCTGTTGCGTATCCTACTGATGAATTGCGTATTCCACAATGGTTTCAAGAACTACCATTTGATAATGAAGCAATGGAACAAACTATATTAGACGGTAAACTGGATAACTTAATTGGCGTATTAGGTTGGGATATCAAGTCTACTACACAATCAAGTACATTTAATAAATTATTTGAAATATAATGCATGGTAAAAAATATTTTCTATTGATTAATATAAAAAAGGAGTATACAATTAACGTATGAAAGATATCTTACAAGACATAGTTAAGCACACGCATGGACTAGGATTTTTAGATCTTGTCAAAATTACTGGTGACAGTAATCAAACTGGCATTGATTCAATGGCAGAAGACAGATCAGTAATCTTGCAAGGAACCTTTAATAAAGCACAACCAGAAATGGTTGGTACATTTGGTATGCCTCAATTGAGTAAATTAGATATTCACTTGAAGTGTCCTGAATACAAAGATAAAGCAAAAATAACTGTAATGAACGGCACAAGAAACAATGTCGAAATTCCAACAGGAATTCACTTTGAAAACGAAAAAGGTGACTTTAAAAACGATTACAGATTTATGAATGCTGAGATTATCAACGAAAAACTTAAAACAGTTAAATTTAAAGGTGTTAAGTGGGACGTTGAAATTGAACCAACTGTATCTAGTGTACAAAGATTTAACTTCCAATCAGTTGCAAACACAGAACACAATTCTTTTGTTGTGAGAACAGAGAATAGTAATCTGATATTCACATTTGGTGATAAATCATCACACGGTGGAGAATTTGTTTTTGCAAAAGGAGTTAATGGTGTTTTAAATAAAGGATGGAGTTGGCCTGTAGCACAGGTATTGCAAATACTGAAACTGTCTGATTCGGCAAAAGTTATGTTACATTTCTCAAACGAGGGAGCAATGATGGTAACTGTTGATTCAGGATTAGGCAAGTATCAATATATAATTCCGGCCCAGGCGCAATAATGACAGAATACCGGCAAGAACATTTAGGCAAATTTAGTAAAGACTATGCTGTGTTCTTGCCTGCTATTTCAAATTTTTACAATACATTTATATCTAGACAACGAACTACCGAAGGTAAACATATTCCAAAAGAACGAATTCCAGAAGGGTTTGACAGAGGAGTAGAAGGTTTAAACTTTATTAATCCAGACAAAGGTTACTTTACATATCCAACTGCACTATATTCAGCAGGACACGCCTGTTTAGATATGGAGAAAGTTGCCGAAAGAGACGCTATGTGCGTTGACAGAGATAGAAAATTTAGCACAATAGTTGGTGACTCGGGTGGATATCAACTAGGCAAAGGTATTATTAAATTTGATTGGAAAGATTTTGAAGGTAATAAAGCAAACACAGTTAGAAGTAATATATTAAACTGGTTAGAACTTACATCAGATTGGGCAATGACATTAGACGTTCCAAGTTGGGCGGCAGATGAACTTAATAGTCCTAAAACAGGATTAACTTCATTTAAAGATTGTTTAGATGGTACTGTGTATAATAATCAATTCTTTCAAAAAAATAGATTAGGACAAACAAAATTTTTAAACGTATTACAAGGTGACGATTGGGAATCTGCTTGTATTTGGTATGATGCAGTAAAAGATTTCGAGTTTGAAGGTTGGGGAATGGGTGGTATTAATATGTGTGATATGGAAGTACTACTTAAAAGACTAATCATTATGCGAGATGAAAAGAAATTAGATGGAAAAGATTGGTTACACGTATTAGGTACATCACAACTAGACTGGGCGTGTTTTTTAACACGAATACAAAGACAAGTTAGAAAACATATAAACGAGAAATTTACAATAAGTTTTGATTCGGCATCAGCATTTTTATCAACTGCAAATGGATTAGTATACACTCAAAACGTGTTTACTCCAAAAAGATTTTCATATATTATGGACGAAGGGTTTGATGATAAAAGACTTAAAGGATCTGATATTCCTTTTCCATTTCCTAGTGCAATTGGCAATAGATTAACTATGGGAGATATTTGTCAGTATGGTGAAGGCGACCTAAATAAGAATAACAAGGAAGGTAAAACTGCTTGGGATAGTTTTAGTTATTGTTTAATGATGGCTCATAATGTTTATAATCATATACGAGCAGTACAAATTGGAAATGATATGAACGATATTGAAAGCATTGTACACAAACCACAAGTTAAACATTGGAGAAAAACTAAAGGACAAGACAATACAGATGAATTTAGCAAGTTTGTACCAAGAAACATTTTATATTTTAATACACTTGTAGAAGAAGTGTTTACATCTGATAAACCAATGGAAGTAATATCTAATGCATCAAGTTTTCTTGCAGATATAAGAGGAACAAGATGGCAACGAGCAACAGGGGGAGGAAAAGGCAAAAACATTTATAGTTCATTATTTGAATAGGAGGGTAAAGAATGGCTGGTAAAAAGAAAAAACTAAAAAAGTTGGAGTACGAACACGATTATCTAAATAGAAAAACCAAAGAATTAGACAAAGAACGAGGTCAAGGTGACAGAGATACAGAGAGCAAACAATTACTTTTAAGATTAAAAAAAACTAAATTAGCAATTAAAGACGAAATTGCAAGAGTTAAAGAAGAATTTGGAAAACTTATCAAATAAAGTAAATTGACAATTATCAAGTATATGTTATAATATAGGTTATGTTAAGAGATTATAGTTCGGGAACAAAAGATAATGTAAAAGTATTCTACGGTGTTGAAGTTGAACACACACCTGCATACGGTAAACAAACTTTATTTCTTGCTCGTAATGATTTAACATTTGATCAAATACAAGAACTAGCCGTAACATCAAATGCAGAAGCAATTTATTACGGTGCAAATAAATGTTATATGCATAACCATTATCAACAAGTACCACAAATAGTAAAACTGTTAGAGCATGGATATTATGTAACAGTAGATTATCCATTTGAATTACATCAACTAGTGAATCAAAAATTTGCATTATGTTGGAAGGATCCAAAATTTATTCCATTTTGTTCAATTGTAATGCCACACTCGGAAGAAGATACATCACTATGTTTTAAAATTGACGATATTGAATTTAACAAAACCAATCCCGGTGTATGGGCAATGAGCATGAAAGACTTTAAAGATAAAGCAGGATATACTAAATGGGATGAGTATAAAAAAGATGAACCAATAGAGGAGAGCAAAATATGGCCAGCACACCAGACGTTGAACAATTAAGAGATATAGCATTAACAGAAACAGCGGGTAAAGCCTCAAAAATGATATGGGTTACTTTCCGTAAAGAAGGTATGCACAAATACCCAGCGGCATTAGAAGATCCAAAATTAAAAACAGGTGATGAATATGATGTATCGTTTTTAGGATACCCACATAGACATACATTTCATTTTAAAGTTGCAATAGAAGTATTCCACGATGATAGAGATATTGAATTTATACAATTCCAAAGATGGATTTTAAGTTTATACAGTCAAGGCACATTACAAAATGACTTTAAAAGTTGTGAAATGATGTCTGATGATTTATATGTTCAAATAACAAAAAAATATCCTGGCAGAAAAATTGAAATAGATGTTTCTGAAGATGGAGAAAACGGATCACACGCAGTATATGAAAGAAATAACATTTAAAGAAAAAAGAGCAACAACAAGAAAAGGTTATCTACCTATAGGTGGTGGAGGCTTAAATGCTTCTTATACATTTGTAGACGCAGTTGCAAATATCTGTACTACTGCAGGTAACTTAGGTATGCAATATGGCAAAGATTTTATTTGGGCATATCATGGATATGACAAACAAATGGAAGATTGCGTTACTCTAATGGTGCAAGATGAAAAATATGAAACTTTTTTACATTTAGCATTAAAAAATGAACATAGAATTAAACATACTAATGACGGCAACGTTATTTTAATAAAGGAGTCACGATAATGACAACTATTGAAAAACAAGGTGTGTCATACGCAACTTTTAAAACTAGAGTACTAGGCAGTTGGCAAGATGTAACTACTGATGAATTATTTAAAAATAAAAAAGTAGTTGTATTTGCTTTACCTGGTGCATTTACTCCAACGTGTTCAAGCAAACACTTACCTGGCTATGAAACGAATTATGACAAATTAAAAAAATACGTCGACGAAGTATATTGTATATCAGTAAATGATTCATTTGTAATGAATGCTTGGGCGAAAGACCTAGGAATAGAAAAAGTAAAAATGATTCCAGACGGTAATGGCGCTTTTACTCAAGGAATGGATATGTTAATTAATAAACAACATTTAGGATTTGCTCAAAGATCTTGGAGATACTCTGCATTATTAATTAATGGACAAGTAATTAAAATGTTTGTTGAACCAGGTAAAAATGATACCGGAGATGATATGGATCCATTTGAAGTAAGTGATGCTGACACAATGTTAAAATATTTACAGGAGGCAAAATGAAAATATTTTATATGGGTTTAGAGCCTTATGAAGGACGTTATACATTACAATTAACAGATTGGTCTGAACGTGCATTTCAAAAAAGAAAAGTTCAATATGTAATTGTACCAGGTACTACTATCGATGACTCAAAAGCAATTGTAACAGGACAAGTATTAGATGCACATGGACGTTCATATTTTGGTATGAGTCAAATAATGAATTTAGTTAAAATGATGAGATCTGGTACCATTACATCAGATGACGTTGTATTTTTTGAAGATATGTTCCAACCAGGTATGGAATCACTTCCATATATTATGAATCAATCACCAGCAGAATTTAGACCAAAAATTTATTTGAGATGTTTAGCACAATCTATTGACCCAGATGATTTTATACACGTATGGGGTATGAGCAAATGGATGAGTTTATATGAAGAAATGTGTAATGAAATTCCTAATGTTAATATACTTGCAACTAATGAAGAAATGGTTGCACATATGAAAGTTGCAAATTGGAAAGCACCAATTTATAATATATCAGGATTAAGTTTTGGCAAAGAAGAAGTACAAAGTAGAATAAAAGATATTAAACCATTTACAGAAAGAACTATGCGAGTTGTTTTTGGTGCAAGATGGGATCAGGAAAAACAACCAGGCTTCTTTATGGATATGATTGAACATTGGAAAGAAAATAAACATTTACCTCAAGTTGAATTTTGTATATGCGTAGGCGGACCTTTGAGAAGCAACAATCAAGTTTACGTTGATCGTGCAAGACTAATGGAAAAAGAAGGTACACTTAAAATATATGAAAATTTAAAAAAGAATGAATATTACAACATACTTGCAGATTCAAGAGTATTGTTTAATTGTGCATTACAAGATTGGACATCTAATACAGTATCAGAAGCAGACTCATTAGGTACAAATGTATTGTTTCCAGCATACAGAACATTTCCAGAAGTTTTTGCAAATGATGAAACAAGATTATATGTTCCATGGTCAGGTAGAGACGCAATGGAAAAATTAAAAGTATTATTAACAAAACCATCCCCTAGTATAGGTCAAATATCTGATTGGACTAACGGTACAATAGACAGAATGATTGACATTATGACAGGCAAGGGCGAACAATGGAGAAGAGATGGAAAACACTACAGAACACCAGTTTCCGAATCAAAATATTAACATTACCAATAACTGTATTTTAGTTGTTGGAGGTGCTGGATATATTGGTTCACACATTTGCAAAATATTATCAAAAAACGGATACACTCCAATAGTCATTGATCACAATATTAAAAATAAACCATGGGCAACAAGTTTTGGCCAGGCTTTTAATTTAAATCTTCCACAAGAAATGTCTCGTTTAGATGAAATTGTAAAACGATACAACATTAATGCTTGTATGCATTTAGCGGCATATACAGCCGTTGGGGAGTCAGTTATTAATCCAACAAAATATTATAAAAACAATGTTGTAATGACTTTACAATTAATAGATTTTTTAAATTCGGTTAATATTAAAAAATTTATCTTTAGTTCTAGTGCGGCAGTTTATGGTATTCCAAAAGACGGAATTTGCAGAGATAATGATCATAATCTTTGTCCAATTAATCCATATGGTAAATCAAAATTAATGATTGAAAATATTTTATACGATTATAATAAGGCATATGATTTCAATAGTATAAGTTTAAGATATTTTAATGCCGCAGGTGCTGATCCTGATGCTGAAGTTGGAGAATTACGAGCAAATGAAACACACATCATACCATTGGCTATAAATGCCGCTAAATCCAATAAAGAATTTAGACTAAACGGTGATGATTATAATACTCCAGATGGAACGTGTGTAAGAGATTATGTTCATGTAATGGATCTTGCCGATGCTCATTTAAAAGCATTAAACCTAGTTGGCAACAAAATTAAATGTGCTTCATATAATCTTGGTTCTGGTATACCAGTATCAAATAAAGAAATGCTTGATTCTGTACAAAAATATGCAGGAGAAATGAAAATAGGTATAAATCCTAGACGTGAAGGCGATCCAGATACACTACTTGCAGATATTTCTAGAACAAAAGCAGATCTAAATTGGACTCCTACCAACAGTACTATTGACAACATCGTAGGAACTGCTGTAAAATGGTATAATAAGATTAATAAAACAAAAGTACACTAATGGACGATATAATTAACGAATTAAAAGACAGTTGGGATAATTCAAATGAACCAATTAGCAAACAAATAAAACAAAGAATTGACAAAGCCGGCGGCAAATATTTTTGTAATGACAATATTACAGAGTATCTTAAAGATGGCGATTTAAAAAAACTAACAAATGAGGTACAAGAAAAAGTACAATCATTATTAGATTCTCTTATAATTAATTCAGAAAAAGATCATAATACTCAAAAAACTGCTGAACGTGTTGCAAGAATGTTTATAACTGAAGTGTTCAGTGGCAGATATGAATCGTTACCTAAAATAACATCATTTCCAAATGTACTTGACTATGACCAATTATACACAACAGGTCCTATATCTGTAAGATCAACGTGTGCTCATCATATGCAACCAATTGTAGGTAAATGTTATATTGGTGTGTTTCCAGGTAAACACGTTATTGGATTAAGCAAGTTTAATAGAATTGTACGTTGGATTGCACAACGTCCACAAATCCAAGAAGAAATGACTATGCAAATTGCTGATAAGTTAGAAGAAATTACTAAAGCAGAAGGTATTGGTGTTGTTATTAAAGCAGAACATATGTGTATGACACACCGAGGTGTCCTTGAACACGAATCTGATATGACAACATCTATTGTAAGAGGTAAACTCAGAGATGTTGAAACAATTAAACAAGAATTCTTTACATTACTGCAAGGTATGAAAGGGTTTATGAATGGCCAGAAGTAAGAAAAAAGTATGGAAAATTTTAGATGGTACATATATACCAAAAAAAAAACCGGTAACAGGTTATGATGTAGATAGATTAATTGCGGCTATGCAACAAGAAATTTATTGGGATGACAGAGATATAGAAACTTGGGACGAAATTAATTCAGGTAAAATTGATTGGACCGGAAATGTTGCCACCAAAAAGTAAAAAAGAAAAAGAAGAAGAATTAAAAAAAATAAGCGATGCTTATGATCAGTCGCAAGATTTAGACGGGGGTATGAGTAGTTGGACTTATAATATGGGAGAATTAAACACAGGTGCAACTGTAACCACAGCAGGCATAGATTCTGTAGCAGGCATAGGTACTTTAGATGATACTGTTGATATAAAATTTGATGTAAGTGATGGTTTATATCAACACAGTTTTGACTATGATGACGAAACTTTAAGAAAAAAATATCCAGCATTACAAGATGCTTGGGAGCATTATCAAAATGTAAAACAAATGTGTGAAACAAGAGAAAAAGAAGAAGATGCTTGATATTAATGAATTATTAGATGATATAAGAAAAGTTAGGAATGATTTGGTAGCACAATCTAATCCACATTTTCAAAGTCTTACAAATATCATTTACAAGTGGGAAACTAAAATTGTACATGATACACCAGAATATAAACAACAAAAAGAAAAAGAAGAAAAAGAAGAGCAACTGGAAAGATTTAAACAAAGAGAACAAGAAGAACGAGAAAATTTAGAAAGAATATCAAGAGAGGCAAGCGAAGAAGATGAGAATTAATCAAGATCCAAAACTAAATTACGAAGACGTTTTATTACAACCAAAACGTTCTACACTACAATCTAGAAGAGATGTAGATATGACTCGTAAGTTTACATTTAGGAACTCAAGTAAAGTAATGAACTTTACACCAGTCTTTGCAAGTAATATGGATGGTGTTGGTACATTTAGTATGGCAAAAGTATTACAAGAATATAAAATGATGACTGTTATTACTAAAACAACAACTCCAGAACAATGGAGAACAGCCGTAGGCAATGGTGTAAGATTACAAAGTGTTAGTGTATGCACAGGTACAAATAAAATGTTTGATGACGACGCACAAGATTATACTAATATGCAAGAAATATTAAAAAGTTTTCCAGATATTAAAATGATTACAATAGATGTTGCTAATGCATATCATCAAAACATGGTTGGCTTTGTTCAAAGGGTTAGAGAAGAATATCCAGACAAAGTTATTGTAGCAGGTAACGTAGTAACACCTGAGATGACAGAGGAATTAATTATTAATGGTGCCGACGTAGTTAAAATAGGAATAGGACCAGGTAGTGTTTGTACAACAAGAACAATGGCTGGTGTGGGTGTTCCACAATTTTCAGCAATACTGGAATGTGCAGATGCGGCCAATGGCGTTGATGGACACATAATGGCGGATGGCGGTTGTACACAACCAGGAGATATTGCAAAAGCATTTGGTGGTGGTGCTCACATGGTTATGATTGGTGGTATGTTAGCAGGACACAACGAATCAGAAGTACAAGCAGTAGACGGGCAAAGAGAATTTTATGGAATGAGTTCTAATCGTGCTAGAGAAGTACACGGTAAAAGAAAAGATGGATACAGAGGCAATGAA
>Ga0257107_1000519_pt1 | contig 14618 bp, 12 predicted proteins | sample LP_taG_2_FD_190178 | JGI IMG/M metagenome (GOLD analysis project Ga0257107, IMG submission 190178) | Marine microbial communities from Northeast Subartic Pacific Ocean, Canada - LP_J_2011_P26_500m | ecosystem: Environmental > Aquatic > Marine > Oceanic | place: Canada: Northeast Subartic Pacific...
GAAATATGTCTGATGAAGTCAAACTTAGATCGCCAAAATGGAGGCAAGCTATCGCAAGTGTAGATTGGCTATCTGCACAATTTCCAAGAGACAGCAAATTCCAAATGTATACTTTTAATAACGAAACAAAGCCCGTTTTAAAAGGAAGTGATGGCATATGGCTTGAGGTCGGCGATGGACAACAACTTGATGAGGCAATAAGAAATTTGCGCCGAACAATTCCTCAAGAAGGTACAAATATGAAATCGGCTTTAGCGGTTATTAACCAATTGAACCCTAGACCAGATAATGTGATTTTACTTGTTGATGGATTGCCCACAATGAATCAATCAAAAACAGATCGCGGTATGATAACAGGTCAAGAACGCCTTCGTTATCATTACGAAGCTGAAGCCGAGGTCCCAAGTGGTATCCCAGTGAATATATTACTATATCCCATGGAAGGAGATTACAACGCGGCTATAGCATATTGGTTGTTAGCATATCGGACTGGCGGTTCATTTATGAGTATAAGTAAGGATTGGCCCTGAGATCAGGTATTAATATGAAAAAAAGAAAGAATATCGAAGCATTTAGTTTATCTTTTTTAGATTGTATCTGTTGCGGATTTGGAGCAATTATTCTCTTATTAGTGTTGAGTAAGATTTATGAACCAACATTCATTGAGAAAACGAAATTAGACCTTGAAAATATCATTAGGTTACTTCAGCAGGAGCTTTCTGAAATACAACAAGAGAAGACGGTCGTCGAAAATGAAATGATTCTTACTAAAACTGAATTTTCTAAGAAGAAAAGGTCACTATTCAGTTTGCAAACCGAGTTAAATAATGTTCAAGGCCAATATAATATCGTTATGTCGGACTCTCCCTCTTTAGATATCGACGAAGGAGATCTACAGTCCGCCAGGCAGAAATTATCAGAGGAAATGATGAGGCTTCGCCCAAATTTTCGTCGCGCGCCAGACGATTCAATTGGAGGTATCCCCGTTGACAGTGAATATATTATTTTTGTGATCGACACGTCAGGTAGTATGCAATCAAAATGGAACTGGGTAGAAAGAAAATTGAGTGAAGTACTTGATGTTTATCCCACCGTCAAAGGATTGCAAATAATGAATGACAATGGTCGATTTATGTTTCAACAATATGGGCGAAGTTGGCTAACAGATACTCCACAGCTTAGACAGTCTATTAAGAATACAATGCGTCAGTGGGCACCTTTTAGCGATAGTAACCCTTCTGATGGTATTGCATATGCTATCCAATCTTTTTGGGCTCCTGATAAAAATATAAGCATCTACGTTTTCGGTGACGAGTTTCAAGGAAACTCGATGGAAGCAGTTTTACAGGATATCGACAGGATTAATATTGAAGATGAGAATGGAGATCGCCTTGTAAGAATCCACGCTGTTGGTTTTCCCTATTCATTTAGCCGCAATAATATTCCGCAAAGTTCTCAACGATTTGCTGGGCTGATGCGCCTTTTATGCGAGCGCAATGGCGGTACTTTTGTTGCTTTAACAAATAGTAGCCGATAGATCAGTAATATTTTTATATTATTACGAATTTTCCTTTCATTAATACGAAATGTCCTGGGAATGTACATAAGTACGTATAATCTCCTGCAGGATCTAAGTTTGAGATATCAAAAGTAACTGAAGTCTCTTCTCCTCCGCCTATAAGATCCGTTGCAGCAATAATTCTTTCGTCTCCATTAGGCAGATAGTTTGGCGGTCCTGAGATTTGGCTAGTAGTAGCAACATCCATGTAGTTTTGACTTTCCGTTAGAACCCAATTGTGGCCCATAATAGTAGCGGGCAATTTTCCAACATGCATTAGAGTTATAGTTACTTCGCTACATGTTGAACTAACACGTATCTCATTCATATTAAATTGAAGTAAATCATTACCTTCTATGATCTGATTACATTCTTGAGCTAGCGCAACGTTTGAGAAGGCAATACTCGAAAATATTATTGCAGCGAAAAGATTCTTCATGTTAGTGCTACTCCTTGTTGTTTTAACAATTTATTATTACATTGGATGATATAAATTCTGGAAATAAATGATATTGAGTAGTAATTTTAACACTTAGTTTAGATACTTCACCAATATATTATTAAAGGAAATGTGGGATTATTAGTATGGATGATTTGAAAGCAAAAAAATGTAAACCATGTGAAGGCGATATTGATCCTTTAACTATAAATCAAAGTAAAGAATTTCTGAGATTAATTGATAAAGCATGGATTCTTAATGAAGACGGGAAAACAATAGAAAGAAGATTTAGTTTTCCTGTATATAGTAGAACCATAGCTTTTGTTAATGCAGTGGTATGGATTGCTCATAACCAAAACCATCATCCCAAATTGGTAGTTGCTTATGGATACTGCGATGTTCAATATTCGACACATGCAATTGATGGTTTATCAGAAAATGATTTTATTTGTGCTGCAAAAATTGATCAACTCGTAACAGAAGCTGATTAATTATTTATGATTAACATAAATGCTATCAAAGAGGCGGCAGTACGCTTATCTGATGTAGCTATTATTACTCCACTTTTACGCTCTTCAAAACTTGATGAAAGAGTTGGCGGTAAAGTATTTTTGAAGCCGGAGTGTTTGCAAAGAACTGGTTCATTTAAAATACGCGGTGCCTATAATCTAATGAGTCAGTTATCAGATCAGCAGGCTTCAAATGGGGTGGTAGCTTGGTCTTCTGGTAATCATGCGCAAGGTGTTGCAGCAGCAGGCAAGATATTAAATATTAAGACAACTATTGTTATGCCTAAAGATGCACCTTCAGAGAAAATTGATAACACTCGAAAACTAGGTGGCAAGATAATATTTTATGATCGTTATAACGAAGATAGAGAACAAATAGCAAAAGAGATAGCCGGAAAACAAGGATCTGAATTAGTTCCATCCTATGATCACATTGATATTATTGCTGGCCAAGGCACAGTAGGCCTAGAAATTATGCAACAACATGATGCCTTAGGAATAGTTCCAGATCAGATTCTAATTTGTTGTGGAGGAGGAGGGCTCAGTGCAGGGTCTTCAGTTGCAATAAAAGATCACTCACTAAACACGGATATATATCTTGTAGAACCAACTGATTTTGATGACACATTACGTTCCTTTGAATGCGGTGAAAGGTTACGTAATTCTAATAAAGCTCGTTCCATATGTGATGCTTTGCAAACCGAAAGCCCGGGTAAAATTACCTTTGAGATTAACCGTAAATTAGCAACCGATGTCCTTACTGTTACAGATGAAGAAACGAAAGAAGCAATGCGTTTTGCATACTCATATCTTAAGCTTGTTGTTGAACCCGGAGGCGTGGTCGCTTTAGCTGCTGTATTGTCAGGTAAAATAGATATGAAAAATAAAATAACAACCGTAGTATTAAGCGGCGGGAATGTAGATATAAATCTTTATACTTCAATAATAGATAAATCTATATAGGACTTAAATTTAATCTTAGATTCTAGGTCTTAACCTTTGTTACCAGCATAGTGCCCAGCCCGATAATAAAGAGTGATAAGAAAGGTTCAAAAGGCCAGTACGGAAGCCATAGCACAAGATTTGCAGACCACTTCGGTGTAGTCAAAAAAGCAGTAACAGGTCCTTGCCAATGCATACCGGAAGCGGATACAAAAAGACCGAAGGCGATAAAGGCGCTACCAAATACCTTGAATGCGAGCGGCGTGCTACTCTCCGGAGCATTCCTCTTCGCCGCTTGTTGACGTTGCTTTCCCCAAGCTACAATTCTTAGCGAGAATGCGAGAAAACCGCAACAGTAGAGTACATAGTCAATCGCTCTCGGATTCAGATTGTATGGATAGTAGAAAAGAGCCCACCAATAGACACTAAAGGCGTAGGCCCATATGAAATAGATACTGCTCTTGTGCAGTAACTTCCACTGCTTTTGATTCAAGTGTTTGCGGCCAAAACGAAAGGATGTCACCACCATGGCGGAAAGAAAGATATAACCGATGCTTCCTTCGAGCTCGTCACGGAGTACATAATTTGTGAAGTAGTATTCGCGGAAAAAGTTCGACATTATAAAAATGAACGAACCTTGCCACGCCATTGCAACTGCAAAACACATTCCGATATATTTCCGGTTGCGTAGTAACCACATTGGAAATGGCCCAGGAAACAGTATTTGAAGTGAAGATATGGCAACTACTAGGAATATGAAAGGCACCGCCCAGCGCACGGCAAAACTAATCATTTCCGATATGCCATGCGCAGTAGACATGTCGTGACCCATCATAGCAATGACTATGGTGATGGACATCGGAATAGAGATGAGCCAGAACAATCTCCACTCGTTGACGGCTTTGTTTTTCAGGACTACTTTAAGGTCAATATTCATATATCACTCAGTTATACACTATATAAGCAACACTGACGTAACAGTCTAAAGTGCCAATAGAGTTAAGACAAATATCACACATTATATAATGAGCTTTTTAGTTATTAAGAACACAAGGTGTTCCACGTTATTTTATCCAATCGTATCCGATTGCTGCGTTTCATGTTATATTTTTTAGCGTGTTAAATTCTATAAAAAAACAGATACGTCACGCGATTGAAGTTGCCATTGCGTTTGCACCTTGGCTGATTTCTATGTACGTTTTTTACTGGCTTGACTACGAAATTTGGACTAGCGAAACCGCTCATCGTGGAAAGATGTCCGTTACGATATTAACCATTGGAATGGGATTGTCATTTCTCATCCGCTCTCGTATTATCGCACGCAAGAAGAAATAATTAAGAAAGGTGTAATATCTTAATGAACAAAAATGCGGTTGAGCTCTTGACGGCATTTTCAGGCAAGAGAGCGAAGCAGTACGAGCCATTCTTCCGATACTCGGATGAGGTTAGAATAATCGATGTCGAGATTCACGCTGCCGGAACGGAGAGCACGAACGTCCAGTATTCTTCTCAGTGGGAAGTTTGGAAACAGATCAATAATATTTTACGGATTACAACAGCAAATGGATATGAAGGTATATCCGGTGTGACTTCCAACCATGAAGGAGAATTCAGCGAAGAACACTTGCTAGAGTTGCAGAGCGTAACCGCTGATCTCCTTTCCCTCAAGTCATTGGATCCAGTTGAGGTTGGTGCGATATTCAAGCGAACGAGACCTGACTTAAGCGATGCATCTCGTTCAAGCATCGATATCGCGCTGTGGGACTTGGCGGCTCGCAGGGCAGGTTGTCCTCTTTCTGAGCTGCTGGGAGCAAAGCGGAATTCAATTGAATTCTATGCGAGCCTCCCTTTCTACGAATCGCTTCCCGAGTACGTCGAAGCGATCAACGAGTACGCGAAGCTAGGCTGTAAGACTTTCAAGTTTCATGTCTGGGGCCTGATCAAAGAGGACTCCAAACTCGTGAAGTTGATCCAACATACGTTTGCAGACTCTCCTTATCGTTTTATGATTGATCTCGAAGGAGAGTATGGCTTTGAAGACGCACTCAGGCTAGGTCGTAAAATGGATGAACGCTTGTTTATCTGGCTCGAAGCACCCATCGACGAAGAGCTTCTGGAGCAATACAAGGAGCTCAGGAGCAGGCTTGCGGTACCAATCATTGCTGACGGATACAACATGTATTCACCTGAGTTTATCAGACAGGGGATTAAGACTGGTTCTTGGGATGCAGGTAGGTTTGATGCCACAACCATCGGTGGAATCTCGAAGGCGCTCGAACTCCTGATGATTGCCAACGATGCCGATCTTCCGATTGAGATCCAAAGCTGGGGTCATTCGCTGGCTCAGGCAACCAACCTCCATCTGATGCTTGCCAATGAACGGACTAGGTACTTCGAGATTCCGATGCCGAAGGAGGCCTATGAGTTCGGGATGAGGAATGGTATCTTACTAGACCAGGGGCAGGTGGTTGCACCGGAGGGCCCCGGTCTGGGTATTGAGGTAGACTGGGATAACCTGGCAATGGCAGATTTCTATATTAAAGTTGGGGATTAGTTAGTTGAGCAAGATTGCAAGAAGAGACTTTATCAATGGAACTTTAATGGTGGCCGGGACTTCCATGCTTCCCTTTAAAAGTACTAGTCAAGCGGTTATGGCCGCACTCGAGCCATTGTATTATCCTCCAGCGCTTACTGGGCTTCGTGGCAGTCATCCCGGTTCAAATGAGCAAGCACATGCACGAGCATGGGTTAAACAAACAGATTGGGGTTCAACTTCTGATTTAGGGGAAGAATACGACCTAGTTGTCGTTGGTGGGGGCATCAGCGGTTTAGCAGCTGCTTATTTTTATCAACAAGAGCATGGCAGAGATAAAAAAATACTCATACTTGACAATCACGATGATTTTGGGGGTCATGCCAAGCGCAATGAACATACGATAGATGGTGATACCCGATTGGGCGTGGGCGGTTCAGAGTCTTTCGAAAATCCAAGTGGATTTAGTGAAACCGTTCTCAACCTTCTAAAAGATCTGGGCGTTGACATGGATCGATTTAAGATGGCATATGACACTGACTTCTTCAAAAGGCATGGTCTAGGGGCTGTTACGTATTTCAACAAGCGAATATTTGGCGAAGACAAAGTGGTGAAGCATCCTTTTTGCGATTACCCGGGGTTTGTGGAAGGACTCTTGCGCCCAACGCTATCGTACGAAAAGGCCGTACAACAATCCCCATTAAACGAGAAAGGAAAACAACAATTACTGCGCGTATTAAAGGGCGATCCGCATACGCTGAAGGTACCCAAGAAGGAATGGCGGCAATACATTCGTACTCACTCCTACTTCGATTATCTAAAAAACACGTTAGGAGTCGATGACCCCGGGGTACTGAGAATGGCCAGACATTCTGCTGTCGACTATGGGGGCACACCAGATGTGATGACCATGGAAGAAGCTTTGGGAAGCGGAGCACTGGGTATGGATTCTTTTTCGTGGAGCGATGTGCTGGATGAAGGGGTCTATCAAGAATACGTAGAGAAGGATGGAGGCACCTATGCTGTAAAAGAGCCCTTCATTCATCACTTTCCCGACGGCAATGCCACTATTGCACGTATGCTGGTGAAAAAGATGATTCCTGATGTCGGGCCGGGAGAAAACGTCGAAGAGATTGTGTTATCCAAGCTCAAGTATGCCGAGTTAGATAAACCCAGAAATAGTGTTCGAGTTCGACTCAACAGCACTGTTGTGAACGTACAGCACGGCGGTGATCCCTATAGTTCGAGCGATGTTTTCGTCAACTATATCTATGATAACAAGTCGTATCAGGTTAAAAGCAAGAACGTCGTGATGGCCTGTTACAACATGATGATTCCTCACATCGTTCCAGACCTTCCCAAAAAGCAAGATGCGGCATTGAGACGACTGTCGAAGGTTCCATTGCAATGGACCACCGTGGGTTTAAAGAACTGGAGAGCAATAAAAGAGATGGGAATCGGGATGGCCATGTCGCCCGGAAACATGCACCAAGCAGTTAATATGGATTTCCCAGTTAGTATGGGGGGGTATGAGTATACCAAGACCCCCGACGATCCTTGTATCCTCCACATGAGATGTTGTCTGCTTGGGGAAACCGTTGGTGCGCCACGAGTTGAACAGTTTCGTGAAGCAAGATACAGGATGTTAGAGTTGCAATTTAGAGACTACGAAGTAGAGGTCAGAGAGCATTTAGGCGGCATGCTTCCGAAGAATATGTTTGATTTCGACAGAGATGTTGAGAGTATTTCTGTTAATCGTTGGGCCCATGGTTATTCCTATGGCAACCCAGGAGCAATTGGACGCCAACCATTCGGCAGAATCACCATCGCCAATAGCGACGCCGTCAATAGTTCACTCATGGATAGGGCAATTGAGCAGGCATGGAGAGCCGTAAAGGAATTAAGGTAATAACGAGTAAAAAGATTCCCTTGTCTTAAAATCCAAACCACCTCACTTTCAAAAATTCTGCTGGTTGTGTAGGCTTAAGTATTGTTTAAGGAGCTACTTCTTATTTTTTTATTCCTCTCTTTTAAAAAGGAAATCAATGATGAAATACATACTAAGCGTAATCTTCTCTTTTGGACTAATTTTAGGTTCTATTTCGGCAGTTAATGCATCGAATTTGCCAACATCAGTGCGAGCCGAATATTTTGCTTGCAAATTTGATGATGGAAAGGACTTTAATGATCTAAATAAATGGATAGAAAAATGGAATAAATGGATGGATGACAGTGATCTTAATCAATATTCAGGTAACATTCTTACCCCGCTATACAGATCACCAAATGATCATCATGATTTTGTTTGGGTTGGTATCACAGATAATGCAGAAGTAATGTTCACCGCTAGATCTGAATACATTAAATCAAATTTACAGGCAAGCTGGCCTGCTAAATCTTGCCCCGCATCTTTTACTGCTCGTCAGTATTTATTTGATAACCCAGAAGGTTGGGAAATGAATTACGATGAATTCGTTGCAATTTTCCGTGATTGTAATATGGAAAATGGAAAAACTATTGAAGATGTTTATGTTGCTCGAAAAGAAAATCTGAAAGAACTCAGATTAAATGGCTTTAATCATCATTCAAGAGTAATTATTCCTGGGGCAGGAGTTCCTGCTGGCATTGGTGCGTATGATTTTATGATGCTTAGCGTTCAATCTAGTCTTGTAGATTGGGGTATAAACTCAGATAAGGTTGAAGATTTTAGAGGTACTCTTTCAGGCACGAGTGATGTTTATACTTGCGAAAAACCTCGAGCGTTTATAGGGAAAAGAATTAGGCATAAAAACTAACACAGTACATCTAGTAACTCTGCAGGCAATGCTAGCAACTATATAAGCTGTAGCAGTTTTTAAAAGAAGATTAAATATTTTATTAAGCTTAATTTTTAAAAAATAATATATGATTTTAATTTTACTTAACATTTTATCTAATCCAATTGATGGGTTTTTAGACCATTCCTCGAAACTCAGTTTAAATCAATAGCAAATCGTTTCAGATCCTTGATGTCTATATATTCAAGCGCTCCTTGGTGAGTGGCAGATAATATAACTTTTGGAGCAGAATTTGCCTGTAAAGCCTGTTGCCATCTTGGGGCGCATAAACACCATTGGTTTCCAGGCTTTAGACCGATAAAACCAATTGCTGGAATTGACGTTGATAAATCATTTCCAACAGAAGCGCTGTATTCAAGAAATCCCCTGGTAACGATTATACAAACGGTATGGCTACCGACATCATCATCGGCGGTATCACAACAACCATTCCTAAAAAACCCTGTTAGTGGAGTACTACTACATTCTATTAGAGTTTCACCAAAAACATTTATGGATTCTTTCATTTCATAACCCTATTCCTATTACGCAGACAGATAAATTTAGAACATTTCATTAGGATCTGTCTCTTTATTGCCTGGATTGTTCCTGCTTTCTATCCATGCCCCTGTAATCATTTGATCATAGCTTTGACCAGGGCCTACCATCGGATATACGCCTGCATCCTTATCAATTATAACCTCAAGAAAAGCAGGTCCTTTAAACTCTATAAATTCTTTAACCGTATTTTTGATATCTTGTTTTTTGTCTAACTTCTTTGCAAATTCAAATCCATCAGCTACCGCAGTTTTAATAAAATCTTTTTTGTGTAATGATTTATCACTGGCCGACATTCTTCCTTTGTAATACAGTTTTTGCCATTGACGTACCATTCCATCACCAAAATTATTAAGTAAAAGGATTTTTATTGGTAATTTGTATGTGGTGGCTGTTTCAAGTTCACCTATGTTCATACGTATACTGCCATCACCATCAATATCAATTACCAGTGTTGAAGGTTTAGCAAATTGTGCACCTATAGCTGCAGGCAAACCAAAACCCATTGTTCCCATACTTCCGGATGTTAGCCATAATCTAGGTTCCTTAAAATCAAAATATTGTGCTGCCCACATTTGATGTTGACCAACACCTGTTGATATTATTGCTTTACCCTTAGTAATGTAATTGATCTCCTCAATTACCTCGTATGGCTGGATGAGATTACTATTGCGATCATAGTTAAGTTTATGTTTTGCTTTAAGGTCAGCAATATTTTTATGCCATTTAGTAAATTTTTTATTAAAATTAATCTTTTTTCCATACGCAAGAAGATCTTCCAGATCTCGTTTCAAAATTCCAATTTGATGCCAATCCACAGCTTTAACTTTCCCAATTTCTGATATATCAATATCAAAGTGAGCTATATTTATTGCATTTGGTGCGAATTTTTTTGGATTTCCGGCAACTCTATCATCAAATCTAGCACCAATCACAATGAGAAAATCACAATCATCAACTGCATAGTTTGCAAAGGCCATTCCATGCATACCAAGCATATGTAAGGATAATGGCTGAGTAGTATCACTTGCCCCTAATGCCATTAACGTAGTTGTGGTGGGGATACCATATTCTGAGGAAAAATCTCTCATATTTTTACTCGCATTAGCGTTTATCACGCCTCCACCAGCATAAATCAGCGGTTTCTCAGAGTTCTCTAACATGCTAAAGAATCGCTCACATGCTTGTTTTGAAATACTGTTATTTGATACTGATTTTAGGCGCTGACGATAACCCGTTAGTGGAAGCTTTCCATGTCCTAAGAACTTGCCTTCCCAATTTTGGATATCTTTTGGTATGTCAATAACTACAGGCCCTGGACGACCGGTTTGAGCTAATTCAAATGCTGATCTTAGTGTTGCCTCAAGAAGTTTTGGTTCAGTGACAAGAAAAACATGTTTTGAAACGGCTCCCATGATAGCTGAAACCGGAGCTTCCTGAAACGCATCTGTGCCGATTGCCGCAGTAGGTACTTGACCACAAATGACAACAAGCGGAACAGAGTCAGCCATGCAATCACGTATTGGCGTAACTGTATTAGTTGCTCCTGGGCCAGAAGTAACCATAACTACACCAACCTTTCCACTGGCACGAGCATATCCAGCGGCCATAAATCCCGCACCTTGTTCATTAGCCGGAACAATCAGAGGAATGGGGCTAGTTTTGCTAGAATTATTATTTTTATCGTTATATCGAAATACAGCATCATAAGTAGGAAGTATAGCCCCACCACTATAGCCAAATATTGTATCAACTTTCTCATCCGCTAATACTTGTATAACGATGTCCGCACCGGTCATTATTTTTCCAGAAAGTGGATGGGTATTTTTCATGATTTCATATACTGATTTTTGTTTAACTATATTTGTGTAAAATTTAGAACTCATCATGAGTCTTTACTATATTTTGTTTCATTGCAATACTAAGCTCCTAATACTTACTATAACTATTTATAAAGTAACTTATGATTTTTTGATCATATATTAATAGCAATTAAAATTTAGGAAAAATAACGATGCGCCATGTAATTTCAGTTTTATTACAAAATGAAGTTGGAGCTTTGACCAGAATGACAGGTCTTTTTTCTACAAGGGGCTACAATATTAACTCATTAAACGTAGCTCCAACCGAAAACCCCTTAGTTTCCCGGGTTACTTTGGTTATTTCTGGGTCAGATGAGGCAATTACACAACTTAATTCTCAGTTAGGAAAACTTGTGGATGTTTTAAGCATTCACGATATGACGCTTGATAAGTACTTTGAGCATGAGCTTGTGATAATAAAGATTGATCTTTTTGATGAGAGTATTAGTGAGATGGAAATCCTCGTCAAAGAATATGATGCAAAGCTCTTAGATAATCAAATTAATAGTTACACCGTGCAAATAACTGCAAAACTTGAAAAAATTAATGCATTTATAGATAAGGTGTCTCAACTAGGGGAACTACAGGCTATAGCAAGAAGCGGAAGTGTTGCTGTTTCAAAAGGTCAGGTTAAATTATCTTCCTATGAAAAACATTATCCGCTGACTGGATAAGTATGCAGATGACTCTATGAGCAGCCAAAAAATATATCATGAAATAATGAATCAACTAAAAGCGCTAATTATTTGGTTTAAAGTTTGGCTTGGACGCATAGATTTAGTAGTTAGTTCTGGGTCAGGGTGATAGTAGCCACCGATATTAACGGCTTTGCCTTGAGTAATATTTATTTCATTAATAATTTTTTCTTCATTATTTTTAAGTTCATGATGTAACTTTGTAAACTGATCCTTCAGCTCATTATCTAAAGATTGATCAGCAAGTTCTTTTGCCCAGTACATTGCTAGATAAAAATGACTCCCTCGATTGTCGAGTTTCCCTACTTTTCGGGTAGGAGATTTCTTATTTTTAAGAACCCTAGAGATCGCAAGATCTAATGATTTTGCGATAATTGCTGCTTTTTTATTATTAGTTTTTTCTGAAATGTCTTTTATAGACATAGCTAAAGCAAGAAATTCTCCAAGCGAATCCCATCTTAAATGTCCTTCTTTTAAAAATTGTTGTATATGCTTTGGCGCTGATCCACCGGCTCCGGTTTCATAAAGATCGCCCCCAGACAGTAATGGTACTATCGAGAGCATTTTAGCGCTCGTTCCAAGTTCTAAAATAGGAAATAAATCTGTTAAATAATCTCTCAGTACATTTCCGGTAACAGATATAATATCCACCCCTTTTTTTATACTTTCAAGTGTTTGCTTCATTGCTGTAATGGGCGACATTATTTTTATATCTAATTCTTTAATATCATGGTTGGACAAATAGTGTTCTACTTTTTTTATTACAATTTTGTCATGAGCTCTTTTATCGTCTAACCAAAAAATAGTTTTTAATTTAGCTGATCGGGCTCTCTTAACAGCTAATTTCACCCAGTTTTCAATGGCTAAATCTTTTGTCTGACACATTCTCCATATGTCCCCACTTTTAACTGCATGCTCAAAAAGGATTGTTCCTGATTCATTAAATACCCGTATGACACCATCACATGGGATTTCAAATGTTTTATCATGCGATCCATATTCTTCTGCTTTTTTTGCCATTAAACCTACGTTAGAAACACTACCCATAGTTGAGACATCAAAGGCGCCATTTTTCTTGCAAAATTTAATTACTTCATCAAAGATTCCGGCATAACATCTGTCAGGAATCATCGCGGTGGTATCTTGGAGAGTTCCACTTTTATTCCACATCTTACCGGAAGACTTTATGGCTGCTGGCATGGAAGCATCAATGATTATATCACTGGGCACATGAAGATTAGTTATGCCTTTTTCTGAATCAACCATGGCAAGCTCAGGACGCTTGCTGTATACCAATTCGATATCCTTTTCAATCGACCGCCTTTCTTCTTTAGGAAGATGGGCAATTTTTTTATAGATATCGTTTATTCCGTTATTAGCATTTATACCTAATTCTTTAAATAAAAGTTCATATTTTTTAAAGACTTCCTTAAAAAAAATTTTTACAGCGTGACCAAACATGATTGGATCTGATACTTTCATCATGGTTGACTTGAGATGTAATGATAGAAGGGTATCAAGAGATTTAGCTTTATTTATATTTTCAGAATAGAATTTTTGTAATGCATCACAGTTCATTACTGCTACATCAATAATTTCATTTTTTTGAGCGGATATTTTTTCCTTGAGCGTTAGTGTTTTTTGTTCTTTCCCAGAAAATTCTATTTTCAAATACCCAGGATCTTGTATATTTGTTGAAAATTCACTTGAATAGAAATCTTTATCTTCCATATGAGCAACAGATGTTTTGGATTCAGGATCCCATTGACCCATGTCGTGAGGATTTAATTTCGCATACTCTTTAACTACTTTCGCCACTCTTCTATCAGAATTACCTTCTCTGAGAATAGGATTGACAGCGCTCCCTAAAACTTTGGAATATCGATCCTTTGTACCTCGCTCTTGATTGTTTTTAGGTTCATTAGAATAATTCGGTATATCATAGCCTTTCGACTGTAATTCATTGATTGCCACGTTTAATTGAGGAATAGACGCGCTTATATTTGGAAGCTTAATGATATTTGCTTCAGGTTTCTTAGTCAGTTTTCCCAATTCTTTAAGATCATCATGACGTTTTTGGTCTTCATCTAAATTTTCTGGGAAATTAGCAAGAATTCTACCTGATAGGGAAATATCTCTGGTTTCTATAGAGATATTAGCGGATTTGGAAAAAATTTTTATAATAGGCAAGAATGAACAGGTAGCTAGCGCAGGGGCTTCATCAGTAATTGTATATATAATTTTTGGAACACTCATGGTCATCTTTTCTTATTAGTCGTCTTATTTTCTAAAAATCCACTTTAAAAAACGAACAAAAAATGCAGGATATCTACAATATATATAAATCGATACTATTCCATTAAGTCCTGCTAATATCAAAAAGAATTGTGGTATAGACATTCCGAAGCTCAGAGTAATGATTGCAAATAGAGAAGCACTTACCATAAATATTGCATTCAAAATATTATTTGCAGCAATAATTCTTGATATTTTTTTACGTTCAGCACGTTCTTGTAACATTGCATAAAGTGGAACGCTATATAAACCTCCAAATAATCCGATCATCGTAAGGTCGAAAAGGATTCGTAAATGTTCTCGAGCAGATAAGAATTCGCTTATGAAGGATATTTCTAACATATTAGCTATTGGTTTAGCAAAGTAAAGATCAGCAGAGAAAAGGGTTAGACCAATTGATCCAAGGGGAAC
>Ga0257107_1000525_pt1 | contig 14543 bp, 14 predicted proteins | sample LP_taG_2_FD_190178 | JGI IMG/M metagenome (GOLD analysis project Ga0257107, IMG submission 190178) | Marine microbial communities from Northeast Subartic Pacific Ocean, Canada - LP_J_2011_P26_500m | ecosystem: Environmental > Aquatic > Marine > Oceanic | place: Canada: Northeast Subartic Pacific...
GCTTGCTTGCTATTGCTCTTAAAAATTTACCTCGTTCTCTTGGTAATAATTTTGGCCACTCTCCTTCGAATGCTTTTTGTGCAGCTTTAACAGCTCTATCAACATCATTTGCACTTGCCTCAGGAACTACTGCCCAAGGTTTGTTATTTTCAGGATTTAAAGTTTCAAAAGTTTTTTTAGTATCAGAGTCTACCCATTCTCCATCAATAAACATTTTGTACTGCTTAAGTTTAGTCATTTTTTATATGTTCCTTAATAGCGTTATTTACATCATCTGCACACTCAATACTACACAGATGTTTTCCATTGCTTACTATTTTAACTTTAGAATTGGCGATTTTTTTACTCAAATTTTCAGACATTTCAGGAGTTGATCCAACATCATTTTCTCCAGTCATAATTAGTGTTTTCGTTTTTATATTTTCAAATTTTTCATTATCCTGATGTTTAACGAATAGCTCATAAACTTTTAAGAAATTTTCCATATCGTTTTCTTCAAGCATTGAACAAATTTTTTCATAAATATTTGGATTTTTATTTATATAATCATCTGTAAACCATCTTTTAAGAGCTTGTTTTGATAAAGATCTACTCTTTTTAGATAATTCGAATCTATCGTTAACTATTTGCTGTTGTTCTTTACTCCTTTGAAAAACCGAGCAAAGTAAAGTCAAAGTTTTTAATCTATCATTGTAATTAGAAGCAAAATTTCTTGCTACTAAAGAACCAATTGAAAAACCAACTAGATGTATTTTTTCAAATTTTAGCTCATCAATTAGATTTAGTAATTGTGAAGAAAAATCATCAAAGCTTATTTGTGATTTTGTTAACGGCGTGTTTCCATGACCCAAAATATCATATGCTAAAACAGTATTGTTAAATGAATTAATTTGAGGTTCCCAAATCTTATGATTAAGTCCTACACCATGAATTAAAACTACTGGAGTATCTTGTTTTTTATTTAAGATATAAAAAGTATCTTTTGAATCTTTTGCATTGATCATTCAAATTACTTTGGCTCAATGCCCATTTCTTTCATGTCTTGGTATCTGTCGCCAGTTCTTGCATGAGCTCTTCCACTAGAAGCTCCACCAATAGCAATTACTATTTCATTATCAAATGGTGCATCATGAATTGTAAATTCATGTGTTAGATAATAAGGTCTTAAACCAGAATCAGTTTTATGCATCATTGGTATAGAAATTTTTGATCCAGCAGGTCCTCTTGTATTAGTAAAACTTAAATAAGACGTTCCTCCCACTGCATCTCTAAACTTGTTTCCAAATCTTAATGTATGAATAAATGCTGATGCATGCTCAATTTCACCGTTCAATCCTACTATTCCTGCCTTACCGTATGCTAGAATTTTTTCAGGTGAACCAATTTCTTTTATTAACTCTGGAACTAAAATATCGCCAAGCTTTGGAGCCAAATCTAAAATTAGAGGTTTTAAATCTTCAACAAATCCTTGACCATCCCATGGATTTTTAAAGACTGCCGCTACCGAAACTAATAAAACAGGTTCTTTAGCTTCTTTACCACCCTCGATAAAAGTTTTATCAACAAATTTTGTAAATTTTCTTAACTCTAATTTCATTATTTTGATCTATGTTTAAAACTATCTCTTCTAAAACTGTATAGTGCTTTTGGATCTACATCAACATCAATGACAACTGGCTTGTTTATTTTTAAAGCTTCTCTAACTGCTTGGTTTATTTCTGAAACTTTTTTGACCTTAAAACCTTTAGCACCATAAAGTTCAGCAACTTTATCAAATGGTGGACTACTAATATCGGCTCCAAGATATCTTTTACCATAAAAATCTTTTTGGTAAGCTTTTTCAGCTCCCCAGCTTTTATTGTTCATAATTATAGTTATTGTATTAATTCCATATTCTACAGCTGTACTTAATTCTGAAATTGTCATTCCAAATCCACCATCTCCCATAAGGCTAATTACTTTTTTATTAGGCTTTGCAACCTTTACACCCAAACCACATGCAAAAGAAAATCCAACTAAACCAAAATCTAAAGGAGTAAATAAAGAAGGAGGATCATAATATTCAAGAGCATCTGTTGCTTGCAAACAAAGAGTGCCCGCATCCAAAGTTATTGCTGAATTTTTAGGAAGAACTTGTCTTAATTGTTTAAATAAATTTTTGGGTTGGATTGGAAAATTTTTCTGTTTAATTTTGTCTCTATTAATTAAAAATTTATTTCTTTCATTTAAATAGTTATTGGTCCACTTTTTTATGTCTAAAATAATATTTTGTTTCTTAATTTCCTTATATAATTGGTCAGCTACTGTGGCAGCATCTCCATTAATCCCAACTGCTGCAGGAAAATATCTGCCTATCATGCTTTTTTCTAATTCAACTTGTATGATTTTTGCTCTTTTGTTTATATTTTCATAAGAATAAAAAGTTGAATTAAATCCTAGTCTAGTTCCAAGAGCAATTATTACATTTGCCTCTTTAACTAACCTAGATGCAACGGGGTTCCCTCTCGGTCCCATTTGTCCAGCATTTAGCTTATGACTAAATGGTATAGCATCTCCATGACCAGCCGCAGTTACCATTGGTGCATTTAATAATTCTGCTAATTTTATTACATTGTTATGTTTTGCTGTGTATTTAATTCCACCTCCAGCAATAATAACTACTTGTTTTGAATTGTTAATAATTTTTACGGCTTTTTTTATATAACTAGATTTTGCTTTAGTTGAGTTTTGATTATCAAAAGATTGATTTTTTTCGTTAATTTTAAAATTTTCTTTATTTGCTAAAATGTTTCTTGGCAAATTAATACACACAGGGCCTCTTCTCGGTGACATTGCTAATTTAAAAGCATCACTAAATACTTTTGGAATTTTTTTTACACTTTTTACTGTCCAAGTTTTTTTTGTTACTGGCCCAAACAAAGACTGCTGGTCAAGACCTTGAAAAGCATCTTCCATTTTATCTTTTGTAGAATAAGATCCTGCAATTGAAACAACTGGAGAAAAAGCTGCTTTGGCTTGTGCAAGTCCAGTAACTAAATTTGTAGCGCCAGGGCCATTTTGTCCCGCAAGTATTAAGCCTGGTTGATTAGAAGCTCTTGCATATCCATCGGCCATATGCGTTCCCGTTCTTTCATCTCGAACACCAATAAATTTAATTTTTTTTTCATGATAAAGAGCATCAAACATTTCCATTGTGGCAGAACCAATTAAACCAAAAACATGTTTAACTTTTTCTTTTTTTAATGATTTAACTGCAGCTTGACCGCCAGTTAAACTCTTTGATTTATTCACGAAACTTTTTTAACTTCAGGATTTAAATCATCTTCAAAGTGAGGCATAACTTTTTCTGTGAACATTTTGATACTTTTCATACAGTCTTCATGTTTTACTCCAGGAAAGTTTGACCAGACTTTAAGATTTTGCAAATTAAGTTCTGATTTTAGCTCATGAATTTTATCTATTACATACTCAGGCGTACCAAACAACATGTTACGCTTATGAAGAAAATCATAACTTAATAAATCTAACTTACCTTTAGTCACAGGCAATTCTTCACCAGGATCCATGTGGTTTCCAAGACCTCTCCAGTGACATACCCATTTCATATAATTAACCATATGCTGTCCTGCTTTTTCTTTAGCTTCTTCCATAGTATCAGCAACAAACATATCTCTAACTAAAGTCACTCCCTCTCCTAAAGGAACATTTCTTTTTTCTTTTTCTGATTTTGCTTTTTGGTATGCTTCAAATTTAATTTTTAGTGCTTTTACTGTTGGTATCCACATAATAACATTAATTCCATTTTGTGCTGCCCATTCTATTGATCTAATACCATCAACAACTTGGTGGATTGGTGGATGTGGTTTTTGGTATGGTTGAGGAACAACACTAATCTTTTCCATAATATTGTCTTCCAAATTCATAAATTCTTTACTTGGAGGACTCATGTCATGTTGCCAAACAAAGTTTGGAGATGGGTAGGTATAAAATTCTCCCTTATGTGAAAAGAATTTTTCTGTCCATGCTTTTTTTAATACTGTTAATGTTTCTTCAAATAGTCTAAAATTTTTTGCTTGGTCTTTTAAATCAGCTTCGACATTCATGTTAATTGCTTCTCGGCCATAGATACCCCTTCCTATACCAACCTCGACTCTTCCTTTTGATAGTTGATCTAGAGTTGCAATATCTTCTGCTAATCTTATTGGGTTATGAAAAGTAATTATATTAGCGGCTTGTCCAATTCTAATGTTTTTAGTTCTTGCAGCTGCATCTGTTCCCATCATCAAAGGGTTTGTACAAGATTCCATTCCTTCATGGTTAAAATGATGTTCGGTAAACCAAATAGAGTTCCAATTATTTTGGTCACAATAAGTTGTTATATCTCTAGTCTCATCTAGTAGTTTGTCGTAAGGTTTATGATTCCAATTTGTAGTATTGCAAAAGTATCCAAATTTCATTTATTCTCCTTAAACATAAAAATTTAAAGGACCGATCCCACTTTCGTATTGGAAATAACGACGAGTTATGTATCGCTTTATAAAGTAATGATATTATTTTTATCTAAATTTTTCAACAATTTTTAAGATATTAACTTAGCAATTCCTTAATGTTTTTGTCTAACTGTCTTTCAAAATTTTTGTCATTACCAGGATTAGCAGCACAATGACCATATGGAGAATCTACAGGTCTTAAAGACGAACGAGATATAAATTTTTTTTCAAATTTATTATCTTCAGTTCTAAAGTATAAATCCTGATTGCAAGGCATTAATATTGTTTTTGCTCTTATTGATTTAAGGGCTTTTATATAATTGTTTTTATATATAGGACCTTTGCTTATATCGTTTAGTTGCCAAGTTTTGAGTTTTGATAAAAGATTATTTGCATCCCAATTTTTTGCATGATCATTTGCCCAATCTTTAAGTAGTTCTTCTACATTTTTAAAACCAAATTTTTTATAAAGTTTTTTTCTATAAAAATCCTGAGAGAAAGCCCAACCAGCATAAACTCTTCCAAATGCTTTTAAACCTTCAACAGGTTGTTTTTTATAGTTTCCTTTATTCCATTTTTTATCAGCTATAAGTGCCGCTTTAACACCTTCTAAGAAAACATGGTTGTGTATAGAAGTTTTTGATGATGCACAAAAAGGAAGAATTGCTTTTACCATTCTAGGATATTGTGCGGCCCATTGATATGATTGACAACCTGCCATTGACCAACCAGTAACTAGAGCAATTTTTTTAATTTTTAGTTTTTCAGCGATAAGTTTATGTTGGCAATAAATATTATCCCACAATGTTATAGTTGGAAATTTTGAACCAAATTGAGACTTTATAGTCTTACTTGGTGAGGAAGATAGACCATTTCCAAACATGTTAATTGATACGATAAAATATTTATTAGGATTAATAGCTCTATTTTTTCCTATAAAACCTTCGTTTCTAGTATGACTTCCAGTATAAAATGTAGGAAGAATTATTACATTTGAGCGATCTTTATTTAATTTACCATATGTTTTGTAAACTAGCTGCGCTGATTTTAAAATTTTTCCTGATAAAAGTTTAATATTCCCTAAGTTAAACTTTTCATATTTTTTCATTAATTAGTAAAGTCTAAGGTATTCTTTTACTTCCCAATCTGTAACTGCCTGATGATAACGTTCCCACTCATCATTTTTGTAAGATAAAAAAGATTTTTTCATTACAGATCCCATTACTTCATCTGATAATTTATTAATTCTTAAAGCCTCTATTGCTTGCATTAAATTTTTTGGCAATCTTTTAATTCCTAATTTTTTAAATTCCGCATCTGTCATTTGATATAAATCTTGATCAGTTGCTTTACCTGGATCAATTTTATTTTTAATACCATCCATTACAGAAGATACGGTCATTGCTAATGCTAAGTAAACATTCATTGTCATGTCTGCTGCTCTATTTTCAATACAATATCTATTTTGAGGTAATCGAAATTGAGCAGATCTATTGTTATGACCATAGGTAATATTAGTTGGTGCCCAAGTTACAGTTCCTCCTTCAAATCCTCCAACTCTTGGAACTAATCCGTTGTATGAATTAACTGTCGAACATGTAATTGCCGTTAATGCTTCAGAGTTTTTCATAAGTCCACCAACAGCATATTTAGAATTTTTAGACCAACCTTTTCCGTCAGTAAAAATGTTTTTTCCTGGTTTATTTACATCTTCCATGGAAAAATTTATATGAGCTCCAGATCTCCAGTCACCTATTGTAGGTTTTGGCATAAATGTAATGAACATATTATTTTTTTTGGCAACTTCTTTTAAAAGAATTCTTAAAAAAACCAATCTATCTGCCATTTCTAACAAATTTGTATAATGAAAATCTAATTCAAATTGTGAATAAGCTCCTTCAGCAACAACATCATGTAAATTCCATCCTAACTCTTCAAGAATATCAATTAACTCTTTTAAAAAATGCATAGAGTCTAGGGAGTGTTCAACATCATATCCAAATGCCTGTCTTCTTGGTCTTATTCCGTTTATTGGATCGCTATCAATAGCTTTAACTGGTTTACCATCTTCTCCATATTTCATTGCAATAAATTCAGGCTCAATACCACACATTCCTTTGTAGCCTGCGTCTTGAGTTTTTTGCATCGCACGTTTTAAAGCTTGTCTTGGACAAACATTGTAAGGTTTGTCTTCCCAATAAAGATCTGCAAAAATAATAGCCATTGTCTTGTCCCATGGACAAATGTAAACACTATCTAAATCGGGTAACATTATTTGATCAGAGTCTGCAGGAGTTAATTCTGGGACAAAAGAAATTGAATGAACTGCAAACTGAGGTCCTTTACCTAAACACAAAGGTTCAAAATCACTCATCGGTACAGGTTTTGTTTTTGGAATACCGTGTAAATCTATCCAACTTGACATTACATACTGCACTCCAGCTGCTTTAAGTTTTTTATGAACTGCAGGAATTTTTTTCCTGTTTCTTTCTATAGCGTCTTTAAAATTTTCGTAATATATTTTATTTTTCATTGGATAAATTATTTTGGCATATCTTCTGGATCAATTCCAGGAACAAATGTAATGCCAGCCTTTTGCTTCCAATCATGAGGGTAAGCCGCATAAAATATTACACATTTTTCATCACATTCATAAGCTATATGGTTATCTTTTGGGATATAAAGAACATCGCCAGGGTTACAAATGTATGACTCCCCTCCACATGTAAGGCGAAAAGTTCCTTCCATGCAATATATAATTTCATCACAAGTTAAGTCCCAAGGAACTGAAACTTTATTTAAAAAATTTAAGCCGCCGCACATTGTGTTACTAACTTTACTTGTAACAAATGGTTTTATGTAAGATTTTCCTGGCTCTAATGTGTGAAGCCTGTTTTCAATATCTTTAAATTTATAAAGTTGTGGTTTTTTAGACATTAATATTCCTTTCAGTTTTATATTTTTATTGGTTCGTTTAATTCTACTTTGTATCCATCAGGATCTTCACAAAAAGCAATTACTCTTGTTCCATGCTTCATTGGGCCTGGTTTACGTGTAATGTTAACTCCCATCTTTGTAAGATCTTCACAAGCTTTATAAACATCGGGAGTTTCAATACAAACATGTCCCCATCCATTTCCTTTGTCGTAATCTTCTTTTTGTTCCCAATTTTGAGTTAATTCGAGACAAGGAGACTCATTTTCAAGTCCGTAACCAATAAATGCATTAGTAAATTTTCCATCAGGATAATCAGTTTTTCTTAGAACTTTCATACCTAAAGTTTTACAATAAAAGTTAAAAGAAGTTTCTAAATCTTTTACTCTTATCATTGTATGGGCCAATCTATATCCATCATTTATATTTTTAGACATTTTTTTTACCTTTCATTATTTTTTTAGATTTCATAGTTGCTTGTATTATTAGTTTTTGAAATTTTCTAACTCCTTTTTCCCAGTGGGGAGATAATAATCCACCATCATTTGAAGCTGGAGACGATCTTCCTTCCTGTAATCTTTCACACATTTCGTGATCTTCTTTATGTACATTCCACCATATCTTTTTTGTAATATCAATCTCTTCTTTAGACATAGATTTTCCATCAGTTGTATAAATTATTCTTTTTTGACTTGTTATACTTGGTCCTATTGGAACATTTAAATACACACCAATTTGATTAGGATAGTAAGTTCCAATTATAAAATTAGGAAACAAAGAAAGATATCTAGACGAAACAGATAGAGCGTTATTATTTTTATTATCTTCTTTATTAACATTTACGCCACTTCCATAACAAATTCCGTCAACAATAGTATAATGATCTTTAAGAGGTTGATTGGTTGTTGTTTTGTGAACAAACTGAACATGATAAGGTTCAATAAAATTTTCAATCAAAAACTTCCAATTTGTATTAATTTTTCCAAAATCTAAAGTTGCAGCATATTTTATTTTATTTAAATCTAAATCTTTAAATTTTGAAAATAATGGTTTTGCATATTCATCAAATTTTTTTGCTTTTCCATTTATATTTATAAAAATCCAATCATGCCAAATATGAATTCTGATTGGTTTTAAACCATGTTTTTTTAAATTAAATCCTTTAGGCTTATGTTGATTGGTCCCACCAATATGTGGAGCAGCTTTTAAATTTCCCTGAAGATCATATGTCCATGAATGATAAGGACATCTAATAAATTTACCAATATTTTTTTTTTCATTTACCAATTTTAGACATCGATGACTACAAACATTATGAAAAGCAGTAATTTTATTATTTTCATTTTTAACTAGCAAGATAGGTTTTCCTGCAATAAAAATTGGAACAACATCACCTGTTCTTGAAAATTCATGAACAAAAGCTACAAATAACCATCCATCAGATAATGCTGTATTGCATTCTTTTTCCCAAAATTCATTATCTGTGTATGATTTAGATGGAAGTCCAAAAATTGTACTCGCATTTTTAGGACTTTTAATTTTAACTGAAGTCTTACTTCCAGACATTTGTAGCTTCCTTCTTTATAAGTGAAATCTATTTGCGATTTATGAATATTACAATAAAATATTGCTGTTAATAATTGAATTTTATGGAGGCTAATTAGTGAATTCAAATAACAATATTTATAAAGGTTATGACCAAGCTAAACCAGTTGGTTACGATCAGGAAATTTCACATACAGATTTTGGTACTCCTTGTGGAGAGTATCTTAGAAGATATTGGCACCCAGTTGCCTTAACAGCGGAAGTAAGCACTACTCCTTTGCAAATAAAAATTCTTGGTGAAGATTTAGTAATTTTTAAAACTACTGAAAATAAAATAGGATTAGTTCACAAAAACTGTCCACATCGAAGAGCATCATTAGTTTATGGAAAATGTGAAACAAACGGCATTAGATGTTGTTATCATGGATGGTTATTTTCGACAGATGGAGAGATTTTAGAAACTCCAGGCGAAGATCAAGATTCAAAACAAGCAAAACAAGTCAGAAAAAAATTTAAACTAGGAGCGTATCCAACAAAAGAATTTAATGGAATTGTATTTGCTTATATGGGTCCACCAAAAAAAATGCCTAAATTTCCACATTATGATGCTTACGAAATTTCCGATATTACCAGGAGACCATATAAGATTAATTATAATTGTAACTGGATACAAGTTCTTGATGCAATTATGGATCCAGTTCATACATCTTTTTTACACGGTCAAAGTTCAGGAATACAATTTTCAGAAGGATTTGCAGAATTAGGTGAAATAGAATTTTTTGAAAGAGGAATGCAATATCTTGGAGCAAACACAAGAAGAGTTGATGAAAATGTTTGGGTTAGGGTAAATGAATTGATCCTGCCCAATTTCACTCAAGCAGGATCTGCTTTTGCTACAGATGGAACCAAAACTCGTTATTTTGGTCGAAGCTCTTTTACTAGATGGGTAGTACCTGTAGATGATGATCATTGTGTTGCAATCGCCTGGGGAAATTTTGGAGAAAGGGCGGACCCAATTGAACACAATAATAAAGAAGGTTGTGAAAGAATTGAAGCAGGAGAAATTTTAGATCGAAGCTGGGAGGAAAAACAAAAAAATCCAGGTGATGCAGAAGCAGTTGAGGGAATGGGATCTATAAGCTCTCATAAAGGTGAACATTTAATGCCAACCGATCATGGAGTAATGGCATATAGAAGACATGTTAGGAAATCAATAAAAGCACTACAAAAAGGAATAGAACCCGAACAACCCAAAAATAATAAAGGTGTAATCAAAACTTATGGACAGGACACTGTTTTGAGAGTTCCAAAAAGAAATGTTGATGATCGAAAATTTATAAAATCAATTGGATCTGCTGTAATGAAATTGCAGTTTGATTCAGAAAAGATGCCTAATAAAGATCGTGATACTTTTATAATTAATGAATTATCTAATATGGAAAAGAACGGAGCATTTTGACAAACAAAAAAATTAAAATCCATGTAAAAAATAATCATTGGGCACCAGGCTCTTTCCCCACTGATGCTGAAGGAGAAAAAAATTTTACGATAACTAAGGATCGTTTTGATAATGTTCTTAATACATTTCTAGAAATTAAAGAAAAAATAGAAGTTTTTTTTGATTGGGATGAGGAAAATTTTAAAAAATCAATTTCAAATTCTGATATTTTACTAGCCTGGAATTTCCCAACAAAAAACCTTAAAGGACTAGCACCAAATCTTAAGTGGATACATGTTATTTCAGCAGGCGTAGAACATTTGCTTCCTTTAGATTGGATGAGTGATGATTTGGTTTTAACTAATAGTAGTGGCGCTCATGCTAAAAAAGCTGGCGAATTTGGTTTAATGAGTATTTTAATGTTGCAAAACCATATGACTAAAATAATTACTAACCAAAAAAATAAAGAATTTGTTTCGTTGTTTAGCAATCCAGTTCAGGGAAAAACAGTAGTTGTAGTTGGAACTGGATCGCTTGGAAGATCAATGGCAAAGCATGTTTCAGCATTAGGGGCAAATATTATTGGGGTTAATAAAAGAGGAAAAAAAGCTGAAGGCTGTTCTAAAATTATTACAATAGATAAAATTGATAGTGTTTTGCCAGGAGCTGATTTTTTATATTTAGCACTTCCAGAAACACCTGAAACTAAAAACCTAATTAATAAGAAAAGACTTGATATGCTAAAAACTACATGTGGGATTGTAAATATAGGAAGACAATCAGTTATGGACTATGATGCGTTAAGTGAAAAACTTAAAAAAAATGAAATAGCAGGAGCAATACTTGATGTTTTCTCACATGAACCTTTAGACACGAGCTCAAAACTTTGGGATGTTCCTAATTTAGTTATTACACCACATGTATCCTCAGATGATGATGGAAACTATGTTGAATTAACTCTTGGTATATTTTTTAATAATTTAAAACTTTTTATTGAAAAGAAAGAATTATCTAATCAGGTCGATAAAAAACTTGGTTATTAAAAAAAGCTATATTGAGTCTATTGAATTTAAAATTTTAACCTCAATAGGTTTTGCCAACAATTCTTCTATTTTAGATCTATAATTTTTGAAATAAGCTGTACTTCTGTGAAAGTCTAGCGCAACAGAATCTTTATAAATTTCAAAGAGATGATATGCGATGCTTTCACTTTCTTTGTTTTTTTCTTCATAAAAATTATAAAGTTCGTTTCCTTCTTCTGATCTTGTAGGTTTTATCATAGCCAATATTATTTCTTTAACTTCATTAACTTTATCTTTTTTTGGATAAAAACTTGCTATAACTATTATTTTTTGCATTACAAATTTCCTTTAATTTTTATACATAATTTATTTTACATATACTCTTAGATTTCTATTTAGTATCATAATTATATAAAAAATGATCAAGGATATTATTAAAAATTTAAAACCTTCTTCAACACTTCTTATTAATGAAAAATCAAACAAATTAGAAAGTGAGGGGAAAAAAATATTTAAATTTGGTTTTGGTCAATCTCCATTTAAAGTGCCGCCAGATATAGTTAATGAATTAAAAAATAACGCACATCAAAACAAGTATCTTCCAATGCAAGGTCTTAGAGAACTAAGAGAATCCATTGCAAAATATATTTCTAAAAAAAAAAATTACGAATATTCAAGTAATAACGTAATTGTTGGACCAGGATCAAAAGAATTGATGTTTTTGTTACAGATTTTATTTGAAGGTGAGATATTACTTCCTGCTCCTAGCTGGGTTTCTTATGCTCCCCAAGCAATTATAGGAAGGAATAAAATTAAATGGATAGAAACAAAAAGTGAAAACAATTGGTTTCCAACAGCCAAAGAAATAGAAGATGTAATTTCAAAAGATAAAGAAAAAAAATATTTATTATTTCTAAATTCTCCGAACAACCCTTCAGGCCAAGTATGCACAAATTTAAATGAAATTTCAAAATTAACAGAAAAATATAACTTATATTTTTTATCTGATGAGATTTATTCAGAGTTAACTTTTGAAAATAAATATCAATCTATCTCAAATTTTTGTCCAGAAAATACGATTATAAGTACAGGTCTAAGTAAGTGGTGTGGTGCCGGAGGATGGAGATTAGGTTATTTTGTATTACCAAGTAGTTTATCGGAAATTACAAATCAACTTAAAACTTTGGCTAGTGAAACGTTCTCATCTGTAAGTTCCCCAATTCAATATGCTGCAATTGCAGCACATGAAAATGATCATACGAATTATATTAATCATTCAAAAAACATTTTAAAAGGTGTTGGAAATTATGTTTATGAAAATTTAAAATCAAACAATGTTTTAATTAATAAACCCCAAGGAGGATTTTATTTATTACCCGAATTTATTGATAAGAAATTTTCTTCATCCAGCGAACTATGCAATAGCATTTTAAAAGATACAGGGGTAGCTCTATTACCAGGTTTAGATTTTGGTTTTTCAGAAAAAAAAATGCTAGCTAGATTAAGTTATACAGATTTTGATGGTGAAAATTTTATGAAAAATACAGACCACAATGAAGAAATTAATGACGATATAATTAAAAAATATGCTCCAAAAATAATAGAAGGTACAAATAGACTTAAAGATTGGTCAAATAATTAAAAATTTTTTCTTATTAAGCCTCTAGACAACATTCATTTTAATAGATACATTTTTATTTTAAATAATTAATAACGAGGGGAAAACATGAAAAAAATGATAACTACTTTTTCAACTGTTTTAGCTCTTGTTGTATCTACATTTACATTTTCAACTGTAGCAAAATCTGCTGAGTTCTTTACTATTGGAACTGGTGGACCTACTGGAGTTTATTTCCAAACAGGAAACGCTATATGTAAAATGTTACACAAATACGCAACAAGTTCTGAACACGGAAGAAAAAAAGCAGCCACAGATAAAGCATATAGATGTACAGCTCCATCAACTGGTGGATCAAACTACAACATAGGTCAAATTAAAGAAGGTGAGTTTCAATTTGGTGTTGCTCAATCTGACTGGCAGTTCCATGCTTTTAATGGTTCAAGTAAATGGGAAGGAAAACAGTTCAGTAATTTGAGAGCTGTTTTTTCAGTTCATAATGAACCTTTCCAAATCTGGGCTAGAAAAAAAGCAAAAGTTAAAGATTTTAATGGTTTAAAAGGAAAAATTGTTAACATAGGTAATCCAGGCTCTGGTCAAAGAGGAACAATGGAAGAGCTTATGAAAGCAATGGGTGTTGATAATAGTTTCTTTAAGTCAGTAACGGAACTTACTTCATCTGAGCAAGTAAAAGCTTTATGTGATGGTAAAATAGATGCTTACGGATATTCAGTAGGATTTCCTAATGGTGCCATGGAACAAGCAGCAACTTGCGGAGCAAAAGCAATGGCTATAAATCTTACAGGTGGACCTGTACAAGGTTTAATTGATGGCGCTGATTATTATGCTAAAGCAGTTATACCTAAAGGTACTTACACTGGACAAAAGAAAGATATAACTACTTTTGGTGTTAAAGCTACTGTTGTAACTAGTGCTGATGTTTCTGAAGAGTTAGTATATTTAGTAACAAAAGCGGTATTTGAAAACTTTGATGATTTTAGAAAACAACATCCTGCTTTTGCACCACTAAAAAAGGAAGATATGATTGCTGATGGTTTATCAGCTCCATTACATCCTGGTGCAATTAAATACTACAAAGAAGCTGGATTGATGTAATCTAGTTAATAAAAATTAAAAGGCCCAATATTTATATTGGGCCTTTTTTTTTGTTAGTATATGATTTGCAAATGAATCAATCGATCACTACTAATATTCAAACAAAAATTGAAGAAGACCTTTCTCCAACAAAAAGACTTACTGGCTTTCATCTCAAAATTGTTTCTGCAATAGCTATCACTTGGTCATTTTTTCAACTTTGGTACGCATCTCCATTTCCATTTATGTTTGATTTTGGAATGTTCAAAGGACTACCAGCAAGAGCAATTCATTTAGGTTTTGCTTTAATATTAGCATTCTTAATTTTTCCTATAACAAAAAAAAGAAAAATTACGTTTATTGATATTTCTATTGGTGTTTTAGGAGTATTTTGCTGTCTT
>Ga0257107_1000529_pt1 | contig 14506 bp, 14 predicted proteins | sample LP_taG_2_FD_190178 | JGI IMG/M metagenome (GOLD analysis project Ga0257107, IMG submission 190178) | Marine microbial communities from Northeast Subartic Pacific Ocean, Canada - LP_J_2011_P26_500m | ecosystem: Environmental > Aquatic > Marine > Oceanic | place: Canada: Northeast Subartic Pacific...
TTTATCAATTACAACGGTTTCCCCGTTTTCAATTTCACGTACAAATTCAGCTCCTATATGTGCAAGGGCAGCAGATTCTGAAGAAAGAATCCAAGCATCATCCATTTTCCCTAGACAGAGTGGTCGGATCCCTAATGGATCACGAACTCCTATCAATGTATCTTTAGTCATCATAACTAATGAATAAGCCCCTTTGACCAAACGCATGCAATAAGTTGATTTTTCTAACCAATTATTACCTACAGCATTTGCATATAAAAGTGCCAATATTTCTGAATCAGTACTTGTCTTAAACTTAATGTCATATTCGGATAGTAGTCTTTCTCTTAATTCAAATGAATTTATAACATTACCATTATGAGCAAATGATAATTCACCATTAGTTCCATAAACATTAAAAGGTTGTGCATTTTCCTTTAAATGACTTCCTGTAGTTGAATATCTAGTATGTCCTATTCCAATATTTCCTTTTAATTTTTCAATGTCTTCTTGTTTAAAGACATTTGTTATAAGTCCTAAATCACATACAGAATGTATATCGCTAAGATCTGAGGTGGTTATTCCTGCACTTTCTTGACCTCTATGTTGTAAAGCAAAGAGACCATAGTATATTGATTCAGCCACTTGATCTTTAGCACTATAAATACCAAAAACTCCACATTCTTCTTTTGGAGATTCTATAGCCATTAATCATTTCACAATTATTTTGAAAATTTATGCCTCATATAAAGGTTACATTTTCGTTCTAAAATATAAAGTATAAATAAATACCTTTTTTTATTATTTATACTTTATATTTTCTATTCGGTAATATGAAAAAATTTATCATAAGTTCAAGACCAAAACAAATGACAAAAAATTTATTAATTTTTGTCCCTATTTTTTTTACTATTGATAAATGGATTTTATATAGCTACACAGATATTCAGATGATAATTTTCAAAAGTCTTTTAACATTTTTTTCTTTTTGCTGCTGCTCAATAATTGGATATCAAATAAATGATTTTATTGATAGAAATTTAGATAAATTTCATCCTGTAAAAAAAAATAGGCCTATTGCCAACAATGAAATCAAATATATAGAACTTTTTCTGTTCATAATTCTGGTTTTTATTGTTGGAGGTTTCTTTGCGTATTTAGTAAATATAAATGTTTTATTTTTATTCATCTTATATCTTTTATTAAGCATTTTTTATTCTTACATATTCAAGAATTACTTTTTAATGGATTTAATTTTTATAGTTGTTTTTTATATTGTAAGAATGTCAGCAGGAACAATGGCAATATCCTTTGATATTTCCATTTGGTTGTACATATTAACAGGGGTATCCTCTTTCCTAATAATAACCATCAAACGAGTTTCCGAAAGTAAAAACAACCTAAATAACACAAGATCTAATATCTCTTTTTATAGGAATAAAGTTTTCAAAAGATTGATTTTTTTTCTTGGAATAATAACTTGTGTTACATATCTAATTTATACAGTGTTAGAAGTATTTGAAAATCAAAAAAATTGGATTTTTATTCTTACTTCATTTTTTTTCTTTATGGGAATAATTAGGTATATTCAATTGACTAATGATGACTCTAAGGGTGAATTCCCTGAAGAAATAATTCTAAAAGACAAATATATCTTTCTATCAATAATGTTTTTTTTCTTATTTATACTGGTAAGTTTAATTAAGAATTGAAGCTAGTTTTATATATTTTTTAAAAAAACTTAATTTAATATTAAAAAAGAAAAATCATGTATGATTTGTTAAAAAATTTGTAGAAAAAAAAGATGGCTAAATTCGTTGCCATATTATTGATAATCTTTGGAGTAATTGATCTGTTTGTTGGATTTGGGCTTTTCTTTTTATTTACAAATGACGGTAACACAATCATGAATATACCTCACCCTCAGATGGTGGGCGTACAAGTTATTTTGATTAGTATTGTCAGTATAGGATTTGGTATAGTTATTTTGAGTTTATTAACCAAAAAATTATAACTTAAAAAATGATCCAAGAAGGATAAAAAATGAAACATAAATTAGTTCCCATAAGTAATATTCGTAATTTTGATAATAAAACAATGGAATTGCGATCAAAACAATTTTATGAAGACATTAAACAAAGGCGAACAGTTAGAGATTTTGCTGAAAAATCTGTATCTAAATCAATAATTAATAATTGCATTCTTAGTGCTGGGACAGCTCCAAGTGGAGCAAATATGCAACCATGGCATTTTGCTATTTCAGGTCGAAGCGATATTAGGAAAACAATCAGGGAGAATGCAGAAAAAGAAGAGAAAGAATTCTATGAGAGAAAAGCTTCAAGAGAATGGCTGAAAGCCTTAGAACCTTTAGGTACAAATTATAGTAAACCATTTTTGGAAACTGCCCCCTATCTTATATGTATATTTGTTAAAAATTACGGTTTATTAACAGATGGTTCCCGCGTAAAACATTATTATGCGACTGAATCGGTGGGGATAGCAACAGGGATCCTGATTACAGCTTTACACAACGCAGGATTAGCAACATTAACACATACCCCTAGTCCTATGAAGTTTTTAAATAAAATCTTTAAGCGTCCTGATAATGAAAGACCTTTCCTTTTGTTAGTTACTGGATTTGCGGATAAGGGGGCAAAAATTCCAGACATTGAAAAATTTCCTTTAGAAAAGATTTCAACAACCATATGATGATAGAGATTTTTATTTATTCAAAATAAATATTTAGTGTGAAATTTTTTCAAAAATTCCTTCCATCCCCCAATATTTAGTACTTTCAGAAGCAATTTTTGATGCAAGATTTGCTGAATATATTAATTCTTTTGTTAAAAAAAATGTTATAGCAAAAACAGCAGCATAAATATCTCCTGCACCTGTTGTATCAATGCTTTTTACATGATAGCTAGAAAAATTGAATCTCTGTTCTTGATAAAAAATTGTTGAACCAATGTGTCCCCTAGTAATGACTAATATTTTCGCGAGGTTTTTTAAATCATTAATATTTAGATTAGATGATTGAATCTCCTCTTCGGAGAAAAAAATCATTTCTAGTTTTGGAAGGAATTTTAGTCTATTAAAATTTATTAGAATTTTTTTCTTATTTTTTATTCGAATCCATCCTTGGGGTACACTCACAAAATATTTGTCATTACAGTTTACCAATTGATTAACCTCATTAATATCAATCTCATGGAAAACAGGAGCAAAAAATACAACATCATATTTATTGATACTTTTCTTTAAATTTCTTAAGTTTAATTTTGTTGCTTCTGAGAAAATTTTCAGCTCTCTTAAATTATTTTTGTAACTTAAAATAAATTTTGTAGTATTTTTTGAAATATTTTTTATCAGATTTATTTTAGGGTTTAAAGATTCAATGGGAAAATCGTCAGCAAAAGAGCTGAACATAGTCACATTATGACTATATGAAGAGAGTATGTTTGAAATGTAGGATACTGGACCACCTGCACCATAATAAACATTATCGATTTGATCTAAAGAAGGATTCCCCACTACCAAAATTTTTGACATAATCAATCTTCAACAGGTATTATCACTACCTTTCTATTTACTCCTTCTCCTCTACTTTGTGTTTTTACTTTTTTGTAATCAACAAGAGCCATGTGTACAGTTCGACGATCAGAAGGTGACATAGGTTCAAGTGAAATACGGCTCCCTGTTTTTTCAACTTTTGAAGCTGATTTTTCAGCTATAGATTTAAGTTTTGATCGTCTTCTAAATTTATAATCTTCAACGTCAATTATTACATTTGCTCGTCTACCTAAACTTCTACTTGCAATCAATCTAACTAAATACTCAATTGAAGCTAAGGTCTCTCCCCTTCTACCAATTACTAATCCCGCATCATCTCCTTCTAATTCAAATACAATAGAACCTTCTTCTACATCGTCTCTTACATACACATCAATTGAAGTGTCTGTTGATTGAATAAAATTATTTAACACCTCACCTACCAAAGTTTCTACTTCTACATCTTTCTCCTGGTCAGAATCATCAATTATCTTTACTTCTTTTTTTGTAGTAGATCTTTTTGTAGTAGGTTTTTTTATAGTAGGTTTTTTTATAGTAGGTTTTTTTATAGTAGGTTTTTTTATAGTTTTAGTTATTGGTAATGAACCAACTGCATACACCTCTATTTCGGCTGGATGGCCTCCTAACCCCAAAATTCCAGCCCTACCTGTATCTATTATCTTAATTTCTAGATTTTCTAGATCTGTTTCTAGAGTTTTTAGAGCTTCTTCTGTTGCTTCTTCTACTGTCTTTCCTTTGAATATCTTCGGTTCCATTTGAATTCTCCTTTATAATTTTTTGTTCATTTTTTTCTTCATTATTTTCTTCATTATTTTTCTTGGTTTCAGCAATTTTATTTAAATATTCATTCCTTGAATCAGTTGTTCCTAAATACAATTTACCTAAAAGCATAATGGGTTGTTTCCCTCCAATATAATATTGAATCAAGATTCCTATTAAATTTGAGAAAAGTATATAAACAGCCAGTCCCGCTGGAAATTGCCAAGTAAAAATAGCAAACATAATAGGCATCATCCATAACATCATTTGCTGGGTCTGTTGCTGTCTAGGGTCTGTATTTGGTGACATAGAAAATTTCTGTTGCAAATACATAGAAGCTCCTACTATTATTGGCAATACAAATTGCCAAGGAGTTGGTGCATATTGTACAAAATCAACTAAATCTATCCCAATAAAATCACTATTAAAAGGGATTTTTGATATAGAAGCATTCCATGAATAGAAATATTTTGACAAATCAACAAATCCTTCAGGTGTTGAAGGAGAAGTTTTTAATATAGCTCTATACAGTCCTATCCAAATGGGCATTTGGATAATCAACGGGCCTAAACAACCTATAGGATTAACTCCCGCTTCTTTATATAGAGCCATTGTTTCTTGCTGCATCTTTTGCTTAGTTTGTACATCTTTTTTGGGGTATTTTTTTTGGATAGCTTTTAATTTTGGTTGCAGTTCTTGCATTTTCTTCATTTGTTTAGTTTGTCGTATGGTTAGGGGGATCATAATCAATCGAATTAAAATAGTAAACGAGATGATAGATAATCCAAAATTATCTCCCAATAAGTCATAGAGAAGCGCTAAGCTATTAATCATAGGCTTCATAATGATAGAATTCCAAATTAAACTAATAAAACTCATAAATTTGTCCTTAAATTAATCACAAACCGATCCTTTATTTAGATCCAAACAATAAATTAAATCTCTTGATTTTATACTGAAAAAAAGTATTTCTCCGTCTTGAGTGTGTATCAATAATGTTCGACCATCAATTAATGGAGTACTATATAATTTTTTATCTGTCGGATAATTTCCTAAACTAGATCCTTTTTCAAATCCATTATTGCTAACAATTTCTATCCCTTTTTTCTCAGTAGGAATCAAGAATTTTTGATCAGATGCATCAGATAAAATGATGGGATCACCTACAACGATTTTATCAATTGAAAACTTATCCTTAACTTCATTAGTATCAAAATCTAAAACATATATATCACCATTTAAAGTGAATAAATAAACTTCATCATTAAGGAAAATAGGATTATTAATAATCCATTCATTAGTAGTTAAAATTTTTATTTTATCTAATTGATTATTCTTAAAATCTTCTAATTTTATAGAATAGAAATTACCAGCAATATCTCCAAAAAATAATCTTTTATTATGTACAGCCAAAGGGGAATTGATTGCATGAGGAAATTTATGTGAAAAAATTAAAGCTTCGGAATATTTTTTATTTTTGACGGATAATAGTTCATCAACATTATAGGAATATATCATCCCTTTCATTGTACCCACTATGATATTCTCTTCTCCATAAGAATGAATACCGGACCAAATTTCACCTTCAATAGGAATTTTACCAATAATTTCACCTATTGCTCCTTCTTTCAATGAAATCATATATATAGAAGCATCGTTTATCTTATCTTCTTTTTCATTGTTTAGTGAAGCTACAAATAATGTGTCATTAATTATGATTAAATTCGAGTTTATTTTAGAAGGTATAGTTTTTTTCCACAAAACCTCTCCAGATAGTTTATCCAATTCAACAATATCTCCCTGACAAGCCTGTCCTTTACATTTGTATGTGGCGCCAATAACAGAATTTTGTCGAATTATAGGACTAGAATATGATGTTCCATTTTCTTCTTCAGGATATGACCAATTAATCATTGGGATTTGATCATTGAATTGAATTTGAAATAATCGTCCTTCATCAGAAATAACGTAAAATTCTTCCTGATTTGTATCCTTTACAACATTAGACCACCCTCCTTGGGGAGAAAAATTTGTGCAAGAAATACAAATAATGAATAATAAAGAAAAAAAGAAAAAAATCTTCAATGAAATTTTTTTATTAGATAGATTAAATCTTTTAATTATTGGATATAGTGAACAAATTATAATTCTAGCAATTGATAAAAATAATCCTTTAATTATCCCTTTTGAAGAGATAGTTTTTTGTGCATATTCTGAGCAAGTAATTGAAAAATTACATTGTCCACTTACGTAAGGCGATATTGCTCTTTTATAAAAGATAAGTGATTCTAGTGATGCCTTAATAAGATTCTTATGAATCATATTCCATATATATGTCAATTTTTTTCCCTAATCTATGAGATTAAAATAACTATAAAGATAGGATCTGAAGTCTTTAAAGTTCACCTTATCTATATCGGGACTTACATAAATTAGTATCCACAAAGATTTTGTTCTTTTTTGTTCAACAATTTTTTCAAATATTTCATAAAACAAGTGTCTAATTTGTCTACGAATTCTATTTCTTCGTACGGCATTTCCAATTTTTTTGCTGATTTGAAAACCTAAACGAAAATGATCATTCTGAGTTGATAATATTGATAAGGTAACAAATTTATATTTCTCTCTTTTACCAAATCTTCTAACTCTTTTAAAATCTGTTCCTTTATTTAAACTATCTATTAGCAAGTCTCTAGGTTAAACTGTGAGCTTAACTCGACCTTTATTTCTTCTCCTTGATATGACACGCCTTCCACTAGGTGTTCTCATTCTTGACCTAAATCCATGAACTCTTGCTCTTCTTCTATTCTTTGGTTGATAAGTTCTTTTAGGCATATTTCATCAAGTTGGTATATTTATAATCTATTAATATATTTCTCTATCTATTACTAATTATTAATGTTATCAAAAAATGTCATGAAAGAATCGATTTTAAACAAAAAGATAGCTCAAAAAGAAACATTGTTTACTTTTTTGGAATAAAATAAAGGGATACGGGAATTTAATTTATCAATTTGGAGGGAAAATGTCTGCTTTGAAGGAAACAAAACCTGAAAATAAAGAGGCGTTGAACAACATTCCAGACAATATAAATGATGCATTCCAAATTTATGTTCAAACATCATCAAGAAAATTAAATAACATTGCTCAACAAGAAATTGGAAGAATGATTAGGTGGTTGGGCGACAAAAGAAGTATAAGTGGCATTACCCCTTCTGAAATAGGTAATTATTCTGACGAATTTGCTAAAAGAACCAGTGTCGCAACTGTAGCCCAAAAAGTCAATTATTTAAAAAAATTCTTGCTTTTTCTCAAACTAAATGAATTGACTGCATTAAATTTAGCCTCACATTTACGAATGAAAAAATCTAATGTTGGAAAAATTACAAAAAAATTAGAAGAGACTAAAAGAGAGGAAATCAATCTTACTGAAGCCGGATATAAAGATTTAGAAGAACAACTAAAAGAACTAAATGATCAAAGACCAAGGCTTGCTGATGAAGTTAGAAGAGCTATTAAAGATGGAGATATTCGTGAAAACGCACCTCTAGATGCCGCTCGTGAAAATCAAGATATGGTGAATGCTAAAATTCACGAACTTGGAGGGATATTGAAACTTGCAAAAATTATTGATGAAACTAACACAGGAGACAGAATTCAAATAGGTTCAAAAGTTGTGATAAAAAATCCAGTAAACTCAAATAACTATGAATATCAACTTGTTGAGCCCAAAGAAGCTAATCCTTTAGTAGGAAAAATCTCAATTGTTTCTCCAGTTGGATCCGCTATTTTGGGAAGAAGATTGGGTGAAGAAGTTTTAGTAAAAACTCCAGGTGGAGAACAAACATTTACTATAAATGAAATAAAATAACATATTCATGAGATTAATCCAAGAGAAATCTAGGAAAAGTACAAATTCTAACTTACAAGAAGAACTTATAAAATCTATCCAAGGAGAAGTTCGTTTTGATGACATTTCCAGGCAAATGTATTCTACAGATGGGTCAATCTATAGTATCTTGCCTGTAGGCGTTACTATCCCTTCTAATTCCGATGACGTATCTGCAATAATCGAAATATGTAACAAGAATAACGTTGCTATATTACCAAGAGGCGGCGGAACAAGCCTTTCTGGTCAAACTGTTAACTCAGCAGTTGTAATAGATTTTTCTAAATATATGAATAAAATAATAGAAATCAATTCAGATGAAAAATGGGTAATTACGGAACCTGGTATTACAATAGATAATTTAAATGAATCTGTAAAAAAATATGACTTACATTTCACTCCGGATCCATCAACTAAATCAAGAGCAAATGTTGGTGGAGCTATGGGTAATAATTCATGTGGAGCCCATTCAATTATTTATGGAAAAACAGTTGACCAAGTTAAAGAAATGGAAGTTATTCTTTCCGATGGTAATAAAACAAATTTTTCTGAAATAACTGGGAATTCCTTAGAGTACAAATTATCTCAAAATAATTTTGAATCACAAATTTATAAAAAAGTCTTGGATATATCTGACAAAGCTAAATCTGAAATAAATAAAAGGTTTCCTAGAGTTAATAGAAGAGTGGGAGGATATAATTTAGATCTTATTCATCCTAAAAGCAATAAGATCAACTTGGTTAATATAATGGTGGGATCTGAAGGGACTTTAGCTGCTGTTACAAAAGCAAAGCTCAATTTAGAACCTCTCCCAAAATTTACTGGATTAGCCATATTACATTTCAAGGATCTTATTGAATCAATGGAGGCAACGGTTGCTGTCTTAGATGAAAATCCTGCAGCAGTAGAACATATAGGTCAAATGATAATTACACAAGCTAGAAAATCTTTAGGATTTTCTAGAAATTTAGATTTCTTACAAGGAGATCCAAGTGACATACTGGTTGTAGAAGTTAATGGTAGTTCTGAAAAGGAAATAAATTCTAAATTAAACAATTTAGGAAATAAAATGAAAAAAATAAATCTTTCGTATGCTATCACGAATATAACTGACCCAAGTAAACAAGCTCAAGTTTGGGCAATGCGTCAAGCAGGCTTAGGTTTAATGATGAATATACCTGGAGATGCTAAACCTATTCCGTTTGTAGAAGATACAGCAATTTCTCCTGAAAAATTGCCTGAATATATTAAAAGATTTGATGAAATAGTAAAAGCAAATGGTACTGAAGCTGGTTACTATGGGCATGCTGCAGAAGGTTGTTTGCATGTAAGGCCAACTATTAATTTAAAAAAATCTGAAGGTATTAATCGTATGATCAAAATTGCAGATGAAATATCTGATTTGGTTAAGGAATTTGAAGGATCTATGAGTGGGGAACATGGAGATGGAATTGTAAGAGGTGTTTGGACTGAGAAAATGTTTGGCACCAAACTGGTTGATAATTTCAGAGAACTGAAAAAATCGTTTGATCCTAATGGAATAATGAACCCAGGGAAAATATTTGATACACCTAAAATGGGGGAAAACCTAAGATATGGAACATCTTATCAAATGAAAAAAATAGAAACAATATTAGATTTTTCGGAAGAAGGAGGATTTGAAGGAGCAATAGAAAAATGTAATGGCGTTGGAGCCTGTAGGAAAATTAATGCTGGTGCAATGTGCCCATCTTATATGGCTACCAGAGAAGAAATACATACAACAAGAGGACGGGCAAATGCTTTAAGAGGTGCTCTGTCTGGAGTGATAAATAATGATTTATTTACAGATAAAAAAATGTTGGATGTTTTAGATTTATGTTTGGAATGTAAATCCTGTAAATCAGAATGTCCGTCTAACGTTGATATGGCCAAGATAAAATATGAGTTTCTAAATAATTATTATAAAAAAAATAAAATACCAATTAGATCAAAATTAATTGGGAATATTGGGAATATCTACAAATATATTTCTGGGCCTCAAGCAAAATTATTTAATATAATAAACAGGCTTCCAATATCAAAATATATACTAGAAAAGACAATTGGCATAGATCATCGTAGAAATATACCTCCGGTCAGTGATCACACTTTTGAAAATTGGTTCAATAAAAGAGAATCTATGTCGACTAATTCAAGAGGAAAAATATTGTTTTTTCACGATACTTATATTAATTATATTCATCCTGACGTTGGTAAAGCTGCAATTAAAATTCTAGAATCCGCAGGGTATGAAGTCGTAATTTCTGAAAGAAAATGTTGTGGAAGACCAATGATTTCAAAAGGGCTATTGGAAGATGCTAAAAAAAATATCGACTACAATACAAAGATTTTAACCAAATACATTAATCAAGGTGTAAAAATAGTTGGAGTAGAAGCAAGTTGCATGTCAGTTATGAAAGACGAATTCCCTGATCTAGCTGAGGATAGAAAGATGGCTTTGAAAATTTCAGAGAATACCTATACAATTCAAGATTTACTTTTAGACATTCAGAATGATGGGAAACAACAAATAGTATGGAATGAAGAGGTTAAAGATTTACTTCTACTTGTGCACTGTCACGAACGCGCTTTAGAAGGAGTAAATAAGGCTTTAAATTCCTTAAACATTCCCCCAAATTTCTCAGCGAAGATTATTGATTCGGGATGTTGTGGTATGGCTGGTTCATTTGGAATGGAGAAAGAACATTATGAAATTTCAACTAAAATCGCTGAAGATAGACTTTTACCAAACTTAAGAAAATCAAAAGAAAATCAAGAAATAGTGGTCACTGGGATTTCATGTCATGATCAAATAAAAGATTTGTCAAATAAAAATCCAAGATATTTGGTAGAAGTGCTTGCAGAAGCTATCAGATATTAATATTCATTTGATGTTGCTAATTGTCCACATCCTGCACTAACCTCAATACCTTTTTCCATTCTAACTGTGGAAGGAATACCAAATTTTTTTAATTCTTTTTGAAATTTTATTATCATAGAATCAGGGGTTCTTTTATATTCAGATAACTTTGTTGGGTTTACTGGTATCAGATTTACATGAGCCAACATACCTTCGAGTAAGATACCTAAATCATTAGCATGCGATGTTGAATCATTTTGCCCAGATAATAACACGTATTCAAAAAAAATTTTACGGTTAGTTTGTTGTATGTATTTCTTACAGGCATCCATCAACATTTCTATAGGATATCTTTTATTAATAGGGACAGTTTGTGATCTAGTAAAATTATCGGGAGCATGGAGAGAAACTGCTAAATTAATTTGTATATTTTCCTTGGATAATTTGATAATTTCTGGAACAAGTCCAACAGTGGAAATAGTTATACTTCTAGCTCCTAAATTAATACCATTAGGATCGTTAAGAATTTTTATCGCCTTAATAGTGTTATTATAATTAGCCAAAGGTTCTCCCATTCCCATAAAAACGATATTTTTTATTCCATCATAAGATTTTTCCGGTTTACTTAAATATGAATCAAAATATTTTTTTTCTTCTAATTTTTTGAAATACATAATTTGAGATATAATTTCTCCTGTTTTAAGTTGTCTAAAAAATCCCTGTTGACCTGTTGCACAAAAGGTACATCCTAAAGCACATCCAACTTGGCTGGAAACACAAATAGTTTTACGTGGTTTTCTATGATCATCAGAAGGGTAATTCATTAACACAGTTTCGATACGTAAGTTATCTGATAATTCAAATAAACTTTTATAGGTTGATTTATCTTTAGAAATCACATAATTTATCTCATTTAATTTTTCAATAAAAAAGTATTTGTTTAAATCTGAAATTAAATCAATTGGGATATTTTTCATATCCTCAAAATTATCTATATTATTTCTATATAAATAACGCCAAATTTGAGAAGTTCTATATTTGGGGTAATTTTTACTAGTTAAGAATTCTTCAAGTTCAAATTTTGAAAAATCGTATATATTTAGTGCCTTAATCATTATTTAACATTCAATAGTAAACATATGTTAGTATTATTTATAATAATTTTATAAGATAAAACTAAAATGGTTAACGATTTTATTGATGAAATTTCAACCCAAGAGGCTATATTAAAAGCAAAAGGTTTAAGTGTTTTCTATGGATCACTACAGGCAGTAAACAATGTTACATTTAATATTCCTCGAAACAAAATTATTGCTCTTATAGGACCATCTGGCTGTGGTAAAAGCACTTTGATAAGGTGTTTCAATCGTATGAATGATCTCATACCATCTGCTAAAGTTGAAGGTGAAATTAAATATAATGATATTTCAATTTATTCTGAAAATTCTAATCCCACCGATATAAGATTTAAAATTGGAATGGTATTTCAAAAACCTAATCCATTTCCTAAAAGTATTTTTGAGAATGTGGCCTTTGGACCAAAAATTAATGGTTTTGCCAAAGATAATATTGAATCAATAGTTGAATCTTCTCTAAAAAAATCAGCTTTATGGGATGAGGTTAAAGATAGATTGAAAGATAATGGCTTAACTCTATCAGGAGGGCAACAACAAAGATTGTGTATTGCAAGAGCATTGGCTGTAAACCCTGACATTATACTTATGGATGAACCTGCCTCTGCATTGGATCCAGTTTCGACATCTAAATTAGAAGATCTCATTCAAGAAATATCATCAAATATTACAGTTGTGATTGTTACCCACAATATGCAGCAGGCAACCAGAATTTGTGATTATGCTGCAGTTATGATGGCTGGAGAAAATAGAATTGGAGAATTGATAGAATATGGTACAAATGATTCTGTTTTTGGAAATCCCAAAGATGAACGTACAGAGGCGTATGTTACAGGAAGAATTGGATAGGTAATAATATGGCAAGACAAGAATTTGACAATAGTTTACACAGACTTGAAACTGAAATTAAAATAATGGTTTCTCAAGTAGAGCTTTCTATAGAGAAAGCTATGAAATCACTAATTGAACAGGATCTAGTATTAGCTAATGAAGTGATAAAAAATGACGACGTAATTGATAAAATGCAAGACGATCTTGAAAAATTATGTGTAGATCTAATAAGAAGAGAACATCCCTTAGCAGGAGATTTAAGAGAAATAGTTGCATGTATGTACGTAATTGAGGAATTAGAAAGAATAGGCGATTATGCTGAAGGAATTGCTGTATTGACCAATAGAATGGGTGTAAGACCTTTACCAACAGACTTGGTAATTATTCCTCAAATCAGTATTATAAGTATTTCAATGTTAAAGACTAGTACAGAGACTTTTTTGTTAAAAAATGCTGATGAGGTAAAGAACAGATATAAAAAACTTCAAAAAGAAGATACTAAATTGGATAAATTATACAAAGATGTTCAAGAGAAATTAATCGAACTAATGAAACGTAAACCAAATGAAATTGAACGTGCAACTTTTTTATTGTGGGTTGCTCATAATTTAGAAAGAATCGCTGATAGATCAATTAATATTGCAGAGAGATCCATGTTCCTCGTAGGCAATTAATTTCTCATAGAAACTAAACTATATTTTTTTATTAAATTTTGATTCCTTAATTCTAGAACAAATTTTTGCTCCTCACTAATAGGTCCTCTTTTATTATTATTAATAACTCTATGTACTGTACGAGTTGAAATTTTTAATGCTTTCGCAATATTTTCATTAGAAAATTCTGAATTTTTCATAGTCATAATCAGTAAATTTCTATTGTTTTTGAACTTTGATTTATCCAGAATAGGATCATCATATTTACAAAGCGGAAGTGGACAATTTAAACAACTATCAGAAAATTCACATCCATCTTCTAAAATAATATTTTTATTAATTACATCATTATATTTTGTCATAGTCATAGAAGAATCCTCATTTATGTTTACAATTTTTAGAGACATGAAAATAATTAAGAGAATAATTTTTTTTATATACATTTATTGTGACTAATGCATTAGTATTAATTTTTTCTTCATTTGAAAATAATATGTTCTCAAAAAGTAAAAATTCTTGATCTTTATCGAATTTATTTGAAAATAAATACTTAGATTGATTATAAGATATTTTATTGAATGATCCATAAAAAACACAATTTAAATCTTTCAAATCATTTATCTTATCTACCATTTTGAAAATAGCAGGATACAAGCATTCAAGCATAGAAGAACTTATTATAGCGGAAGAAATATTATTATTTCTGTTTTTTATTAGAGCCCAAATCCTAAGATCATTCATAGATTCATGCCAACAATATACGCATTCAATGCCGATATTATATTCTTCATGTTTTTTATCAATAATGCTT
>Ga0257107_1000530_pt1 | contig 14494 bp, 11 predicted proteins | sample LP_taG_2_FD_190178 | JGI IMG/M metagenome (GOLD analysis project Ga0257107, IMG submission 190178) | Marine microbial communities from Northeast Subartic Pacific Ocean, Canada - LP_J_2011_P26_500m | ecosystem: Environmental > Aquatic > Marine > Oceanic | place: Canada: Northeast Subartic Pacific...
GGTAATCGCAGCTGTCAAAGTCGTCTTACCATGATCAACATGGCCTATAGTGCCTATGTTTATATGTGGTTTCGTTCGCTCAAATTTTACTTTTGACATTCTATTCCATCTCCTTAATTAAATTTAAGAAGCTTTCCCATGCATACGTTCAATAATTTCAGTTTCTATATTTGCAGGTACTTTCTGGTAGTTTGAAAATTCCATGTGAAAAACAGCACGTCCTTGAGTTAATGATCGTAAATCAGTAACATATCCAAACATACGACTTAGGGGGACAACTGCATTTAAAATATGGGCATCTTTACGCTGTCCCATACCCTCAACTTTTCCTCGCCTTGAATTAATATCACCCATGACATCGCCAAGGTACTCCTCGGGCACTATTACTTCTACTTTCATCATCGGTTCCATTAGAACAGGATCTGCTTTTCGACAAGCTTCCTGGATAGCCATGGATCCAGCTATTTTAAAGGCCATTTCGGAAGAATCCACATCATGATATGACCCGAAAACAAGTTCTATACGAATATCTTCTATTGGGTAGCCGGCCAAGATGCCGTTTTTTATGGCATCTTCCATGCCCTTCCTAACAGCAGGTATGTATTCTCTTGGTATGACGCCCCCAACAATTTTATTTTCAAAATGAAATCCTTTACCCACCTCGTTTGGCTCAACATTAATAACCACATGACCGTATTGACCCCTACCGCCCGATTGACGGACAAATTTAACATCAATTTTTTCAACTCTTTTTGTGATCGCTTCACAGAAAGCAACCTGCGGCTTACCGATGTGAGCTTGAACTTTGAATTCCCTTAATAACCTATCAATAAGTATCTCTAAATGAAGCTCGCCCATACCGGCAATAATTGTCTGTCCTGTATCTGGATTTGTAGATATTTTAAAAGTAGGGTCTTCCTCGCTAAGTTTAACTAATGATTTTGATAAATTATCCTGTTCCGTTTTACTAACCGGTTCAATTGATACTTCAACAACTGGTTCTGGGAAATCCATAGCTTCAAGCAATATCCCATTTTTTTCATCACAAATCGTATGCCCTGTATTAGTCTTTTTCAGTCCTACTACCGCTACAATTTCACCTGCGCGAACCATATCTCTTTCTTCGCGTTTATTGGCATGCATTTGCAGGATTCTACTGACTCTTTCCCGTCGATCAATATTTGGATTATAGACATATGATCCTTTTTCAAGTTTGCCGGAATAAACTCGCATGTAAGTCAACCGCCCAACAAATGGGTCAGTCATAATTTTAAAGGCTAAAGCACTAAATGGAGATTTATCATCTGGCGTCCGCCGGATTTCTATATCAGTATCTTTTGGATCACAACCCAATACCTCACCAATATCAATTGGAGAAGGCAAAAAGTCTACGACTGCATCAAGAAGTCGCTGCACACCCTTATTCTTGAACGCAGATCCACAAAGAGTAGGAATAAAAGTATTGTCAAGACATCCTTTCCTTATTGCCTTTTTAACTTCAGCAACAGTTATATCTTCTTCATTCAGATATTTTTCTAATAAATGTTCATCATAAGCAGCAGTTTCTTCAATTAAATGATGCCGCCATTTATTTGCTTCTTCAGTCATATCATGAGGAATATCCGAATATTCAAATCGCGCTCCTAAAGTAGATTCATTATATAATATGGCTTTCATTTCTAGTATGTCGATAATCCCCGTAAATAGTTCACCTGATCCTATAGGTATTACTATTGGCAAAGGATTAGCGCCCAATCTTTCCTTCATCATTTCCAATACATGAAAATAATCACCACCAACTCGATCCATCTTATTAACAAATGCCATTCGCGGGACATTATATTTGTCAGCTTGTCGCCATACCGTCTCACTTTGCGGCTCGACACCTCCCACTGCACAAAAAACGGCCACAGATCCATCTAATACACGCAGTGACCGCTCCACTTCGACTGTAAAGTCAACGTGGCCTGGAGTGTCAATTATATTAATTCGATGATCATTCCAAATAGTCGTTGTAGCTGCAGAGGTGATCGTAATACCGCGCTCCTTCTCTTGTTCCATCCAGTCCATAGTAGCGCCACCTTCATGAACCTCACCTATCCTATGTGTACGACCAGTATAAAAAAGTATTCTTTCTGTAAGTGTGGTTTTTCCGGCATCAATGTGCGCCATTATACCTATGTTCCTTACAGTTCCTAGAGAATTATTAGCCACTTAGTTAACCTTTTTTTATCGTCGAAAATGAGCAAATGCCTTGTTTGCTTCTGCCATTCTGTGAGTATCTTCTTTTTTCTTAATTGCACCACCTTCATTATTTGCTGCAGCAATTAACTCCGTGGCAAGTCTTTCGGCCATCGGCTTACCACCACGGCCACTGGCAGAATTAATTAACCAGTGGGATGCAAGAAAGAATTTGCGACTCCTCGGTACTTCGATAGGAACCTGGTAAGTTGCGCCGCCGATTCTCCGTGATTTTACTTCTACCATTGGAGATGTATTCTCTATAGCCTTTTCAAAAATCTTTACACCATCAGACTTTGTTTTTTGCTTAATCTTATCTAATGCATTATAAAATATTTTTTCAGCAACTCCCTTTTTACCACCTTCCATTAAAAAATTAATGAATTTCGAAATTGCAAGATCATTATAAACCGGGTCCGGTAAAATTTTTCTACGCTCTGGTCGTCGTCGTCGCATAATTACCTGTTATTTTGGTTTTTTTGTGCCATAACGTGAACGACTAGTGGTCCTATCAGAAACGCCTGACGTATCAAGTGTACCTCGAACAATGTGATACCTTACACCTGGCAAATCTTTCACACGACCGCCCTCCAATAACACAATAGAATGTTCCTGGAGGTTATGACCTTCGCCTGGAATATAAGCAGTGACTTCCATACCATTAGTCAATCGCACACGAGTTACTTTACGTAAAGCCGAGTTAGGCTTTTTTGGTGTCGTTGTGTATACACGTGTACAAACGCCCCTTTTCTGGGGATTCCCCTTCAAGGCTGGTGTAGCGGTCTTTTTGGTCATCCGCCTCCTGCCTTTACGAACTAATTGGTTTATCGTCGGCATAACACTTACTCAAAAGCCAAGAAAATTATCATTATTTTTCGTATACAGCAATTTATATTATTCATATTTTACAGAGCAGTCAGCTTACAGCTTTTTGAATCGATTCAGCATCATCCTGCTCTTCACTGGCATTACCAACAACTATATCTCGATATTCATGTAAACCAGTCCCTGCAGGGATTAAACGGCCTACGGCAACATTTTCTTTGAGTCCACGCAGATAATCGGTCTGGCCAGCCGTTGCAGCATTGGTCAACACACGCGTAGTTTCTTGAAAGGAAGCTGCTGAAATGAAACTTTCGGTATTCAGCGATGCACGGGTGATACCCATTAGAAGCGCCTCAAAAGTCGCAGGTTTAGTTTTGCTATATTTAGCCGGTTTCTTTCCACTTTCTTTCAATTCTTTATTCAACTCAATAAACTCTTTCTTATCTACCAACATATCTTTCTCAAACTCCGAATCACCGGGATCTGTAATCTTTACCTTCGATAGTAAGTTATTATTAGTTGTATAGAATTCACTTCGGTTTATACGGTCTTGTGGTAGATAATCTGTATCTCCGGATTCAACAACACTAATCTTTTGCATCATCTGTCGTACAATGACTTCAATGTGTTTGTCATTAATTTTTACTCCTTGAAGCCTATAAACCTCTTGGATCTCGTTCACCAAATATTCGCGGGCTTTTCCAGCTCCTAGAATCTTTAGTATATCCATAGGAGAGGTAGAACCTTCGCAAAGCTGCGAGCCCGCTAGAATACGATCGTGCTCATGGACAATTACATGTTTTCCGTAAGGTATTCTATACTTTTTAGACTCACCGTCGTCGGCTTCGACAATCATGGTCCTAACGCCCCTTTTTGTATCACCAAACTTTACGATACCATCAATTTCGCTCACTACAGAAGGGTTTTTTGGATTCCGTGCCTCAAATAATTCCGCAACCCTTGGTAAACCACCTGTAATATCACGAGTTTTACCTATGTCGCGTGGAATCTTGACTAGCGTTTGGCCGCGGGATACCTTTTGATCTTTTCTCACAACCAATGTTGCAGTTACAGGTAAGATTGTACCACCAGCAAGGATATCGCCTTTAGTATCGATAATTTCAACGCGGGGACTTAGGCTACGGTCTTTAGCTTCAATAATAACCATTTGTTTTTTTCCGCTCTCGACCGATTCAACCTGATAGGTGTCACCTTCAATAAAATCTTTGAGCGATATAATACCTGTTTGTCTAGCCAAGATTACATCTGTATAAGGATCCCATTGAAATAATACTTTACCTGCTGGCACTTTTTCATCTTGATTAACCAATACATTAGATCCGTAGGGAACATTATACTGGGTAAGTATTTTATCATTTTTATCAACGATGAAAACTTTACCGTTTCTAACCATGCAGCGGTTTACATTGGTACCACCTTCATCCTTCGTATTTGCTATCTCAATGTCTTCAGAAAATATTACAGTGCCGGCACGATTAGTTTTCATTTCAGATTGCTCGATAATTCGTGTTGCTGTACCGCCAATATGAAATGTACGCAGTGTAAGCTGAGTACCCGGCTCACCAATACTTTGCGCAGCCTGGATACCAACGGCTGTACCAAGATTAACTATATCGTGGGTTGACAAATTCCAACCGTAGCATTTTGCGCATACTCCACGACGGGAATCACAAGTTAAAACAGACCTTATCCTAAGATTCTCAACATTAGAATCAGCAATGACTTCCGCTTCTTTATCACCTATTATCTGGCCAGTTTTAATCACCTTCTTTCCATCAAGAATAAAATCATCAAGTATCGTTCTGCCTAAAATACGATCAGCTAATGGTTCAATAATTTCTTCTCCCTCCTTAAGATCTGAAATTAATAGGCCATCGATAGTACCACAGTCTTGTTCATAAATAACCACATCCTGAGCCACATCAACCAACCGACGTGTTAAATAACCTGCATCTGCAGTCTTTAATGCAGTGTCAGCAAGACCTTTTCTTGCTCCGTGTGTGGAAATAAAATACTCTAATACGGTCAGGCCTTCTTTAAAATTTGAAATGATGGGCGATTCAATAATTTCACCTTTACCACCAGTCATTGATTTTTTAGGCTTGGCCATAAGGCCTCTCATACCTGCTAATTGTTTTATTTGATCCTGGCTACCACGAGCACCAGAATCGGCCATCATATATACCGGATTGAAACCTTGCCCGTCATTCTTTAATCCGTCCATCATAGTAGCCGCTACTTGATTAGTTGCATGCGTCCAAACATCAATCACTTTGTTATAGCGTTCGCCATCAGTAAGAATATGGCGATTATATTTGTCAGTAATACTATCTACCTTGCTTTGAGCTGATTGTATAATATCATCTTTTTGATCAGGTATCATAACATCACTTATTGATATTGAGCAGCCACCCTGAGTAGCGGCAGCAAAACCAAGATCCTTAAGATCATCGAGAAAATCAACCGTTTTATAATTTCCAGAAACTAAATATGCCTGATTAATAATTTTTACTAGATCATTTTTTGAAATTGTTAAATCTACATATTCAAGTTCTTTTGGTAATATGGAATTAAATATTGCCCTACCAACAGATGTTTCTTTATACCATTTTCCATCATGACGAAGATTAATTATGGCATGCGTATCAACCCTTTTATTCTCAAAAGCAATTAGAACTTCATCAATAGACCCAAATGACTTTCCTTCACCTAAAGTTCCAGTCTTGGGACGTGTTAGATAATAACAACCCAGCACCATATCTTGCGAAGGAACAGTGATTGGTTTTCCATTTGCTGGATGAAGCACATTATGACTTGAGAGCATTAGTACCCGCGCTTCAATCTGCGCTTGGACACTTAGTGGCACATGTACAGCCATTTGATCGCCATCAAAATCAGCATTAAATGCCGCACAGACAAGTGGATGCAATTTGATTGCTTTACCATCTACTAATATTGGCTGGAAAGCTTGTATTCCTAAACGATGGAGCGTTGGCGCCCTGTTAAGTAAAACCGGATGATCATGCACAACATATTCCAATACCTTATAAACTACTGGATCCTGGTTTTCGATCATTAATTTAGCACTTCGCGGAGTTTCAGTATAACCTCTTGCGATTAATTCATAGATCATATGCGGCTTGAATAGTTCAAGCGCCATATTCTTTGGTAAACCACATTCACTCATACGTAATTCTGGTCCTACCACGATTACGGATCGACCGGAATAATCAACACGTTTCCCTAGAAGATTCTGACGGAATCGACCAGTTTTACCCCGCAACATATCAGAAATTGATTTTAACGGACGCCTAGTACCACTTCTAATCGCTGTTTTGCGACGATTATTATCAAATAATGCATCGACTGCTTCTTGTAACATACGTTTTTCGTTGCGGAGTATTACGTCGGGTGCACCAATTTCAATTAATTGTTTTAATCGATTGTTCCTGATGATGATCCGGCGATATAAATCGTTAAGATCACTTGCCGCAAATCTTCCGCCTTCGAGGGGAACTAACGGACGTAATTCTGGCGGAATGACAGGTAATACAGAAATAACCATCCATTCTGGTTGGTTGATCCTTTTTTTGGAAAGCGTTGGTAAAAATGTTTTTACGATTTTGAGGCGGTTTAACGCTTCATTTCTCTTCTGTTTTGATTTTGATGTTTCAATGATCACTTCAAGTGATTTTTTTAACTCAAATAAATTTATACGCGATAACAATTCTTTAATTGCTTCGCCACCCATAGTTGCATAAAAGTAGTCATCATTATCCCGCTCTTCTTCACTTACTGCATAAAATCCAAATTCGCGTTCCAGTTCAAAATATTCATCTTCATCTAATAATTCCATCATCTCACGGCCGCTTTTCCCAGGCTCAACTACGACAAACGTCTCATAATAAATGATTCGTTCTAGTTGCTTAGTTTTCAATCCTGTTAAATAGGCTAGTTTGCTTGGTATTGATCTCAAATACCATATGTGTATAATTGGAACAGCTAAGGTGATGTGACCCATTCTTTCTCTGCGCACCTTTTTTCGGGTTACTTCCACGCCACAACGATCACAAATAATTCCACGATAACGAATGCCCTTGTATTTACCGCAATGACATTCATAATCCTTAACAGGACCGAAGATTTTTTCACAGAATAATCCATCTTTTTCAGGCTTATAAGAACGATAATTTATGGTTTCTGGCTTCAAGATCTCACCATATGACCTTGCTAAAATCATCTCAGGCGAAGCAAGTCCAATAGTTATTGATTCATATTTTTTAGATAATTCGATCTTTGCAGATTGTATGTAAGTCAAGAGGTCACCTTTTTTTTAGTTTAATTCAACATGTATACCTAAGCCTTGCAGCTCTTTAATTAGAACATTAAAAGACTCAGGATAACCATAGTCCGGCAAATTTTCACCGCGGACGATTGCATTATATACTTTTGACCTTCCTTCAACGTCATCAGATTTAACGGTCAAAATTTCTTGAAGTGTGTGCGCTGCACCATAAGCTTCCAAAGCCCAACATTCCATTTCACCAAATCGTTGACCGCCAAATTGCGCTTTACCACCTAGTGGCTGCTGGGTAATAAGGGAATAGGGACCCGTTGACCTTGCGTGCATTTTATCATCAACCATATGGGCCAGTTTCATCATATAGATTATTCCTACAGTCACAGTATTGTCAAAATGTTCGCCAGTACGACCATCAATTAACCTTACCTTACCATTGACAGGTAGCCCTGCTTTTTTCATCTCCGTCTCAACAAGTTCAGGACTCGCTCCATCGAACGCCGGCGTTTCATACCTTAATCCAAGTATTTCACCCGCCCAACCAAGCATTGTTTCATATAATTGCCCTAAATTCATACGCGAGGGAACGCCAAGAGGATTCAAAATAATATCGACTGGTGTTCCATCTTCTGTAAAAGGCATATCTTCTTGCGGAACGATTGTAGCAACTATTCCTTTGTTTCCATGGCGTCCGGCCATTTTATCTCCAACTTTTACCCTTCTTTTATTTGCTACATAAACTTTTGCTAGCCTAAGAATGCCAGGCTGCAGTTCGTCTCCAATTCGTAATTTAAATACTTCTTTTTCCAAATTATCTTCAGCTTCAGACCATTCTCTTCGATAAGTACGCCACACAGTCTTAATATCTTTCCAGGATGATTTATTTTCAATCCATGGGCTATCCTGCGCAAACCTTTCCAGATCAAATGTCTTTAGTCTTTTTTCTGTTAACTTTGTTGATTTTTTTATCAAAGTACGACCATTTGAAATATCCCTAATACCGCTGGAGATCTGATTTTTTAGTAAATCCATTAATTTCTTGTCACGCGATTCTTTTAAATGTGCTTTAGTTGATCTTGCTTCTAACTGTAAATGTTGAATTGCTTTTTTTAATTCAATTCTTGACATACGAGCCCTTTTTTGAAAAAGCTTCGTATTAATAACAACACCTTGCACACCTGGATCGGCTCGGCGAGATGAATCTTTAACTTCTCCAGCCTTTTCACCAAAGATAGCTTTGAGCAACTTTTCTTCTGGAGTGGGATCGGTTTCACCTTTTGGAGATACTTTACCAATGAGGATGTCACCTTCATCTACTTTAGCTCCTATCCTAACGATACCATTCTCATCTAATTCTCTTGTCGCATCTTCACTAACATTTGGTATTTCTGCTGTCAATTCTTCTTCTCCACGTTTTGTATCTCGCACCTCTAGATCTATTTCATTAATATGCAGACTGGTAAAAATATCTTCAGTTACCATTCTTTCACTAAGAACAATTGCATCCTCAAAATTATATCCGCGCCAAGGCATAAAGGCGACCATAACATTTTGCCCCAATGCTAACTCGCCATTTTGGCAAGATGCACCGTCAGCTACAATATCACCCTTCTTTACGCGTTGCCCAATCTTAACACGAGGCTTCTGATTCTGACATGAGTTCTGATTCGTACGCCAAAACTTTTTCAATGGTAACTTAGAAAGATTTGATCCTTTTGATAAAGTTAGATCATCAGGTAAATCATCAGACTTTACGATAATTTTATTCGAATCAACGAATGTCACTACCCCTTCCACAGGAGAGACCAGCGCTGCGTAGGAATCTTTAGCTACTTTTGCTTCTATGCCTGTACCCACAATTGGAGCACTAGGGTTCATCAGTGGGACAGATTGTCTTTGCATATTTGAACCCATTAACGCACGATTTGCATCATCATGTTCTAAAAACGGTATTAAAGCAGCGGCAACACTTAAGATTTGGTTTGGTGCAACATCCATGAATTCAATTTCACTGGAATCAACAACCGGAAAATCACCCTTGATTCTGGCACGTAATATGCTATCCATTAAACGGCCCTTTTTATCCATTCTAGAGTCCGATTGTGCAATCATCACTCGATCTTCATCATCAGCCGATAGATATTCTACTGATTCCGTTGCATAGGAATTATTTCCTTTTTTATCAAGTAATCGATAGGGCGCTTCTATAAACCCATGTTCATTTATTGTGGCGTATAAGGCCAATGAAGATATTAATCCAATATTAGGCCCTTCAGGTGTTTCAATTGGACATAATCTACCATAGTGAGTATAATGAACATCACGAACTTCAAAACCAGCCCGCTCTCTGGTAAGCCCTCCTGGACCAAGCGCAGAAATACGTCGCTTATGCGTGATTTCGGCAAGTGGATTGGTCTGATCGCCAAACTGGGATAATTGGCTAGTACCAAAAAACGTATTAATTACAGTGGTGACTACTCTAGAATTTATAAGATCTTGAGGAGTGATTGATTCAGATTCTCGCAAATTCATACGTTCATAAATGGTTCTCAACATTCGACTTAAAGCAACACTAAACTGATTTGTAAGTAATTCACCTACCGTTTTTACCCTTCGATTGCCTAAATGATCAATATCGTCTGATCCACGTTCACCCTTCCTCATATCGATAAGAAATCTTATAACGCATACAATGTCATCCATTGTTAGTACCGTATCATCAACTGGTACATCAAGATCAAACTGCTGGTTCAACCGATAACGCCCTACTTGACCCAGATCATACTTCTTAGGGCTAAAAAATTGCCTTTCAATGAATTTTTGTGCAGTTTCTAAATTAGGCGGTTCTCCTGATCTGATTAATTGATATACCACCCCTAACGCTTCTTCGGTGCTATGAGTAGGATCCTTTTCCATGGTATTAAGAAGTAACATTGATGAGAACTGACGGTCGCTATCAACTACTTCTACTTGTGATATTTTATTATTTACCAATGTTTCTACTACATTACCATTAACTACTGTACCACCTTCAAAAAATATTTCACCTGTATTTTCATCAATGATATCATTAATTATAGTATTGCCATAATACTTTTCAATGTCTTTACTCTTTAAAGAGATAGTATTGATACAGCCAAAAACTCTAAATATATCCTTATTTGTGGAGAAACCGAGTGCTCTCAAAAGCATTGTAACCGGGAACTTTCTTCTACGATCAATGATTGCAAAAAGACAATCATTAATATCAGTAGTAAAGTCTAACCAGGATCCACGAAATGGTATGATTCTTGCCTGGAAAAGCTTAGCACCGTTTGGATGTATTGCGTGATCAAAAAAGACTCCAGGACTACGATGAAGTTGGGATACGATAACACGCTCAGCACCATTGATAACAAATGTGCCTTTTTCTGTCATCGCAGGAATGTTACCAAAATAAACATCCTGTTGAATACTTTGTGCAAATTCATTCTTGTTTTCTTCATCAGTAATATTCAAAGTGAGACGAACTTTCAATGGTACTGAATATGTAACGCCGCGATCTATACATTCATCCGGCGAATACTTGGGTAGGCCTAAAATATAATTATCATAATCTAGTATATAATTTCGGTGTGAATCTTCAAGCGGAAATACATCGCGAAATACCCCTTCAAGGCCCACGTGATCTCTCTCATCCTCGGGCACATTTAGTTGTAAAAATCGTTCAAATGATTCCTTTTGCAACGCCAGAAAATCAGGCATATCAACGAGAGATGGTATTTTAGAAAATGATACCCTCTCTGCTTTTTTACTTGCTACAGATTCCAAAGAAACCTCCTATTTTTTTTATGAATGAAATAACCAGTAGATTAATTAATTATAGTATATGATTACTTTAACTCGACAGTTGCACCAGCTTCTTCAAGCTGTGTTTTGATTTCTTCCGCTTCAGCCTTTGCGACTCCCTCTTTGACAGCCCTTGGAGCAGCGTCAACTAATTCCTTTGCTTCCTTTAAACCTAAACTGGTAATAGCTCTCACTGCTTTTATCACATTGATCTTTGCTTGACCTGCGCTTTCCAACATAATATCAAACTCAGTTTTTTCTTCGTCAGCAGGAACAGAATCTGCAGGTCCTGCTGCTGCAACCGCTACTGGTACCGTAGCTGTTACGCCAAACTTTTCTTCGATTTCTGCTATGAGTTCTGATATTTCAACCATATTTGCAGATTCTAAGTAAGATAGGACATCTGCTCTTTTAGTCTCAGCCATTGTAGATACTCCTTGATTATTAGTTATTAAGATTTATCGTTTTTCAAATTGTTTAGACCATTCACAAGATTTGTCATTGGCGCACTTAATGTACGAGCCAATATTGTAATCGGACTATTTAACATCATAACTAGCTTAGTAAGTAATACATCCTTCGTTGGTAGGCTTGCAAATTTTAAATATTCACTACCTTTCAACACTTTACCATCAAATAATATTGCTTTTACCTCCGGCTTGTCATGATTATCGGTAAATTTTTTCAAAACTTTTGCCGGTGCAGTTGGTTCATCATATGAAATTGCTATAGCTGTAGATCCAACAAGAAAATCATCAATTCCTTCAAGGTTGATTTTTTTTGCGGCTAATCTTAATAATGTATTTTTAGCCACTTTATATTCGATTGATGCTTTAAAAAACTCAGATCTGAGTTCAGTGATACTTGATACATCAAGACCGAGGAAGTCAGTGAAATAGACCGCAGTTGCTTTATCAAGCTTTTCCATTAATTGTATTACTTCGTCTTGGTTTTTCTGGCTTGGCATAATATTACTTTATACTTGCTTGATCAACTTTGATGCCTGGACCCATCGTTGAAGATAATGTGAATTTTTTTAGGTATTGCCCCTTCGCGGATGCTGGTCTCGCATTTATGATAGTATTATAGATTATTCGAATATTTTCAATTAAATCTTTCTCATTAAATGACGTTTTCCCACAGCTGGTATGGATGATCCCATTTTTTTCTACTCTTAGCTCTACTCTCCCAGTTTTCAATTCCCCAACCGCCTTGGCTATATCCATAGTCACTGTGCCACTTTTGGGATTAGGCATTAATCCTTTGGGGCCAAGAATTTTTCCCAATTTTCCAAGTGCCGGCATCATATCAGGGGTAGCTACAACTTTATCGATTTCTGACCAGCCATTTTTTATTTTTTCAATGTAATCATCATTTCCGACAAAATCTGCACCTGCTTCTTTCGCTTCTTTTTCCTTTGGACCACGAGCTAAAACTAGCACCGTAACTTCACGCCCAGTTCCATTAGGAAGACTAGTGGTTACTCGAATATTTTGGTCTGCATGACGAGGGTCAACGCCCATATTTATCGCGATATCAACTGATTCATCAAATTGTCCGTATTTCAGTTCCTTAACTAAAGAAACTGCATCTTCAAGTGAATATTCTTTTTGCCGGTCTAATTTTTCAGCGATTAATTTGTTGTTTTTAGTCAATTTCATATACGCTAACTAACCTCAATACCCATACTTCTGGCCGTACCTCGAATCATTTCCACGGCTTTTTCAATTGTATTTGCATTTAAATCCTGCATTTTTGTTTCAGCAATCTTGGCAAGATCATTTTCAGATACTGATCCTACTTTTTCTTTGTTTGGCACACCCGACCCTTTATCTAATCCCGCAGCCTTTTTAAGTAATATAGCTGCAGGCGGTGTTTTTGTTATAAAAGTAAAACTACGATCAGAAAATACTGTGATTTCAACTGGTATAATCATTCCCATTTGGTCTTTATTTTGTTCGTTAAACGCTTTACAAAATTCCATAATATTCACACCATGCTGCCCTAGCGCAGGTCCAACTGGTGGCGCAGGATTAGCCTGTCCGGCAGGTATTTGAAGTTTTATAAAACCAATTTCCTTTTTTGGCGGCATTGTTTATTTCTCTTTTTCTACTTGCAAATAATTCAATTCAACTGGTGTAGGCCTTCCGAAAATGCTTACAGAAACCTTTAATTTTTGCTTCTCATCATTTACTTCTTTAACAAAACCCGAAAAATCTAAAAAAGGACCATCCGTAACCTTAACGTGATCACCGACTAAATAAAGTGACTTCACAACCTCTTTTCCCTTTGAGCCCTCAACAATGCCAAGTATCCGATTTACTTCTTCTTGTTTCAGCGCTTGAGGCTCACCTTGCGGTCCGACAAAACTCATCACCCCGGGCATATTTTCTATCATATACTTTGTTTCTTTATCCATATCCATTTTTATAAGCAGGTATCCCGGGAAAAATACTTTATTTCTTACCCTCTTTTTACCATCGCGCATTTCCACGATATTCTCCGATGGAACAAATACTTGGTCAATCTTCGCGCTATATCCTTCACGTTCTACTTCAAGTAATAATGAATCTCGAATCTTTTTTTCCCTTCCAGATATAACTCTTAATGAATACCAATCCATCATAGTAAAACACTCAAAATTTTTGATAGTATTAAATCAGCAATAAAGAGATAAATACCTAAAATAAATGTGAGCGTTAGCACAACGTAAGTTGAACCTCTTAATTCATCCCATGTCGGCCAAGAAACTTTTTTCATTTCAAAATCAACGTCTGATATAAAAGATTTTAATTTCTTGATCATTTAGAACTAGAAATATTCTCTCAAATCAATTAGCAATTTCAGCAGGAGTGGCAGGGATCGAACCCGCAACCCCCGGTTTTGGAGACCGGTGCTCTACCCAATTGAGCTACACTCCTAGTTATTTCAGTACAAACCTTAGATGAGTAATAATTCACCAAATTATTTATCTTATAAGTTGGCACTACTTAGTTTCCTTGAAAAGCACATGTTTCCGAACAACAGGATCATATTTTTTATATTCTACCCGATCCGGATGTAAGCGTTTACTTTTCGTGACCGTATAACGATATCCTGTACCAGCTGTACTCTCTAGTTGAATAATTGTGCGCTTGCTATTACCTGCCATTTTTACCTTTATTCCTTAATTTCAGTAACCACACCAGCGCCAACTGTCCGACCACCTTCTCGAATCGCAAAACGCAATTCCTTATCCATCGCTATACTGGTAATCAATTCCACATCCATCTCCACATT
>Ga0257107_1000531_pt1 | contig 14487 bp, 6 predicted proteins | sample LP_taG_2_FD_190178 | JGI IMG/M metagenome (GOLD analysis project Ga0257107, IMG submission 190178) | Marine microbial communities from Northeast Subartic Pacific Ocean, Canada - LP_J_2011_P26_500m | ecosystem: Environmental > Aquatic > Marine > Oceanic | place: Canada: Northeast Subartic Pacific...
ATCGATATCCTAATGGGATATCTCCAATAACTCCCCTGCCCGTCCTTGTTAGATTTTCAGAATAACTAAAATTTATTGGATTAATCTTCTTTAGAAATCCATGAGCAAAGGTTAAGATAGGAATATCTTTTTGCACCTTCTCTTCTACTTTTTCTTCCTCCTGTTTTGCCCTCCTTCTTCTAGATCTTCCTTTGGGCGCAGTAGAAGCTTTTGTAGGTGGTTTATAAATGACCTCAAACATGTTTGCTAAACTTAATGCGATACTAGAGGAAAAACGTAATTGCGTTCCTATGTTTGCTCCCCCTATAGTGCTTTCTCGATCTTGATTCCATGAGTATGCAGATGAATAATTCATATTTGGCTTAAACCAAGAGAAAATTGTTGGGTTGAAAGAAGTTGATAGATTTTCACTAATATTTTCTACAATACCTGGATCTAAATCTTTAATTGCTAACCATGCATACCCTCTATAATCTTGCATATCACTTTTAACAGATCGCGTATATTTTGTCTTTATTCCATCTGTTAACATATAATCCATTGAAAAATTTCTATTGAGTCCAAAATTGTATGTATCAGGAGATTTCCCGCCAACACGTTTAATTCTTTGGTTCAAACTTTCACTAAAGTTTAATGAAGTATTAAAGTTTGAAGGAGTATAATAAAAATGTATTTCACTTAATTTTTGTCCTAATAAAGGAATTGGTTTAAACCATTTAAATGGGCTTATATAGTTATCACGGCCAAATGGAAGAGAATAGCTGACTTTTCCTGAATATTTTTCATTCAATACTTCCTTGTTTAATTCATTTGATGATAAAGATCTACTAGTAGTAAAACTTGGCTTTATTTTATCTAATGTATACTGAATAATTTTGTTATCAGATTTACTAGATTTTGATAAGGATGTACTAAAATTTAATCCAGTTGATTTTGTAAGTATTGAGTCTGGCGCCTCTCCTTGATTAACTAAGACATCTGAACCAGGAAAGTATTTAGGAGTATTGGATGAATTTGTCATTGACAAATTCAAAGGTATACTTATTCCCCATGATTTTGGTAATAATTTATGAAGTTGAAAGTTTGTATTTAGGTTAAAGTTTTCTCCAGTTTGATTTGTTCCTAGCCGTTGTTGGAGCACATGAAAATCTGCATCTTTTCTACTATAAGTAATTGATGTATTTGCAATATCAGCAACACTTAATTTTGATGTTAATCTCATTGCAACCCCTCTATCTTTTTTAACACCACTTAATCGTAATTCATCTATCCACACTTCACCGTTTATCCATTCGTCAGAAATATTTTTAATACCAACCATAAAAAATTTTATTCTTGATAATGCTGGTTTGCCTTTAATTCTTATCTGTTTACCAGTAGGCACACCCTCATCATCATAAAATGTATAATATTTGATTCCTGATGAATCAGTTATCATATCATTTTCATTAAGTTTTTTCACATTTGTTGAGTCGTGAAGTTTTAGTTGGGTGAGCCAATTTAAATTAAGACTAATTGTATTTCTATTTTCTGATTCATCCCACCCTTGGTATACAGGTTGGATTAGTTCATAATAATCTTCCCCAAGACCAAATCTCATAAAAAACTCTACTCTCGTTTCAGAATCCTGAATCCATGGGCTATTTCCATACACATACATTTTCAATTTATCATATGTTAGATAACTTTTTGCTCTATCCCCTGATAAATTAAGTAAGGTTTTTAACGCAGCGCCTTTTTGTTTAGGCGCAAGATTCTCAAATTTCAATACGAGTGATTGCTCTTTTGAACGAATCTCATTTATACGATCATATTCTCCTTTTACTCCCTTTGGAGGTTGATAGTTGGCATTATCTTCAGTATTAATAACTGATACTGAAAACACACTATCCGAGTTTGCTTTGCTATATACTTCAGATGAGTCTGCTGCAATTCCAAGTTCTTGCCATTCATTTCCTACTAATTCAATTTTAGCAACCTGAATCCATGTTTGTGTAGTATCGGATAATCGTATTCTACAAAATTTAATTTCATTCCATTCTTGGTTGCCGGTACTATCTGCCATTTCAAAGTGACTTAAGGGTATTCTAAATAGTTTCCAACCTGTAGCCTGTCCATTATTCACTGTTTCACCAGAAAAATATGCAGTATCATTCAGCGTAAAAGTCTTTGTAAAGTAATCATTAGTTTTATCCAAGAATCCTGTCCTGTCAAGATCCTCTGTATCAGGATATCGTCCTGCGTCTAATGCATTACCTTCCGTACCATTAATTCTTGTATAATCATTGCTTCCCTCGCTATAATTCCAATTGTCCCCATTTGGATCACTAGGATCAATATCGCTAGCTGTATTTATTAATTCTGATTCTCCTGATGAGAAATATTCATTATATGTTCCTCCAAACTCTAAACACCCCCCCCAACCATCTTCTGTCTCATCAGCGCATCCGTCTAAACCAATATCTTCAGAGTCATCCAATAATCCATCGCCAATCATACCCGCCACTGGAATATCTTCTGTATTAAGAGATCCGTCTCCATTCCAATCTTCACTTATTTTCCCAAGATCAATGCTAAGTTTTGATTTTGCATCATTTTTATTGCGAACCCAAATCTCAAAAAATTTTGTTTGAGTTTGATCATAATCCCCTGAGTACAACGTTGTTATGATACCTGCCCATAATGAGTCCTTCGGTAGATTTGATTGATGATTAAATGGTTTATAATTCATTACCAAAATATCTGTTGTTTCATTTTGTGCTCGAATCGATGTCTCTTGATTAGGCCAAATATCTTTTGTTCTCCATTGAACATATGGATTATACCAATACATATTTGCCCTGTTTCGATGGCTTAGAGTCGTGTTTAATGAGCCCAGTAATGGTGGTGATGAGGTTTTCCAAAATCTTCGTTGAACAGGAAAAGATGTAGTGCGTTTGGCCCCTTCAAAATCATCTATATAAGCAACACCACTGCGGTCCCCTGTTTCAGCGTTATTAATTGAATTAGGGTTTGGCATCACCTGTGCAATCTCTCCTTCAATAGAAAATGATGAAGTTTTTTCCGTATTTATAATTGGTAGTTTATCTAAAAACCTGGTAAGTCCGTCAATGGGTTGATCATAACGACCATTAACTCCCCAAATAAAATTTCTTGTTGGTTCATAACCAACTTCTATCTTTTCATTCATTACTGACTGATTAAAATATAATGCAGTTGCCCCTATAAATGACCGTTCACCAAAATCCATTTGAGCACGTGTTCCAAAAATTGTTTTTTTATCAAAGGATACTACTTCATGTTTATCAAACAATATTTTTAAAGCTGCATTAGGATTTAATTCTTCATTCATAATGAGTGTTCCAGAAAAATAATCTATCTGATAATTAACGCCACGTTTTAACTCTAATCCATCTACAAAGACCTGTTCGCTTCCTTCAACTATCATAAACCCAAGATTAATATTTGAACTCTGATTTGTGTATTCTACCTGAATTTCAAAACGACTATCATTATTAATTTCAGTTTGCGTTGTAGTTGTATACATTTTTCCTTCACCAAGCACACTTTGTAGTTCTATATTTTTATTACCTCCATCTAATGAATCATATGCAAATGGATAGTAAGTTGGAAACATTAACTCGCCACTTCCCATATTAATGATACTGCTGTTTTCCATATCAATTAACTCATCTGATTGTCGAACTCCAGTTTCATTTAAACTATCTAATCCAAACTGAGTAATATAGGGTGTTCCTCCAAGATCATATTCAGATGGAGGATTTTGATGTTGATTGACGATCCTAACAACAAAGCCTTCTTTGTTAATATTTGATGCGCCCATATAGTATACATTTTTAAACATTAAATCCCAAGTTGAGTGACTAGGTGTTAGCGAGATTGGTTTGATCATTTTTAAAATTAAACTTGATGTAGAATCAGTAGCGTTTACACCGCTTCCAACCGCTAACAACGTATCCCCTGTCTGTCTATTCGCCAACACAAATGTACATCCAAAAGCTTCATTTGATGATCGATTACGTAATCGAATAAACCCCAGATCATTACTTATAGAATAATCTTGACCTGGCTCTAATCTTTTGAAATTACCTTCCTGACTTTCGGTGTTATCAATATTACTTAGATCTGCATATGCTATTCCCGGATCTGTACTTGCATCATTTGCTGATTCAAGCTTATATAAATCAAAATCTCTAATAATAATATTACCAACAAAATGAGACCCTTCATATAATGGATAGAATGGCGGAACATTAATATATGTTCCACTAAGTGTGGTATCTATGCCATTGCGAAACCAATTATGAATGAAAAAATATTGATTCTTTATATAGTCACTATCTTTGATTTTTACAACTGCAGATTCATTGCTCCCTTTGTATTCTTGTTGTTCTTTTTTTGTTTTCTCTATGGATGCAATAGTTGTGATATCCACTGGTCCCAGCTTAGAAATTGCTTTTAATCCAAAAAGTCCATTATTCTGTCCTGAAAAAGTAACATACTGGGTTGCAGGCAAGGATAAAGAAATATTACCAGCCTCAACCTTTTGTACAATATCATCTTCTTCTCCTTCATATGAAATACGAATATTATTTTCCCAATCAAAATCACGCTCAGAATCCCTGTCCATTTTTACTGTTATACGATCACCAATTTTCCCTTCAATATTTACTGCTTGTTTCTGATCAAATTCCAAATGAGTATTTTGTGTCTCCCTAAGGCTTGATCGAACTAATTCTTGATCTTGTTGGACTAATTTTCCATTAATATTTATGTTACCATTAACACGAAGAGAAACTCTTCCAAAGTCTCCCATATCCATCCCAACCATTTCCAAATATCTTCCACCCTGACGTTCGGTGTAACGTTGATCTCCTTGATTTGCTTTATTAAATGATTCAATAAAGTTCATAACCCTATTTACTTGAATCATATGTTTAAAATACCAATCAACAGAACAAGTAAAAGGAATCCGCAATATTTCATCATCAACATATTCTGTGAAAGATATAACTTTCCAACTGCTATCTATTGTGATATCAATAATCCGTTCACCATAGCTTACATTTAATATGTTTATTGGTGGTCCTAAGGTGTCTTTCATTACACTTAATGGTAATGGTACTTCCGGGAAGGCAGAAACCACATAAGGAGATTGAATATGATAACTAATAGGTAACGTTAGGGCAGACTCCTCCTGTTGGCCGTAAGCATAATGACTCGACATTACGGTCATGAAAAATGCAAGAATGACGTAAAGCCCTTTTCTCAAAGGGTTTCTCCTGTATTGTTATTTATGTCGGTTGGCCCCCTCAGGGAACCATCAATCCGATAGCGGTAGGTCTATAGAGAATTCTCCTATTTTTAACTATAATTATCCTATTTTAGCACATTTATAAGAATTTTACGAAGTTTTTGTAATGCAATCCCACGGTGACTGATTTTATTCTTTTCAGCCGATGAAAGTTCCGCAAAGGTTTTTCCTATATGGGGAACAAAGAATATTGGATCATACCCAAACCCTCCATCTCCTATTATGCTTTCAGAAATAATTCCATCAATACGGCCTTCAGTCCATAATTCTTCATTTTTATCAATATATGTTACTACTGTACGAAATTTCGCTTTTCTTTTTTCACGAGGAACCCCATCTAATTTAATCAATAGTTTATTAACATTATCTTGGTACGATACATTATTACCTGCATAGCGAGCAGAATATACGCCTGGTGCACCATCAAGAAAATCTACTTCCAAACCAGTGTCATCAGCAATTGTCGGTATTCCTGTTATATTAAATACTGTCCTAGCTTTTAATAGACTGTTTTCTAGTAATGTTGTACCAGTCTCTTCAATATCTCCTATTTCAGGAAAGTCAAATAAAGAACAAATTTCTATATTTATCCCTTGTAATGAGTTCTGTAACTCTTTTTCTTTATCTCGGTTATGGGTTGCAAGAATTATCTTCATTTTAATATTTAATAAAAGGTTGGCAAAAAATATATAATTAGATAAAAAACTAAAAGATTAAAAACAAATAGGTTAATCATTTGCAAAAGGGATATCATCAAACTAATTTTCACGGCATTTTTGGGGGCTCGGTAGCTCAGACGGTAGAGCAGAGGACTGAAAATCCTTGTGTCGGCGGTTCGATTCCGTCCCGAGCCACAAAAAAAGCCCCGTAAGGGGCTTTTTTATAATTATTAAAATTAATAACTCATATCCATTCCACCACCTCCAAAGCCTTCTCTATCGCCTGTAGAGCGTCTTTTTTGTTGCATTTTTCCAAAACTATAACTTAAAGATAAAGACACTGACCTTTTATCTCGACGGCGATCAGCCTCCATTATTCTTGTGTACGATTCTAAACTAATTTGATCAATTAATTGTTCTTCAGTTTCAATAGAAAATTTACTGTTATCTAATAAATCGCGTACTTTTATTGTCATTGTGAGTTTGTTATCAATAAATTTTCTCTGAAACGATAAATTCAGCGTAAGAGAAGGATTGATTTTCCCAGTTGTTATTTCCATGGGCCCTCTGTATCTACCTGATATATCTAATCTGCCTATCATGGGTATTGTTATCATGGAACTTCCCCATGCAAAATATCCTTTTGAATTTCCATTGAGATCAGATTCTCCAGAATCATAAGTCCTGGAATTCCATGTATTTAAACTCATCATAAACATTATGAGTGGCATTGGTCTATAATTAATAAAAAATTCAATACCATTCCTTTCCGATTGCCCGGCATTATCAGAATTCATTACTTCATAAGTCGTATCCTGGAAAACCAGATAATCTCTATCCCACCAGCTGATATTATCTGTTAAATGAGAATAATAGACGCCTGTATTCAGTGTAAGTTTTCTGGAATTACTAGAAAAATTTAAATCAACTACATCACTATATTCTGGCTTAAGATAGGGATTCCCCGTTCGAATGAATGATGTGTTATTTGTGCTTTGAGGGAATGGTGTTAATGTTCTTCTCCTTGGTCGATTAACCCGTTTACTAAAACCAAACTGAACCCGTTGTGTGGGGTTCAAATTATATAACATATTTACACTTGGATATATTTTAAAATAATCATTATTAAATGGCGATTGATTAATCGCGTTATCCATCATATACAGAAAAATATTTGTAGTATCTTCATCTGACTGTTGACTATTGCCTAAAATTGCAGATGTTAGCGCTTGCTCCGCGCGCGCGCCAAGTTGCACTCCAAATTGATCAGTAAAGTTATATAACAATGTAGTATATAATGCATGTACATCTTCTTTATAATCCGAATCATATATTGAATGAAGATAATATTGATCTGTCTTAAACTGTTTCATTGTACTCTTAAAGCCTGCTTCAAATTTTGACGATTGACCAAATGGATGCGTATAGTCTGTTTTGATGATAATGTTATTATTTTCTTCTTTATGAAATGGATCTTCTTCACTATGCACATGATCATCCGCATAGAAATTTGAAGAAGCTAAGTTAGAAAACGCATGCTCATACCCTTCATCTTCATTAATGGTGCTACTTGCTTCAAAAACAAGCTTTCTATCTTTTTGAGCAAAATCTTTGTAATAACCAAATTCAAAATCTAAATCTGTCCCTTTATCAAATTCCTCTGATTCAAACAAGTATTCTGGATTATAATAAAATACTCTTTCTTCATTTTGTTTATCATATGTTTTGTATGTCATTGCAACAGTAAACATAGTATTTTTATCATAATAATAGTCTGTTCCCAATTTGATATTATTTGACATAGGCTCTCTTTGGCCTTCCGTGCGTTGTCTTGTTTCATTAGTAACTGTTGGATAAATATATTGAAATAATCTATTCCCTCCACCAGAGCTATTCCATAATCGATAACTTCCATTTGTAAAAAAATTAAATTTATCTCTTCGATAATTAAACATTCCTGAAAGATTATAGCGACTATATTCACCTGCAGTAACTGTTGCAGATCCATTCATTCCTTCAAATCGTCCTCTTTTTAAAATAATATTAATAATACCTGCCATGCCATCTGGATCATATTTTGCCGAAGGGTTTGTGATCACTTCAATTCGATCTATCATATCTGCAGGAAGATCCTCTACCATTGATCTTCTATCACCACGCATAGGGCGTCCATCTAAAAGAATGGTGACATTCCCATCCCCTCTTAAGGTTACATTTCCATCAATATCTACATCAACTGAAGGAATTTTCTTTAATGCGTCAGATCCCGTTCCTCCAACTAAGGTCATATCTTTCTTTGCATCAAAAATTCTCTTATCAACGGTGTATATCATAGTGGGTATTTCACCATAAACATCCACTTCTTTCATTTGTACCGCTGATAATTCCATGGCAATTTTTCCTAAATCTTGTTCAACGCCTCCCCCATCACCTGGAAAAAGCTTTATGGGACCAATATTAATTTTCTCATAGCCAATAAATTCCACAATTACATTATACATGCCCATAGGGATTTCTTTGATATTAAATGTACCGGTTTCGTCTGTTATTCCTCCAGTAACTATTTCATTGCTTCGCATATTTATAATAGAAATAGAGGCATATGGGATAGGATTTGTTGATGCAGAATCAACCACCATCCCTTGTAATACTCCAATCTTTGGCATATTTGCAGGATTGAAACCTCCTCTTCCACCACGCTGAGATAGAAGCATAGTTGAAAATATCAAAATTATGTATATAATAGATTTAAATGTGACGTTCATTTTTTCCTTTCTATTATTCAATATTATAGACTACAGTAAATAAGGTTTGGTTAAACTTGATCCGAATATCTAAAATATTATTCAGAAAAAGAATATATCAATGGAGAAATTGTTTCATCAAATTTTTCTTTAAAATAGCAGATGAAGTAATCACTCCTGACATCATCGCTGCGGATACTCCGGCAGTAACAATATCCTGACCTGTCAAATATAAATTTTTTATATTTGTTTGGGGTTTTAACCATTTCTGTTGAAAACGTTTTGGTGTATGATTGATACCGTACAATTCACCTTCTTTATAGTTTGCAAGATCTCTACTGGTTAGCGGTGTAGACAACTCATAATAATCTACATGGCCCTTGGTTTTTGGGGATTGTTTATATAAAGATTCTAATAAACTTTGTGAAATAGTTTCCTTAAAAGATTCATATTCATCCCCACGCTTTTTCCATTGTTTATCTTCCCATTTCTTATGTTTTTCAAATTCAGCTACAGTAATTACTTCAATAGTCGCAGAATTAGGGTGATCTTTATCCCATGACGGATCTTTAGCTGAAGGAAAAGAAATAAATACAACAGGATATGGTTGCTTATTATCAGATAAGTAGTTTTCTAGATTTCTATCATGGTCATAACCTGGATATACCCATAAATTTGCATTTTTTAGATCTATTTCTTTTGCTGATTTATTTAATCCAATATGTAAACAATAATAACCAGAAGATGCTTCTACTTGATTTATCGGTACTGATTTATTAATTGTTCTATCTTCATTTTTTACCAATACTTCAAATGTATTTTTTACTCCTACACTACTGATAACCATCTTGGACCTAATTTCATCCCCATTATCTAAAAGGACTCCTATCGCCGAACCTTTCTTTATCATTATTTCTTGTACTCCACAACTTAAAATAACCTTTCCGCCATTAGACTGAATACCCGGAATAATTGTTTCTGCAATCATACTTGAACCTCCTACTGGGTAGTTTCCACCTTCAAAATAATGGCGCGCAATCATAGCTTGAATACCAAAGCTACTTTGGTCTGGTGGTAATCCATAATCACCCCATTGACCAGTTAAGACACCTATTAACTCTGTACTACAGCCAATTTCTAATAGAACATCTTTTGTAGCTCTTTTTGCAAAGCGCAAGAACGGTTTGCTCATATATGGGTATGTGAGAGCTCCAAGAATCCCGGGAAGAGCTTTATTTGAATAATAAGATAGACTAGACTTAAAAACCTTATTAACCAATTCTATATATTTCATTATAGCTTTCTCTTCCTTAGGAAAGTAAGATATCATTTGCTCAATAAAGGGTTGTTTACCTGTTACAAAGTCATAGGTTTTATCAGGAAAGATAATTTGATCATAAACATTATCCATTCTTGACCAATGTAGATTGTTGTTTGAAAGATAATCAAATAAACGGCGTAAAAAAGAATTTGGATTATGAAGATTCCCTCCAATATAATGTATCCCGACATCCCATTCATAATTATTGCGCTTAAAGGTGTGCGTATATCCACCAAACTTGAAATGCTTTTCTAATATAAGAACCCTTTTACCTGAATCCGCCAATAAGCGCGCGGAAGTAAGACCACTAATACCAGAACCAATAATTATTGCATCCCAATTTTCATTGGCAATTTTGGAGTTATATCGATTACCTAAAGACATAATAAAAATTTACAATTATTACTGGTAATAATACTAAGGACAAAAAATATACAATGAGATTAGAAATTGGGAAATAGCCCTGCAGGATTATCCTCTTGTTTCTTGCAAGAAAGGGGTTTCTTTTTGCAGGGCTATACCCTAGCAAAAAGTAGCACATATATTATATAAGAAACATTGATGGGGATCACAAAAATACTATGGCTGAAAAACTGGCCAAAATCTAAATGAATTATTTGGCTGAATGCTCCCGCCAGAAACAATAATATTGTTTAATTCAGATAATCGAGAAAAATCTTTTCCATTCGAACGTATCCATTCAATAAAACTATCTGCCCCCCATTCACCCGTTCTATGTATATATACAATATGACTTCCAGATGGTGACCATTGACCATGATATGCTACGTGACCTCTTACAAAATCAGTTAAGCGAAGCTTTTCTGAACCATCAATATCCATCGTCCAAAGATTATAATCATTTTGAAATAAAACTTTTTTCCCATTTGGACTTAATCTAGGGCGATCATCTCCATTCAATGTGCATATGGATAAAAATCTATCATTTGAACCATTTAAATGAATAGACCAAATTTCTAATTGATCTTTTTCAACTTGTGAAGACATAACATATAAAATAGTTGAATCAATAGATGCTGCTCCTACAGGAAAAATAATATCCGCTGGATCATTAAATGTAGTTACTTTTTTATAATTTGTTCCATCCGTTCGAACGCTGTATAAATTTTTGCTACCGAACTGATCTCTTGCTGTATAGATAACCAAAGATCCATCAGATGAAAATACTGGATTACTTGAATTTGTTTCATAGGATAGTCTAATAGGTGATGCTCCACTATCTAATGGAAGACTATATATAGCAGTATTGTATCCAATATTTTTTACAAATACTAATGTATCCCCTAATGGATGCATATCAAACCATAAACCTGTATGAATTGAAGATATGACCGAAACCTCTCCGCTATCTATATCCATCATTACCAAGTTTGGATCACCTAAATTATTATCGGTAAAAAATAAAATATTACCATCAGGGCTAAAATGCATTGGGTATCCTAGTCTTGAAGATGGATTTCCATTTGTTTTATTAAATACATCATAATATTTCTTTGCCATGTCAAATTTGAGAGAATTTGTAGTATCAAAAGGATTTGTAGCTAATGATTCAATCCACATTACTGGTGGATCAGTAAAATTTTTATCAATCTCTCTTTGCCCTTGAATTGGATTATCCATAATATAAAGATTCTTATCTTGAAGACTTAATCGCATGATTGAGCCGCTTAATTCCTGCTGATAAAACATTTCTTCACGATATTTCATATCCAAACTAAAAATATCCAGTTGATCGCTTAGTCCATGCCTATCTCCAAAAAATAATATTTTAGTAATTGCATCACCGCTAATTGAATCTGAAGATTGAAATCCCCAATAATCTTTTGTTATAAGCGTATAAACTCGGTGTGTTCCCCATGGTATATTTTCTTCAACATATACTGTATCATTTGCGTTTCTGGTTGACCACAACTCTTTGACCCCACTTGTATCATTAGATGATCTTCCATACAAAATATAACCAGCAAAATCTTTTTCAGTATTTTTTGACCACATTAAATGAAAGGATTGTTTATCATGATTAATATATAAGAATCGTGAAGGTAATGGCGGTGAATCCAATACTTTTGTTAGTTGTCCTGAAGCAGAAAATCCGAATGTATCAACAACTGATATCAAATACCATCGCGGTTGTGAAGGATCAAATTTATCCAGTATAACATTAGGAGTATCAATGGTAGTTATATAAATAATTTCTAATGTGTCACCGCCTAATGAATCAACTGCAGATAATTGATAATGGCTAAAATCATTTATATAAGACTGTTGCCAATCAATCCTAAATAATGATGAGTCATACTCTATATTGGTTATTTCTACTGGTCTTGGGTAACCTCGAGATTGGTCAAAATAAACTAAAACGCTATCACTACTTGACTTATTACCAATAGTATCATATGCAGAAACATAAATTATATGTTCACTTGTATCAGCAAAGTGTGTTGTGTTTAAAGTAAAATTATAATACCCTGCCGTGACTTGTTTTTTAATTAAAAAAGAATCTAAATGCAAGATAACTGAATCGATTCCGCCATCATCTATTGCTAAACCTGCAACAGGATGTAGCTTTGTTAAAGTATCGCCATTTTCAGGATATGTTAACCAAAGAAAAGGGGGTATGGAATCTAGAAGTTTTGGTGGTTGATAAATTGTAGTATCAATCATATAACCAGATATCCATTGGTCAGGTATAAAAGGTATTCGATCAAATACTTTTGGTAATTTTGGAATCGATGGAAGAGAAGGTAAGCGAACTGCGCATCCTGGTATAAACAAAAACATAAGAAGAAATATAGTTAAAAACTTATTTTTCATGATTTTTAACTATTTCTATAGATTGAAAACTGGTAAAAGTTCATTTATTAACGGTATGTAGAGTACCCATAGAATACAGGAAAAATAGTTAAATAAAAAAGCATAAAATAATTTGTTTGGATGTGAAGACAGAAAAAATCAATTTCATACTACTTTAAATTAGTTTCAGATTGGTAACATAATTGTGAATAGTCATCGATGAAAAATATTTTTCAAATTAATGGTATAGAATTTGGCGGAGAAGAACTTCCGATAATTGCTGGTCCATGCGTTATTGAAAGCAGAGATCATGTTTTATATATGGCTGAAAGAATAAAGAAAATAACAGATAAGAATAATTTGCCATTTATTTTCAAATCTTCTTTTGATAAGGGCAATCGCACATCTCATTCTTCCTTCCGCGGTCCTGGAATTGATAAGGGTCTTCGAATATTAGCAGATGTTAAACAATCATTCAATATTCCAATAACTACAGATATCCATAGTGCATCTCAAGCTAATACTGTAGGGGAAATTGTTGATATAATTCAAATACCTGCTTTCCTTTGTCGTCAAAGCGATATAATAAATGCAGCAGTAAAAACCTGCAAAATAATTAATGTAAAAAAAGGTCAATTTATGGCCCCATGGGATGTAAGTAATATTATTGAAAAAGTAGCTGAAGGCAATGGAGATAAATTATTACTTACTGAACGAGGATCTTCATTTGGTTATAATAGGCTGGTTTCAGATATGACTTCAATTCCTATTATGCAAGATTTTGGTGTACCAGTAATTTTTGATGCAACGCATAGCGTTCAGCGCCCAGGGGGCCTAGGAAAAACAACTGGTGGTGCAAGAGAACTTATTCCAACTCTGGCTAAGGCTGCAGTAGCTGCTGGTTGTAATGGCGTATTTATGGAGGTGCATGATGATCCAAATAATGCGAAATCAGATGCAGCTAGTCAATGGCCATTAGAAAAACTAGATCAACTATTAAAAAGTTTAAATAGAGTAAAACAAGCCGTATTATAGATTTTTTAAGAATGTGATCTAGATCATATCTATTTTTAATATATTGCCTTTTCGAGATAATGATAATATGTTTGCTTTTACATTGAGTATAAAACCTCGTAATTGGAGTAGATAATGAAAAATTATTTGCATAAGAAAGGGAATAACAAACATAATCAAGGAGGTAATATGAATAATTTCATTTCTCGGGTTTTTGTTATAAGTCTCTTGTTTAGTTTCGTATATGCACAGGATGCAAGTGGAATTAAAAAAGGCGCTAATGACGATACAAAAAACCCCAGTACATCAAAAGTGTCTAAAACAAAAGGATCAAGCGACGGTAAAGCAACTCCTTCTGGAAATAGCTCTAGAATGAGTGGAACAACCGCTCCTGCACCAAAAAAAGGTAAAAAAGCCAAAAAAGGTTTGCTTGGAAGACTATTCAGTAGATCTTCTAAAAAATCTTCTAAAGCTTCTGGATCTTCTGCCGCAGGATCAGCTAGACCAAGTGGATCGCAATCAAATGCTGGGGATTCTAAAGAATCCGGAGATAAAAGTGATCCTGGTGAAACAGATTCAAGGGATAAGCCATAATTTGAT
>Ga0257107_1000540_pt1 | contig 14360 bp, 13 predicted proteins | sample LP_taG_2_FD_190178 | JGI IMG/M metagenome (GOLD analysis project Ga0257107, IMG submission 190178) | Marine microbial communities from Northeast Subartic Pacific Ocean, Canada - LP_J_2011_P26_500m | ecosystem: Environmental > Aquatic > Marine > Oceanic | place: Canada: Northeast Subartic Pacific...
AATTGTAATACATTATTATCTGAATCAACTGCTGTGATTTGTTTAACCTTGTCGTGTAACAATGGGATAAGAACACTTCCATACCAACAACCCCAAATAACAACTTCAGTATCTTTATTCAAAAGATTTAGTTTATCTAAATTATTAACCAATAATGATTTAGCTTCAATTTGATTATCACTAAATGAATCTAAAATATCTTCTTCAAAATTTACTTCATGTTTAATTGTAGTAAACACATTATTAAGTAAAGTTAAATCTGGGTCTTTATTATATTTTATTTTAAATAAAGTTTTTAGGAATGTACTATCATCTTCATTTTTTACTGCAGTTAAGATATCTTCAATGTTATCAGTTCCTATATCATAATTATTATTTAAATTTAAAATATTTATTAAATTATTTAATTTATCTTTACTAAGCATTAGCCCCACCCATCACCTGTTATTTTTTTTATTAACATCCAATCTCCAATTACTAATATATCTATAGCAGTTTCTCTAAAAGTTCTAATAGCATGTTCAGGTTTTTCTACAATAGGTTCCTGAGAATTAAAGCTAGTATTTAATAACATCGGTATATCTGTTATTTTATAAAACTCATTAATCAAATCATAGTACTTCTCATTTTGTTCTCTATTCACTGTTTGTATTCTTGATGTTTCATCAATATGTATAACACCAGGAATCCTATCAATTAAATGAAAATGTTTAATCGGCATAATTCTTGACATATATGGAGATGGTTGATTTGTATCAAAGTATTCTTGATAATGTTCTTCTAATACTGCTGGTGCAAATGGTCTGAAGTCTTCTCTCATTTTAATTGTATCATTAATTATATTTTTAATATCAGGATTACGTGGATCTGCTAGGATACTTCTATTACCTAATGCCCTATTGCCACTTTCAGATTTACCTTGAAACCAACCTACTATTTTTTCATTAGCAATTTCTTGAGCAATTAATTTCATATCAAGAGGTTCCCAGAATAATGATTCATAACCCCACTCAAAACCTTTACCTTCGGACCAAGGTACAAATTCTGTTGCATCACTTGCTTTTTCATCTTCATTAGGTTCCCAATCATATTCTTTACCAGCATATGTTTCTACTATATGTTTATTATTATTTAATATATAGTCAGCATGTTGATATACACCAAGAGCTTGGCCTTCATCACCAACAGCAGGTGGTACAAAAACATTTTTATAATGTTTAGTAAATTCTTCATTCATATAACCATTATAAGATACACCACCAGCAACACAAAGATTATCTGAAGTTTTAAGTGGATAAACCCATTCTTTAATTTTATCTATTGTAAATTGTTGAAGTGTATGTGCTAAGTCTTCTTTCTTATATTTTTTTAAATCAATATATTTAAAATGTTCCTGCTTCTTTTCTGTTATTGGTAAACTTAATATTAATTCAAAAATGTCATAGAAATAATCATTCATTCTTCCATAAGCAGATAGTCCCATAAGTTTACCTGCTCCTAGTGTACCAAACCCTGTTAGGTTTGCCATGTGATTCCATAACCAACCAATAGGTAATACATTTGATAGGTTAGTCATATTTCCATCTTTATCAAAGAAGCAGCATCTATATCTATTACCAATACCATCAATAGCTAAACAATCTGATTCTTCAAAGCCTGAATTAATAAAGGCATATGTGGCGTGTGATTGGTGATGGTCTATAAAGTATATCCCATCTTTATAATAATAGTCCCATAATTTTTTAGGTTGCCATTCGAATATTTCATCATGACCCTTTAATACTGTTTGGAGTAATTCATCCTTTGACATTCTTATACCACCGACAGTATAAGTAAATGCTAAGACACTATCATCTGGTTTCTTAAAATATTCTTTTGTAAATGCATCATTAAGTTTATAGTCACTAGGATTTAATATGTCTGATTGATGAGCATAGGCTTCTGCACGATAAGGTAGGTTATGCTTAAATCGTGTTTCTCTTTCTCTTTGATTATGCCATACACCATCATAGGTGTTATGGTCATGTAGGTTCAGTGCTACTGCTATTATTTTTTTATTCATTTAGTATGCTCGCATATTTTTTAATATTAAAATGTCCTTTCGGTTGTACGTACTCTGTACAGGTCTTACAATAGTTCTCATATTTAAATAATCTAAAGTTCATCATCTTATCAATATTTTCTTGTGTTAATTCAAAATTCTTAGATAAGATTGCATTGTTTGCAAACTTTTTACTACAGTGTACTATGTGTTGTTTTTCAAAATCTATAACAGGTACCATTGGAAAAGCTGCACACATTTTTCTATCTATCTCATCAGCCTGTATAACATCTAAAAATCCTGGTGACCTACCATTAAATTCTTTCCATAATGTATTTTTATGGTCTAGCTTTTTAATGACTTTAGGGTATAGATGTTTATATTTTTTAAAATTAGGAGTTTCAATGACTAAGTTAAAATTATTCATATCATTCACATCATGGAAATCATAATTACCCAGCTTCGTAATTTCATGTTCATAAAAATCTAAAACTAAATGTTCAACATATATTATATCAGAATCTTTTAATACTTGTGGCCATCTTCTTCTAACCATTGAATTTGATAATACCTCACACACATGATTAGGATTGCTTTTAATTTCTGTAATAACTTCATCTAAGTTCTTAATTAATCCAGGCTCACCACCAAGTAAGTTACATCTTACTTTATAATTTCTTAAATAATGTAAAATCTTCTTTAAGAATTCCATGTCAACAATTAGGTTTCTTTGTTCCAAAGTATAACTTGTACAATAATGACAATCCTTATTACAAGACATTGTTAAAAAGAAGTCTATTGCTAGATAATTATTCTGTACGTCTATTAATTGTTTCATATACTTTATCAAAAAAGAATTTGTTAAATGCTATTAATAATTTTGCTTTAGGTTTTTCTTTAAAAGGAACATCATTCCATTTACAATAATCTGGCATTTGATATATTTTTTCTACTATATGGTAATATATATCTTCTACAGGTTCGAATCGAAGACGTCTTTCATTAAACGTTATATCACCTATCACAGTTTCCATGCTATGATATAATTTTAATAAAGCTTCATCATGTATTTCAACCATGTTAGCGTTATCATCAATTAAAATAATTCTATCGTTTATTATTTCTATCATAGGGATAACATAATTATATTATTAACTTTATTTATTTCATCATCTGTTAAATATGGATGCATCGGTAATGTAAGTATTGTATCACATATTTGTTGTGCATTTGGACAGATATCTTTTCTATGTTTAATGTTTTGATACATAGGATGTTCAGATATAGGTTTAGGATAATGTACTCCAGACCCTTCTATTTTTTCTTTTATAGTATCTCTTATTTCTTTATTCTCAAACCTAACAACATATTTATGATAAGTATGATTTAAACCATCAGAAGGTTTTTGTATATGAACTGGTAAATCTTTAAGTACAGCATCATATTGGTCAGCAATAACTTGTCTTTGAAAATTCCATTTTAACATCATCTTTAATCTAAAATCAATAAACTCTGCATTCATACCAAGCATCTTAGAATTATATCCTAATACTTCATGTTCACCATGCTTTCTTAATTTTCTAAATAACATTGCTTCCTCTTTACTATCTGTGAGTATAGCACCACCACCAGCAATACCAGAAATTTGTTTATTTGCATTAAAGCTTAATGTACTAATATCTCCTATTGAACCTGCCGGCCTTCCATGTAAACTAGAACCTAAAGCTTGACACGCATCTTCAATAAAGACAATTCGTTTTTCTCTCCAATAGAGCTCTGGCTCTCCTTCACAGAAATGTCTTATCTCCTGTGTGCCAGACATACTTCCAAATAGGAATGGATAAACAATTGCTTTTGTTTTATCATTTACCATTCTTTTAATACTATCAAATGATATGTGATATGTATCTAAATCTACATCACAAAATACTGGTGTGGCTCCAGCTAAAGATACACATGATGCTGAAGATATCCAAGAGAAGTTAGTTACTAATACTTCATCATCAGGTTTAAGATTTAAACTTAATAAAGCAAAAGTTAAAGCATCAGTTCCATTACTACAAGCAACTGCAAATTTTCTATTTGTTACTTCCTTTAAACTTTTCTCAAGAAATTCTATATTCCTTTCTTGTTCTTTTTGCATTACACTATCAAAGAGTTTTAAATACTCTTCTTTATTTTCTAAATATTCTCTATCCCAACCTGTCATATATGTACTCCGCTATTTTTTCCTGTCCTTTTTTATTAGGATGACTATCATATTCTGATATAACTAAACCAAGTTTGGCCTGGTCTTCAGGACCATATCCTAATACCGCACGATTCATTGACCATCCACCAAGTTTTTCTACAGTAGGCCAACCCATAAATTTTTCTGTGTTTAGAATATCTTCATATTCTAAAAACATTTTTATAATATCTTCTAAATCTTTTACTTTATTTCCTGGATATGCAAGTGTATCATCCATTGTTTTGCCTTCAAATACTATTTCTTGTTCAGTAGGAGGTAATCCTCTTATAAAAGATAAGTATAAAGGTATCATTTGCCATTGCAAATATGGTAAGTTATATCTTTCACACATCATTTCAAAACTCATATACAATCTTAAACTTTTTCGTACCCAACTATGTAAATCACCGTTAGGGTCTACTCGTTGTTCATGCCATCTACCTCTATGATGCCAAGGAGGCACAAATAGATTACCCACTTGATAATCTTTTCTATGACATTCTGACCACGGAGCTATAACCAATCCTATTTTATCTTTATCTTTTACTCTTAGAATAAAATCTTGTAATGTTGAATATATATACTCATTCCCTTGGCCTGCCCTTGCCAGATTAATAGCTCTCATATTTAATTTTTCTGCTAATATTTCTGGCCACTTCGGCCAAGAGCAATCTAAAAGTGGATGAGCAGAAGATCGAAAAATTCTATCAGTAAAACTATCACCACTAACTATTAATAATTTTCTCATAAGTGTTCTATTAAAATTTGTGCTATTTTTTCTTGGCCTTCTTTACTAGGATGACCATCTTCGAGTGATATGCACATACCAGTATCATCGTTAATATACTTTCCCATCATTGACCAACCATTTAATTCTGGTATTGGTGGCCAACCTGGAAATCTTTTATTATTTATTATTTCATCATATTCGTAAATAGCTCTCCATGAATTTTGAATATCATTGTCATTATTCATCTTAACAATCTTACCAGGCTTTAGATAACTTTCATCAGACTGAGTCTGATAAAATGGCAGCATTTGAGATTGCAAGTATGGTATATTATATCTCTCGCAAAGTATCTGAAGACTCATATAAAGTCTTACAGTATTTTTTGCATGTGTCTCAAATTTATGATTTGTAAATTTTCCATATTTCGAATTATCTATCTGCCACTGTTGCATAACAGGATTCCAACTTTGATAACTTCTTCTATTAGCGTGTGTCCATCCTACTGCAACAAATCCAACATTATCTCTATATTTTATAACTGCATCTTGTATAGATTCATATGTTTCAATATTATCTTGTCCGGATAGTGCTAAATTAATAACTCTCATACCCAAATGTTTAGCTAATATTTCGGGCCATTTTGGCCATGATACATCCATTTCTGGATGAGATGCAGATCTAAAATTTGCATCAGTCCAACTATCACCACCAGCTATTAATAATTTTTTTATCATACAAAACCCTTTGGGTCTTTTCCTCTACCACTATCTTTTATATTTTTATTTTTCACACAAAACATTTTGCAATTTTGTGGAGCATCGTTAGGATTATTTAATAATCCCATATAAAAATCTTGCCAAGTATCAGAAAGAAAAACATTTCTAATATCATCTGCAGTATGAAGATTATCTATATGGTATTTATCTTGATAAAATCCTCGTTTTCCAAGTGCGTATACCCATTGATCTTTTTCACAGCATGGAATAAAATATCCCATACTATTAAACATAATTGGTTTTCTTCTAACATCATTTAAACAATCTGGGTCTATTTCTGACCAAGGATTAATCCTTGGTTGATAAGCTTCATTTTTTTTATTTATATCTATAGAATAGATATCTATTTCATGTGCTTCATCTCTTTTTATAGCTATATGTTCTTCGGTTGGTTTATATACTGACATATCTACTCCAGTACCGGTTCCATTTTTATCACCGCCCTCAGATATAGGACTATCATTTTTCCATCGAGTAGAATGCATCTCTTTAAAGTTAATCCCATATTGCGCAGCCATAAGCTTACCTTCCTTAATATGGTATTGATTATATTTAAATACAATCCATTGCCAATCAATCATAGCTCCCATTGATTTACCAAGCTTCATCATTTCCCAAACTTGTTCTCCATTCTGATTAATTCTATATTTATGAGACTCTTCTGGTAAACCATCTAAAGCAAATATCCATGTCCATACTTCACCTTGGCAAAGTTCAAAAACTTTAGTCCACCATTTTTTTGTTTTGCCACTACCATTTGTATGAAAATTTATTTTAATGTTTTTGCCTTTTAAATATTTTAATGTATCTATAAAATCTGGATGATAAATTGGATCTGATAAATTTCCACAAAAATCAAATTGCTTAAATATTTCAAATATTACTTTGAATGAATCAAGTCGAATATTATATCTATCTGGCCAACCCATACCTATACTCTTCATATCATTTCTCATCATACATCCACCACACTTAAGTCTACATGCAATCCCTGCTTCAAAATTAAGAGACGAAGAATTAAAGAGTTGATACCCGGATTCGATACCAAGTAACCAATCTACATTTATTTTATTATTAACTATTTTTTCCATCTCTTATTTCTTCTTCTTTCCAATCAGCGCCGGCTTGCAAATGATTTATTGGATATAAGTCTTCGCCAAATGCCCACCTTCTTTCATAACACCAAAAACATTTTCCACATACTCTTGTAAAATTATCAGTCCATTGAGCTGTACCAACACATGATCTGGTATGTGGATAAATCTCATTAAGTAGGAAAGGATGTTGGTGATATATAGCAGCAACAAATTTTTTATTAACATTTATAAATGGTTGATATATCTGTCGAAACCAATTTGGCCAATTTTCTTCATGGGTACGTCTAGGTTCTGATACATCGAAGAATCCACCTGCTTTCATTTCTTTAATTGATGGATTAGATGACATACCGTCTAGTCGTAAAGGATTCGAATAGCTTTTCATTAAGTCTCTTGTAAGTCTATCTATTAGTAATATTTTTGCCATTCCAATCGTGGTCATATCTTTATATCTTTCATAATGCTTTATACAATAATCAGCGTCAGGCCATATTGCTGGGTCTTTATCATTAAATTCAAATACTTCTATATCTTTTAAATTTGCATTAGGAAATTCTTTTTGCATTTTTTCAACAATGAGTATAGCTGAATCAGCATCTAACGGTGCATTAAGGTCTCTACACGTGTATGGTATATATTCTATATCTGGAAAATGTGTAAGGCAAAGATAAAGTGCTGAAGCAGAATCACATCCACCTGATAGTGATACTAAAACTTGTTTAGGTAAACCATTGTTATCAAGTTCAACATTAGAATCTAATCCACTTTTAGCATGTTCACCATTGAAAAAATCAATTGTTATATTATTATATGTTATTTTCATTATGTATTCCTAGTGTCTCGCCAAGTCTGTAGTTCTCTAGTAACATTAAAGTATTCTTCATTTTTAATTTTCTTAACCGTGAACTTTGGGTCTGGCTTTGGAAAATTAGCATATATTTCTTTCATGTTATCTTTAATATTTCTTGATTTTGGGTCAAATCCTCTGTTGGTTTTAATTAACAATAAAGTAAATCCTTCTTCTTCTGCCATCTCTTTTGCTCGTTCTATTTCATGTTCGTTATAACCAAATATAATATATTGCCAAACAATAGCTGCACCCATTGATTTACCTAATCGCATTGTCTCCCATACTTTGTCAAAGTCAGAACCAATACGATATAATTCACTTTTTTTATCTATTCCATCTACACCAAAGTACCATGCATTTTCATTCATACCATAAGTAAATGCTTCTTCCCACCATGCAGTAGTATGACGATTTTTTACAGATTGACCACAAGTAGCAATCCTTACACCTCTCCCAGTACCATCTAACATTTTTAAAAATGTTAAAAAATCTGGATGATAGATTGGATCTGATAGTTGTCCACAGAATGTTATACAGTGTTCAAAATAATTAATAATTTTTTGAAAATCTTCTATAGGTAAATCAAATGCTCGTTTTATTCTTGGTTGACCTTCTTTCTTTTGTCTAAGACATTGTGGACATCTTAAAATACATCTATGCGATGAATCAATATTAGGCGATCCCCATACTTCATTAGTTGTATACCAATCTGCAATTCTATCAGTAGGTTGTAGTTCTGTAAATCTCATTATATTACCTGTGTTAAATATAAATTATTATCTTTCTTTAAATTACCACATTTGTATTTGCAATGCTTCATAGCTTGACCTTGATTATTAAGTAGTGTATCAAAGAAATGATCCCATTCATCTGATTTAAATATCTCTTCTAATGAATTAACATTTTTAACTCGAAGGTGGTCATCTTTTAATCCAAAGTATTCAACACCATAATCATTTTTTGGATCGTCTAACCAACAGCATGGAAGCATAAAGCCATCAGATGTATATGCAGCAGGCTTATGATAACTCTTAGGGTTAAAAGTTAAACACCTTGGTTTAATCTCTAGTTTAAATTCTTCACCTATTTCTATATCTTGTTGTTCTTCTTTTTGTTTATTCATTGCTGCTTCTGATGAGCTCATAATTCTATCTCCTGTATATGTGGTTTATAGAATTCTTCTAATTCTGGGTACACATCAAATAAGTTCATTTCCCATTTGGTTCCTTTATAATGTTTATCTATCATAAATAAATAATCTAAAGTTTCTTGATAATGATGACCATGATTGTCTTCTTTCAATACATTTTGTATATCTGGAAAACCCTCATACATAGGAATAAGTTTATCTTTAAGTTTTTGTGGTAATACATTAGCACATAATTTAGCTGGCCCTCTAATGTTTGACCAATTTATTTGTTTTATTAAATCTCCATTTTCCTTAGCCCAATTTATTAGTCTATAAAATCTAAGTACAGATAAAAAAGATATAGTTCCATTTATATTTATTTCTACATTTGGATAGAAACTAACATGTTCCATGTTCCTAATAATTTCTTCCCAATTAGATCTACGTCTTATATAATTATTTTCTTTTTCAATTCCATCTAATGATACTGTAAATTCAAATAGATGAAAGTGAGGAATGAATTTTGTAATTTTTATTTTTTCAAACTCTAACACAGACATATTTGTTTGATATTTAATCATCATAGCTCTAGCTTCATCTTTATGAATTATTTTTGATAATAGTGTATAAAACTTTTTCATTACTAAAGGTTCACCACCAATTAGTTTTAGATTATATATGTATGGAGATAGAGTAACAATATCATCTATAACAGAATCAAGTGTTTGTTTATCGATAAGCTTAGGTTTCTTTATACTTTGTTCAGAAAAAATATCCGCACCAGCTAGAGCAGGGGAATTCATTGTTTGAATTCTAGTACTAGAATCATATGGAACGCACATATAACAATCTAAATTACATTGATTACCAAAGGCCTTTACTTGTACTTCAAGCAATCTTTCTTTTAATTCAATATTTCCATTTCTTTTAAAGCTCTCGGCCATATTACGTATACGTGGCCAAAGCTCTGTATCGTTCGTTTGAATTTTTAAAGAAGCTTGACGTCTTGACCTTCCATAATGTTTTTCTTGATGCCTACAATTTTTACATACTTTTTCTACAACTTTAAGATCAGAACCAGGAGTAAGCATCTCTGTACGTAAAGACCTTAGTATATTATTTTTATGAAAGTATTCTCCAGGTAGTGTATTTCTAACACTTGGAAATTGTTGCAATTGATTAACTTTGCTATGAGTGGTCTCAAGATTTTCGGCCCAAGAACATGGGTATGAATCTCCTTTTGTATTAGTGTACATTAATTGAAATGGTGCAGAGCAAAACCAAATCTCTTCATTCTTAATTTGATTTTCTAAAATATCACTATTTTTAAACCATTGGCTTGTATCTACTTTTCCATCACCAAGAAACTTATCTCCTGGCCCACCTTTAGTCATATGTTTCTTTAGTTTTTCACTCATTCAGTTACATAGTTTGTTGGATAATTATTACTGTCTCCTGGCAACCAGCCAGTGAGGCGATTTTGAGAAAGATTTCTTTCACTCATTAGGAGTCTATTTTCTTTAGGTATATAATATTCTTCTAATTCTGGAAATACATCAAATAAATGCTTTTCCCATTTAGTTCCTTTATAGTATTCATCAGCATCTAACATATAATCAAAAACCTCTTGAATATCTAAACCCCTTTCAGCCGGCATTTCAAGAGCTGATTGAATATCAGGCCATTGTTCATACTTGGGAATTAAGTCATCTTTTATTTTTTGTGGTAAATTATTAACTCTTAAAAGTGGTGGGGTCTCTAACATAGCCCAGTTTATTTGATCGATAATAGGATTTTCTAAACACCAATCTATAACTTCATAAAATCTCATTACACTAAGGAAAGAAACTAGTCCATTAAAATCGACATCAACATTATCATATGTATTACAAATCTCAGCATTTTTTACAATCTTATCCCAACTACATCTTCTTCTCATGTATTCAATAGTTTCACCAATACCATCAACAGATGCAACCATAGAAACAAGTTTAAAGTGAGGTATATAGTTAAAAATATTATGTTTACCAGCTTTCATTTCAGTTAAATTTGTTTGATATTTAATTATAATGTTTTTAGCTTCATCCATTTCTATTAATTTATCTAATAGTTCATAATGCTTTTTCATAATTAATGGTTCACCACCAATAATTTTTATACTTCGTGTATATGGAGCTAATTCAAGAGTTTGGTCTATCATAGATACTGTGTTACGTATTTTTTCTTCGACTTTAAATTTTGGTATTGTAAAACCACCAGCATTATCTTGCTTTACATCTTTTTCTTTTAGTATTTCAGTTTTATCTCTTGAAACCCAGTGAAGCTTTTCAAGTTGCATTTCATCTAATTCCTCAAATATTGCATCATTCCATACTCCACCTTCTATAGCAACCTTTTGACGAATTGTAGAATTAGCATGTACACACATATAACAATCTAAATTACATTCAGAACCAAACATCTTTAATTGAATCTCAATTATTCTTTCATCAAAAGCCCACATTCCACTTGCGTTAAATAACTTAGCTGATCTGTCAACCTTTTCCCAATAATCTGGTTCATTAGAATGTATTTTCATACAGGCTGTTCTTCTAGACCTACCATAACGTTTTTCATCATTTACACATCTTTCACAGAAACGCTTAACATTCTTAAACTCAGAATCTGGGTCTAGCATTTCTGCACGGATAGTATTCATAGCAGGAGCATCTTCCATCCATTCTTTCATTGTTGTGTTTAGTACATTATGAGTTTTTGGTGGGACAGCAAAACAACATGTTTGATAATTTCCATCTATTTCCATATATAATTGAGTGAATGGAATATCACAAAAGAAAATTTCTTGGTCTTTTGCTTGTTGAGCTATTGTTCCTTTGTCAAGCATATTTGGTCTATACCTATGTCTTTTCCGGCCATCGTCATCAAATTCCTGAAGTGGCCTGACAAACCAAGAGGATGTATCAACTTTACCATCAAGCAAAGACATTTTAAAATCTTTATCTCCTGGTCCACCCTTTGTCATAAACTTTGGAAGTTTTTTACTCATTGCTAATCTCCTCGTAATGTTCTTTTAATTCTGGGAATACATTTAATAAATCCATTTCCCATTTAGTTCCTTCATATGATTTATCCATATCCATACAATATTTATAAAGTTCTTTCGCATTAAAATCATCCTCTACTGGCATTTGAAGAAGCTTAACAATTTCATGCATATATGGAATTTGTTTATATTTGGGAATTAACCTATCTTTTATTTTTTGAGGCAAATTATTACATTTCATTTGAGTTGGATAATCTATTCTCCACCAATTATGAGGGTATTGTCCTAGAAAAGATTGAATTTCATATAAGTGTAATACACTAAAAAACGTAACTACAGAATTTAATACAATAAAAACATTTTTATATTTTGAAAATTCTTCTATATTTTTTATAATTGTTGCATAATCAGATCTTCTTCGAATATAATCATTATATCTACCAACTCCATCTAAAGATATAGTTATTAAAACTTGCTTAAATTTTGGAATATAATTAAAGATATTATGTTTACCAGCTTTCGTTACAGTTCCATTTGTCTGATATTTTATTCGTATATTTTTAGCTTCATCTATTTCTATTAATTTATCTAATAGCTCATAATGTTTTTTCATAACAAGTGGCTCACCACCAATAATCTTTAAAAAATTAATATATGGAGCAAGTTCTACAATCTGATTATTAATTTCATCTACTGGTTTAATTGCCATAGCCTTTTTTGACCTTTGTTTTTTTTCAACTATATCACCCCACACAACATCATTCCATACACCTTCGTCAAATGCCATTTTAGTTCTAATTGAAGAACTAAAGTGATGACACATATGACAATCTAAATTGCATTCTATACCAAATGATTTTACTTGAATTTCAAGAATTCTATCTTTAAATATATATGGTTTACCTTTCATAGTATTTGTTGCAGAATCCATAATCATAGGCCACGATTTAAATTGTTCATCAATTCTATAATTCTCATTAGCTATTATTCTTCTAGACCTGTTTATATCTTTTTCATCATTTAAGCATTTAGTACAATAGTGATTAACATATTCAAAACCAGAATTTGGATCTACCATTTCACTACGAAGATTCTCCATTATATCTCCAGTCATCCAATCTTTAAGTGAAGTATCATGTAATGTTTTTTCAGAACGTACACCAAAATTACATTGAGAATAATCGCCCTCTTCATCAGTAAAAGCCATAAGGAATGGTATAGAACAAAACCAAACTTCATTGTTGTTTATTCTATCTACTAATTTTACTTTACTAAGAAAGTTGTCTAGGTTATCGGCTTGTGGTAATGAACCGATTTGTTTTACTGGGTGTGTTGTAACTAATTCAGTGGTTAATGAAATTTTACCTTTAAAAATATCAAGGGCTGCAAGAATTTCTGATATATCTTGTTTTTTTATTCCTCTTTTCCAATACCAATATCCACCATCTTTATCAGGATTATCTCTTAAATAAATTATTTTTTTATTAAAGTATCTACATTCTTGAAATATTCTTGGAGCAGGATCCCATGTATCTTTTGTATAAACATATGTTTTAAATTTTCCTAATAAATTTTTAACAGGAGAGCGTAGATTATTATTTTTTAAATCTAAATATCTATCCTGGTGATAAGTTAATATGCCATGATTTGGATATTCATGTATTACTTCTTGTATTGTTTTATAATATTCTCTATTAGTTCCTAAAAATAAATGTTCAAATTCAATTTCATCTTTTGGTTCTTTGTATATATCAAAATTAATTATTTTTTCAAAATGATTACCAACACCATTAGGATAAACATCAGTATCACATAAACTAATAATTTGTTTTGGTGAAAAAAACTTTTCAGCTTTAGGATAATAAGTGGGATGATTTTCTGAATAAACGGAAATAAGTTTATTGCCAAATAATTTTTTAAGAGAGGCTTTTTGTATTTTAGTATAATCACGCCAGCCCATGTGTGCCAATGTCATCATACTATTACCCATAATCATTGTTATAGAATTATCAGCTATATATTCATTATTGAATACTATATCTTTACAATGAATATACTTATCTGAAAGAGATTCAGTATAATCGCCTGAAGTAAAATCTCTATGAGTTATAACATAAACTTGAGCACGTATGCCTTCTTCATTTAGGTGTGAACAATATTCATAACTATAATATAATAATCCATCACATGGTTTACTAGTACATACTATATTTAACATTCTTGTTCTCAATTTGTTTAATTATAGTTCTATTTATAACGTTATAAATAGTTATATAAAATCTTAAATGGTATTAAATTATGAATATGGAATTATTAGGTTGGGCAACACTATGGGGATTCTTATGGTGTCAAGTAGTAACTCATTATGGAGTTAGTGTAGGACTACATAGGTACTTTGCTCATAACCAATTTAAAACAAGCTTATTTCATGAGGTTGGCTTCATAATAATGATTATGATTGCTT
>Ga0257107_1000542_pt1 | contig 14353 bp, 15 predicted proteins | sample LP_taG_2_FD_190178 | JGI IMG/M metagenome (GOLD analysis project Ga0257107, IMG submission 190178) | Marine microbial communities from Northeast Subartic Pacific Ocean, Canada - LP_J_2011_P26_500m | ecosystem: Environmental > Aquatic > Marine > Oceanic | place: Canada: Northeast Subartic Pacific...
CTGCTTCTGTTGCGGCTGCTTCTGTTGCGGCTGCTTCTGTTGCGGCTGCTTCTGCTGCGGCTGCTTCTGCTGCGGCTGCTTCTGTTGCGGCTGCTGCATAACTATCACTCATACCAAAAATTATAATTTCTTGAGAACCTGCTAAAAAGTCAATTGTTAGTTTTTGGCCAACTTGAACAAAGTCATGAGTTTCTTCACCGTCAATTGTAACAAAATAAGTACCATCATCAAATGATGTAATGGCGTCTTTAGTCATTGTGATTGTTAATTGACCGTCTACATTGTTATCCAACAAAACTGTAACAGAATTTTCATCTGTATTATTAGTAATAGAATCTACTGCACCACCACGAATGGTATATTTCAAAAAGCCAGTAAGTGATTCACGATCAGATGGTGTTGTGACAGTTTCTGGGGGAGTGTATTGAACTGGTGGTGTTGATGTTTCTGACACATAAATTTCTGGTGATTCTCCATCAGGAGTTAAACCGCCCATAAATGCTAGCATTAAAATCATAAAGGCAATTGCAAATGCTGCGCCAAATTTATCTACGCCTGCCATGTATTTTTCGAAATTTGAACTAGTATAAATATCTAGTAACAAAAAATAATCAAAAATTTATTTGGTATACAAAATAATAGTAAATATGACAGAAATTGATACAACAAAGAAAGTTTACCTATTTACACATGGTAGAATGGATCTGCAAGAAAAGTCAATCAGTATTCTTGAATCAAGTGGTTTTTCAAAAGAGAATATTATCTTGGCGAATCCTGCAAAGGCAGGAGATGTAGATGACTATATGGCAATGCTTTGGATGCCACCAAACCCAGATCATATTAAAATCCAAAAAATTACCAAAGTCGAACCATGTGAACCAGAGGGAATGATAGGAGTATGGAAAGGAGTATCCAAAGATGATATTTCTGAGATAAAATTAGAATAAACTACAAATCGTTTACCAATCCAGATATAAAACTCTGAAATTCTTCATCAGAAAACTCGATGTTTTCATACTGAGTATTCTCTTTTGCCATTTTGATAGACTCTATATGATAACATGGTTTTTTGCTTTTCAACATTCCAAAATAAAACCCAGCACATGAACAAAATTGAAGATCAGGATCTAACCAATGCTCCTTCTCGTTACCAACGATTGTCCAAATCTTTCTATCACTAGGGAGAAAATGATGTGATTTAACTCGTTTTTCAGAGAGTATTGATTTTATTTTGTCTGATTTTTGATTCATAATGATTTAATCTATACACATTGGTATAATGTTGATGGTTAAAACAAGAATTGTTGAATCAGAACCTGCAATGATTTTACAAGAGAAAGAAGAAAAATATTTAGTGGTTGCTGATTTACATCTTGGCTTTGAGCATATATTATCATCAAATAAAATTTTCTTAGGAAGTAATTCCTCAGTAAAACAAATTACCGATAATCTCAAAAATATTATTCGGAATGAGAATGTTGATTCTGTGGTTTTACTTGGTGACATAAAATCAAGTATACAATACATTGCCAAAAATGAATGGGCTGAAGTACCATATTTTTTTGACGAGATAAAAAAGGAATCTGATGTAATATTAGTTCCAGGAAATCATGATTCAAATATAGAAAAACTTGTTCCAGATGGAGTCACTATGATTAGTTCAAAAGGACTTGTAATTGATGATGTGTTACTTACTCATGGTCACTCAACACCATCAGAAAATTTTTCTAGCGTAAATAGAATAATAATGGGTCACATACACCCAGTGTTTTTTCAAGAAAACTCACTTGTTAATGGTCAACGTGTATGGATTTCACTGAAATCAAAAAAGGACTTGATCTTTCCTTCTAAAACAGGTGAGATTGAAATTACAGTGATTCCATCATTTAACCCATATTTTTATGCAACACAAAAACGACACTATAAAAAGTCAATATCTCCAATAATAAAAAAAATCAAGAATGATTCAGTTGCAAAAATTATTACTCTTGATGGAACAATAATTGCGAATGAGAGTGGATTGAAAGATTTAGTTTAATTTTGTATATGGTTCTAGTGAGTGTTTGGTAGTTTGGTTAGATTGAAGCCATTCTAAAGTTTTGACAAATGATTCGGATAATTCAGGAGTTGTAAGTACAGGTATTCCAAGCTCTAGTGATTTCCTCCTAATCTGATATTCGTCATATAGCATACCAACATATTTCTCTAAAGTTGATGTGCTTGGAATATTAATGATAAAATCAATTTTTTGTTCATATAGTAAATCTGCAATATTTGGTTTTCGTTCTGGCTCACTAATCTTAAAAACAGTTTCAACATCTCCTATCTTTTCTTCTAGAAATTCTGCAGTGTGCTCTGTAGCCAAAATTGTGAAGCCGAGTTTTTTCAATAACGCAAGTGTCGGTAGTAATTTTTCCCTATTTTCTGTACCTCCTATTGTTATCAATGCAGTTCCACTTTTTGGGAGAGTAAACCCAACAGATGTCAAACCTTTTGCTAGAGCATCATAGAAACTATCACCGAAACATGCAGCCTCACCTGTTGATTGCATTTCTACACCTAGAACTATATCCGCACCGTCTAATTGCATGAATGAAAATTGTGGAACTTTTATTCCATGATTTTTTATCTTCAACCATTCGTTATGAGGTATTTCTGGTAGTTTTTTACCAAGTACAGCTTTTGCTGCAATTGATATAAGATTGTTTTTTACTAATTTAGAAACAAATGGCATTGAACGTGATGCACGGATATTCAGTTCTATTACGTATTCCTGATCATTATGAATCAAAAATTGTAAGTTGAAGGGTCCTTTGATTTGGAATTCTTTGGCTATTCGTACAGTGGAGTCAGTTATGTTTTCAATTATTTTATTACTCAATCTCCATGGTGGTATACACATCATGGCATCGCCCGAATGAACACCTGCACTATCAATATGTTCAACTATTGCTCCTATTACAACACTGTCTCCATTGGATACACCATCCACATCTACTTCAAGTGAGTTCAACATAAATTTAGAAATTACAACTGGATAATCTGGTGAGACAACTGCAGCGTTGTTCACAAATTCCTTAAGCTCATCTTGTGACCAAACCACTTTCATTGCTGCGCCACTAAGAACGTATGATGGTCTGACTATTACTGGATATTCAACTTCTAATGCAAAGTTTTTTGCTTCGTTTAAACTTGTAAACGCTTGCCATAACGGCTGTTTGATATGTAATTTGTCTAATATTTCACTAAATCTAGATCTATTTTCTGCACGATCAATGTTTTGTGCACTTGTCCCAATCAATGTAACGCCATTATCTGCAAGAGCAGGCGTTAGATTATTTGCAGTTTGACCACCTACAGAGGTAACTATTCCTTTAGAATTTTCGAATTCATAAATATCTAAAATTCTCTCTAAAGTTAATTCTTCAAAAAATAATCTATTACAAATATCATAATCAGTAGAAACTGTTTCTGGATTACAGTTAACAACGGTGACATTTTTTTCACCATTTTCTTGTAACCCCCAAACCATATTCACAGTTCCCCAATCAAATTCTACGCTACTGCCAATTCTGTATGGACCAGCGCCAAGAACCATAATTCCCTGATCATCGCCATCTATTGAAATGTCGTGTTTTGTTCCTCCATATGTCATATAGAGGTAATTTGTTTTGGCTGGCCATTCAGCAGCGAGTGTATCAATTTGTTTAACAACTGGCTCTATACCAAAATTCTTACGTATTTCACGTATCTCACTAAATGTTTTATTTTTTGCACGTCCGATTTGTGAATCAGAGAATCCAATCTTCTTTGCATGTGATAATAACTTTTTATCTAAATCATTTTTTACCAAGTCTTCTTCCATTTTTACGATGTTATTGATTTTTTCAATAAACCAAGGATCGATTGCAGATAATTGGTAAATTTTTTCAACTGATATTCCTTTCTTTAGTGCAGCTACAACATAATACAAAATATAATCATCAGGTGATTGTAAATGGTGTTCAATATCTTCAACATCAAATGTTTTTCCATTACTATGATTTAGTACTAAACCATCTTTACCTATGTCTAACATTCTAATTGATTTTTGCAATGATTCTTCAAAACATCTACCAATGCCCATCACTTCCCCAACAGATTTCATAGTTGGGCCAAGATTTCTATTCACTAATTCAAATTTTTCAAAATCCCAACGTGGATGTTTACAAACAATATAGTCTAATGATGGTTCGAAGCATGCAGTTGTAACCTTTGTAATACTATTAACTAATTCAGGAAGAGAATATCCTAATCCAATTTTTGCAGACATGTAAGCCAATGGATATCCCGTTGCCTTACTGGCAAGTGCAGATGAGCGAGATAATCTGGGATTAATTTCTATAGCTGCATACTTGTCGGAATCCGCATCCAAAGCATACTGAATATTACACTCCCCTACTATTCCAACGTGTTTTGTTGCACGTAATGCCGCAGTCCTTAACATATGATACTCGTGGTTATCGATTGTCTGTGATGGTGCTACAACAATATTATCACCCGTGTGCACTTTCATTGCGAGGACGTTTTCCATATTACAAACTATAATATTATTCCCAGAATAATCCTGCATGACCTCATATTCGATCTGTTTCCAATCACCAACATACTCCTCAATTAGTATTTGACCAACAAGACTTGCTGCTAACCCTCTTCCTACAATCTCATACAGTTCAATTTCATTATGAGCTACACCTCCACCCTTACCACCCAGTGTATATGCAACACGCACAATTACAGGATATCCTAATTCTTCAGCCACTTTTTTAGCATCTTCAAACCTTTGGACTGTTTTGCTTCTTAAGACGGGAACACCACATTCTTTCATTGCATCTTTGAAACGTTGTCTATCCTCTGTTGACATTATACCTGGAATCTGTGTTCCCAAAACTTTAACTCCATATTTTTGCAGAATGTTCATTTCGTCTAGTTTTACACCACAGTTTAGTGCTGTCTGACCACCAAAACCTAACATTATTCCATCTGGTCTTTCTTTTTCAATGATAGATTCTACATACTGTGGATTAACCGGAAGAAGATAGACTTTATCTGCAAACCTTGTATCAGTTTGAATTGTTGCAATATTCGGATTAATCAAGACACTTTTTAGTCCATCCTCATGAATTGCCTTTAGACATTGACTTCCGGAATAATCAAATTCTCCGGCTTCCCCAATTTTTATTGCACCGCTTCCAAGTACAAGAATTTTTTTTAATGATTCATCCTTAACCAACGCTTATTCCTCCATCAGTTTTTTTAATTTATCAAAAACAAATTTACAGTCATAAGGTCCGGGTGATGCCTCTGGATGGAACTGAACAGCTATACATTTTTTATCTTTATGTTTTATTCCTTCAACCGTCTTATCATCAGCATTTGTAAACCATAAATCAAACTGTGATTTCTCTAATGAATCTGGATTTATACAGTATCCATGATTTTGACTTGTAACATAAACTTGGTTATCATCTAGATTGATGCAAGGTTTGTTTTGACCTCTATGACCATACTTTAGCTTGTAGGTTTCTGCACCACCTGCAATTCCTATAATCTGTGCACCCAGACATATTCCCAACATGGGAATATTTTTTTCAATTAAAGTTTTAGCCGTCTTAATTGTTTCCTGACAAAATTCTGGATTACCTGGACCATTACTAATTATAACACCTTGTGGATCTAACGATTCAATTTTTTCAATAGGTGTGTTCCATGGTACTTTGATTGCGTTATAACCTAATTCCCTAATATTACGTATTATTGCATTTTTTGCACCAGTGTCAACAAGAACAATATTTTTCTTATCTTTACCAAATGTTTGAATTTCTTTGGTTGATACTTGGTCCATAAATTTTTCATCGTTATAATTAATTGCAGAATTCAATTGTTCTTTTACTTCATCCTCATCTATTTTATTTTCAGAGACAGTTAATGCACCCATCATGACTCCAGATTGACGTAATGTCTTAGTTAGATGCCTTGTGTCTATACCAGAGATGCCGGGAATTTTTTCATTATTCATCCATTCATCAAGTGTCATAGAAAGATTCCAGTGACTTGCTGTGGTGGATAATTCATGAACGATTAGTCCCCTAGCCTGAATCTTTTCAGATTCAAAATGATTTGGTATGCCATCATCATTTTTTTGTTCTGGGTCTGGTACGCCATAATTTCCTATTAGTGGATATGTTAAAGTGAGAATTTGACCACTGTAAGATGGATCTGTTAGAGTTTCCGTATACCCTACCATTCCTGTATTGAAAACAATTTCACCTACAGAGGAAGTAGAAAAACCAAATCCCATTCCATTAAAAACTGTACCATCAGAAAGGATCAGCTTTCCATTTTTACCTGCGTGTTTTGATTTTTTTACGGAAATTTTGACCCACGATGTGTCATCTAAATTCTGAATTTAAATTTATTGAATTGATCGCAAAAAGATTCTATAACGCACCAAATTGGTCATGCCACTTGTGATATGCACGAACCATTTCTACAGATACACTGGGTTTTCTCTTTTGCTTTATATCACGGAAATCAGACATGGTTATCTCCCTTGGCTGTAGAGGTATTTGGCCTTCAACTGGTTCTGAGAAACTTGATGATTTGAATAATTCGTTTACTACCTGTAGTTGTGCTCCCTGACATACATCTTTAATATCACTTGCACTGTAGCCATCAAAATGTTTTGCAAGAGTTAGTGAATTGACTCTTGAACTTTTTCTCAATGGTGAGGTATAAAGTTCAAATAAATTTTCTCGTGCCTCAGTAGATGGTAATGACACATAAATTCTTTTTTGAAATCTTCTAAGAAATGGACTGTCAAGACTCCAAGGTTTATTTGTAGCACCAATTACATACATCATCAATTCCTTTCCTTTACCATTCACCCCATCTATTTCAGACAAGAACTGATTTTTGGCTCTAATTTCACCACCGACCTCACTATTTCGATCTCCAAGTAATGAATCAACTTCGTCTATGAAAAGAATTACAGGTTTGCCTTCTCTTTCACAATATCCACGTGCCATTGTGAAAAGTTTTGAAACATTTTTTTCTGCTTCCCCAAGCCATTTACTCATCATAGATGCAGCATCGACATTAATGAAATATCCATCTAATTCGTTTGCTGTGGCAGCTGCAAGCATTGTTTTTCCAGTTCCAGGTGGTCCATGCAGTAACATTCCTCTTGGCCATCCCAATGGGAATAAATCTGGTCTCTTACTTGGATAAACAATAGATTCTCGTAATGCATTTTTTGCATCAGCCAAACCAATTACTTCAGCCCACTTTACATTTGGTTTTTCCTTTAGGATTAAATCTTCTAGATTTCCATCAGATGGATTATTTGGTTGTACCCTAGCAAGTGCCTTTTTTTGTTCCTCAGGTGTTGCATTAGGATCTAAAACAGGTTCTACATTTCCAGCACGTGTATTCCTTAGATCTTTTACTCTACCTTGATATGCTTTTACTCTTTCAGTATAAATTCGATTTAATTTACTATCAGGATATAATCGCATGAGTTTCATTAATGTGTCAGATGCATTTTGATATCCAGATATGGCCATACCCACAGCCCCCTGAGAGTCTGCTTTTATTGCATCTGCCGCATACTTGCTAGCGCTATTTTCTAGTTCTTGTGGTGCCAAACTCATTTTATTTCTCTCTACACTAACTGATGATTTTAGTAGGTATTCACGTGAGTAAACTGCTATCGTGAACTGAGTGAAATTTATTCAACAGGTTTCTCTCTGCGTGCCTGAATAACTGATCAGTAATCTAAATAAATTGGATTTCCCTCGGATTTAATTAAATTTGATTTAAAGTCTTGAATTTTCTTTAGAGAAAAATCAGCTGATACAGTTAGTTCGTTAATTTCTTCATCAAGTGATTCTAAATTGATTAATGTAGAATCTATAATACTAACGAATTTTTTCAAATTTTGGCTTAATTCTTTTTTGTCTTTATATTTTTCAAGAATAAATTCACAGATTTGGAGAATTTTATAAAAATCATTTAATTCTTGTGGTTCAAAATGTTGGAATTTCTGGACATCGTCATAAGCCATTTTTTGTTCAATGATTGACTTGATATGTTGAACTTTCTCAAGATTAACTAACTGAGATGTTTTTAATTGTATTTTCAATATGTGGAAGTCAAAATAAGACCACATTAGACTTAAACATCCAAAAAGTAGAGCGGTCGATCAAAATTGATTTAGTATTTAGGAAAAAATAAAAGTATAGCAAAAAAATGATTATTATGATAGCAGATAAATTAAGAGAAAACAAAATAGTTCTGCCTACTCCGCCAGCACCAGCAGGATCATACATTCCAGTGATATCAACAGGTAACATCGCATTTGTGTCAGGCCAAATTCCAATGAAAGATGGTAAAGTTGAATTTACTGGGAAGGTTCCAGACGAACAAACAATTGAAACATCCCAAGAAGCTGCAAAATTATGTATAATTAATTGTCTTGCTCAACTAAATACATATTTTGGCACTTTAGAGAATATTAAAAAAATTATACGAGTTTCGGGATTTGTAAATTCTACACCAAATTTCTCGGAGCATCCAAAAATAATTAATGCCGCATCAGATTTACTTTTTAAGATTTTTGGAGATGCTGGAAAACATTCAAGAATTGCAGTTGGTGTTACAAGTTTACCACTAAACTCCACTGTTGAAATTGATATGATAGTTGAGGTGTCCGATTAAATTTCTGAAATAGATTTTTCTAAATCATCTACTAACTCTTCATAGTCTTGACGAGTTTTGCCGATTTGTGCTAATTTTGAATCCTCAATATCTTTTAGATCCTTATCCATATCAGATGCGATATGATTTAGTCTTGCATCCGCCATCATGAATAGACGATTATTTTCTTTCCACAAGTGTTCTTTCACATGTTCGATATACATTTTCAATGAATTAATCAATTCATCTGAATCTCCAGATTCAAGATATGAGTTTGCAGTGATTATAATTTTTTCTGCTAATTTCTTTGTAATCTTATGCTCCTGTAACATTCTAGGTATTGGGCCCATTTGTGTGGGCAATCCAGCTTTCCCCAATGCAGGAAATAATCCTTCTTCTTCTTTGCCATGATGACACACCTCTGTAAAATTCTGTGCAAAGTCAATAGTTGGAAATAGAATTTGTTCGGGAATTTTTTTCCCCGCTTGTAATAATGTAGTTGTGGTATCAAGTGCATTCAACACTTTTTCTATAAGTTTATGGTCATTACGTAAAGATGCTGTAGACAATTTACTTTTCTAATTCTGTGTTCAGTGCGTTAATGAACTTGGTTATTTTTGATTTAGGAACAGATGCACCACATGCTTTATCATGCCCTCCACCTGAACCTCCAAACTCAGTAGATAGTCTGTTTACAAGTTTGCCTAAATGTATTTTGCATGATTTTGATCCTCTAACTGAGACTGCATAAATTCCATAATCAACACGTTCCTTGTAAGCCACACCTACATCTTTCCCTGACAATCCTAAAACAAAATTCACTGCACCACTTGCACCCGAGTCTTTAATTTCCATATAACCCAGATTTTTTTTTGTTTTCATTGATTTTTTTACTTTTGAAATTATATCTGCTAACTTTCCAACCTGTATTTGAGCAAATTCATAGGTATTTGGAATATCATGAGGATATTTTGATTCACTTAGTTCATCTACAAGATATAGTAGATAGTCAGGATCATTTTGGTGACCAACGATATTATACGTAAGTACAGTTGCATTGATTAATGCAAACTGTCGATCAAAAATTTGTAATAATTTTGAACCTAATGGTCTATCCTCCATATAATCAGTGATTGCCGCACATGCCGCAACAAACGCTGCATGATCATTTAGTTTTGTCTTAAATGCATTATAAACTTGGACAGTTGCACATTCATTAATATCATGAATAACTCGAACCCCAACTTTGTCTAATTGGTTTATGATTTTTTTATCAAGGTCGTGATGATCAATATATGTCACCTTGACTTTACGTTTTCTTAACGTTGTCAAAAGTTCTACAAATTCTGTTTCATTTCGTTTATTTAATCCAACATCACAAATGAAGAGTTGTTTTAGTTTTTCATCATTTCTCAGGGATTCCATTGAATCCATCATTCCAGGATAATCTACTAATATGGTTTCACCGCCAAATGCCTGTTTTATTAATGCGGCAGAACTTACACCGTCTGCATCTTCTTCATGCGATACACATACAATTTTTGTTTTAGTAGATTTTTTTGCCAATGTTTAATTCATGATTATTTTTCGTGTCCCTCATTTAAACCAAAAAATAATAATTTATTTAGTTCTTGATATGATTTTCTTTTCGTCACGCTGTTTTTTCAAGATTGTTGTATAAACATCATATATTGTATTACCAGTAAGTTGATTCTCCAAGTCATATTTTTGAACTAGTTTCAAAAATTCTGGTGATGCGTTAAGAATCTCTCCATCAACTTGCTTCATTACATCGCGTTCTGACTGTAACATAAGATTTGATGAAAAATTACGCTTTATGGAACATATTTGATAGATTAGACTAATTAGTGAATTTATTGGAAACTCTAGATACACTATTAGATTAATAATTTAGTGGTTAGAATATACAATATTGCATCAATTAAAAAACATTGCAGAAAATGTCAAAGTATGTCAAAACTGTAAATTATGTGAAACAAGAACAAATGCAGTTCCGGGTAAGGGAAATTTTGATGCAGATGTAATTTTTGTCGGAGAGGCACCAGGTAGAAATGAAGATATTCATGGAGAGCCATTTGTAGGTGCTGCAGGTAAAAGGCTAGACGAAATTTTAGAAGATACTGGAATTGATAGAGAAGATGTCTATATCACAAATATTGTAAAATGTAGACCCCCTAACAACAGAATTCCATCAAAAGAAGAGGAAATGGCTTGCGTGGATTTCATCAATCAAGAAATTGAGATAATTGATCCAAAGATTATCTGCGTTATGGGTAATACTGCATATGGTACACTTCTTGGGGGAAAAGAAATTACAAAAAATCATGGTAAAATTATTGAAAAAGATGGAAAGAAGTTTTTTGCCACATTTCATCCTGCTGCAACAATTTACAATCAGAAACTTGTTGGTGAATTAAAAAAAGATTTTAGGAAATTGGCAGAGTTTCTAGAAGATGGAAGACAGATAAAACAATTTGAAGATAGACGATGTGACTTTTGTATGGCAAAGACGAAACATGAAGTTGTAATTATACCAAAAGTAGTCACAAGAAAGCGTAAATGGTTATTCAAATGTACAGAGTGTAATCATGAAAGATGGCTTCAACCATACAGAACTGTTGCAGAGAGTCTTTACTAGTATAGGTGACTCTGTAACTCTATCTGTTCTTCAGAGGAAATTATTCCTTTTTTTGCAAGAACCTCTAACATATCTTTGAATAATTGTTTTTGCTCTTCTGACATTCCACCTGTTGGTCCCTTTTCGCCTGGTGGACCAGGAGGACCTCGTGGACCTGCTGAACCAACTGGTCCTTGTTGACCTCGTGGACCTGCTTCACCATCTGGACCTGGAGAACCTTGTGAACCCTGTTCGCCTTGGGGTCCTTGAATTCCTTGTGGACCTCGTGGACCTTTATCGCCAGTTAATCCTTGTGTACCTTGATCACCCTGTGGTCCTTGTGGACCCCTATCACCAGATGGACCTGGTGGACCTGTAATTCCTTTGTCTCCGGATTGACCTTGTGGACCTCGTGGACCTTTATCGCCAGATGGTCCAGTGATTCCAAATTTTCCCTTCTCGCCTTGTGGTCCTTGTGGGCCTGGTGCACCTTTGTCTCCCGGCGGACCTGTAATTCCTTTATCACCCTTTCCTCCTTGTGTACCTGGAACTCCTTTGTCACCTTGAATACCAGGTGGGCCTGTTGTACCTTTCTCACCTTTATCTCCACGTAAACCTGTTAATCCTTTATCGCCTGATGGACCTTGTGATCCAGTTTCGCCTTTTCCACCAAGTGGGCCATGTTCACCTTGTTCACCTTTATCGCCTTTGTCACCAGTTAATCCTTTATCACCTTTATCGCCTTTTACACCAGATGGACCTGGAACTCCTTTGTCACCTTTATCACCTTTATCACCGGTGACACCTCTCTCCCCGGGTGCACCTTTCTCGCCTGATTTACCCTTATCACCTTTATCGCCTGTAGAACCTTTATCACCTGATGGACCTTGAGGACCAGGTGGACCTTTATCTCCTACCTGGCCAATTCTTCTAGTGATTCTAGTTTCAGATGTTCCTTTGGTTGATCTTGTTTGTATAGTAGGACTTGACTGGGTCTTCATTGATTCCGGAATTTCTAATTCAAATAGTGATCCTACTGGTGCAAACTGATCTGTTACAACAATCCATAATTTAGTGAAAGATGTTATTGATTTTGGGAGTGGATTTTTTTCAGAACCCAGACTTTCTTCAAACCTACCATTTTTTACATTAAGATGAAAAGTATCCTTCCAGATAGATGAAAAGGATTTTTGTTCTATATCAGATGATGATGGTTTTTCGTCAGTGATAGATATCTCCACTTCAAATATTCCACTTTTTTGTGGATACGGAGACTCGCCTGTTACTGTAAAATGTAAAAAAGAACTCATAGATGAATTTGTTATAATGTGCTGTTTATTTAGATTTCCGACTGCTAGACATACTCAGGCACAGGTTGTTGGAATACTATTTATCTAGAAAAGTATCAAAAGTAAATCAGATGGCGAAAGAGGGTATTTCGAAGGAAGAAAATTCGGTTAAAACTAGAGAGGAAACTTCCTTAACTAATGCAGATTATCAACGCAATCGCCTTTTCAAAAAAGGCATTCATCATATGGCTGATGAGAAGTTAGAAGAAGCGTGTGAAAATTTTGAGATGATTCTAAGGATTGACCCAAATGATGTTGATGCCCTATTAAAATTAGGATATTCAAGATTTCATTTAGACGATTATACTGAATCAATGAGAGTTTATGACAAAGTGTTAGATATTGATATAACAAATTCCGAAGCATGGAATTTGAAATCACTTGTTAATTATGAAAAGAAAAATTATGCTAAAGCGTTAGATTGTACAGAAAAAGCACTTGATTCTGATCCAACATATGCAATGGCATGGTATAACAAAGCATGCTATCTATCAATGTTAAATCAAATTCCAGAGTCAATTGACGCTCTAAAACGTTCTATTGAAATTGACGTTAAAAATGCAAGGAAGGCAGTGAAGGACAAGGACTTTGTAAATGTAAGAGCCGAAGAAGGTTTTAAAAATATTATTGAAGTTGTTGTCATAGAATCTCTTAGACAAGGTTATCATACAATAGGTGCCATTGTCTGGACCACATTTTTGAGTAAAGAAGACACAATAAAATCATTAAATGAATTAATTATAAAAGGACTAGTCGTAAAGAACCAAAAAAGACAGGACTTAAGATCAATGATTGATGTGTATGATCTTATACCAGAAATAGCAAAGAAACTTGGTCAAAAGAAACGTGGTTTGCTAGGTTCTACAACAAAAAAACTTACTGCACCAATAAAAAATCTAAAAGAGATTGGAATAGCAATACAAGCAGCTAAAACATCTGTTGAAAAAGAAGATGTTCCAAACTTAATTGATATTTTTGAAACATTCATTGAGCCTACAAAATGTGGTGAACAGATGATTGAAGAGTTCTTAGAAGAGCATCGGGAAATACGACTCTATAAAGTTAGATTAAATGATAAAGGAGTAGATTTCATCATCGATAACAAGAAAAAAATGCTTGACTTTTTGGAAAATTTAGAAATTAAAGTTACAAAAAAACTTAGAACTAGTATACCACAGAATTAATTAGGTCCAGGCGTCTTTATCCTTCTTAAAAACAGGAACGCCGTCAATATACGCAACGTCTTTCTCTTCAAACACTGTATGCCACTTTCCGTTATGTGGGAAAAGATTGTTTAGATCCTCAATTTTTTTGCTTGATGGTTTCTTGTTTAAGAGTGCACCCCATTTCATACTGGGTACCTTTGGCATTATATCATTGATATCTTTCATTTTTATTCGATAAGTCACAATCAAAAAAATTGTATATAAATTACCTATTCAGCTGAAAGATCCCAATAACTGGCATTCTCTTGTTTATCAATTGGCTTTTCAAGATTCTTCCATTCTTTAAATGAATGAACGTATAGTTTGACATTTGGCACCCCGATTGATTTTAGTGCATAGTAAGCAAGACCAGAAAGAGTTCCTACACTTCCACAATAGGTGATTATCTCTGCATCTTCTGATAT
>Ga0257107_1000551_pt1 | contig 14290 bp, 9 predicted proteins | sample LP_taG_2_FD_190178 | JGI IMG/M metagenome (GOLD analysis project Ga0257107, IMG submission 190178) | Marine microbial communities from Northeast Subartic Pacific Ocean, Canada - LP_J_2011_P26_500m | ecosystem: Environmental > Aquatic > Marine > Oceanic | place: Canada: Northeast Subartic Pacific...
GCGAAGAAGAGTGGAGGGTTTCAAGTTCTGCTACTGAGCGGGCTTTTGATCCTGCTCCTCTGGTTCTGTGGGGTGGGGTTTCTACAAATGGAAGTCAATGAATTCGATGGATTTTTTGAGTCTGGAAGTGCCGGAATTATAAGCACCGCAGGACTGGTGATCGTCAGCTATATGGGTTTAACAAACGTGGCCAGTGTAGCAGAAGAGGTGAAGAATCCCGGATTGAACTTACCCCTAGGTATGTTTCTCGCATTCGGTACGATCGTCGCCATATACGTATTAGGGACCTCGATTATGGTCGGCGTCGTGGGCGTGGAAACTTTGGCGAAAGACGGCGGGGACCTGACTCCCATCGCTACCGTGGCAGAAGAGCTCGTGGGTCGGTGGGGCGCCATCGCGATGACTGTTGCAGCGCTTCTTGCCTTTTCGTCGGTTGCCAACGCTGGAATCCTCAGCGCTTCCCGTTATCCGCTAGCGATGGGCAGAGACAATATTCTTCCTGATCTCTTCAGCCGGATTGGAAGTCGAGGGACACCGATCATTGGAATCATCTTCACCGTCGGGATGATTCTTTTTGCCGTGACGGTCTTTAATCCGACCAATATAGCGAAACTTGCGAGTGCTTTTCAGCTGACTTTGTTCGCTCTGGCCTGCTTGGCAGTCATCGTCATGAGGGAGAGCAAGATCGAGGCATATGACCCCGTCTTTACTTCGCCACTATACCCCACTGTTCAGATCTTTGGGATTCTGGCTCCGTTCTGGCTCATCGTCACCATGGGGTTTCTGCCGACCTTATTCACATTCGGTCTCATCTTATTCGGCGCTATCTGGTACACCTACTATGCTCGGCACCGGGTGGACCGAGAGGGAGCGATCTTCCATGTGTTCGAGCGTCTTGGAAAAAGACGTTACGAGGGCCTGGATATGGAATTGCGCGAAATCATCAAAGAGCAAGAGGCTCGGGATTCTGATCCCTTCGATCAGGTGGTCACCGAAGCGTATGTAATTGATATCCTGCACCAAGCCACCTTTCAAGAATTAGTCACTCGAGCATCGCGAAAGCTCGCAACCCAGCTTCCTGTTTCGGCAAGCCAACTAATCCCAGGGTTCCTAGAGGAGTCTAGCATAGAAATAACTTCCTCCGCTCATGAGGTAGCCATTACACATGTACGAATTAACGGCTTGGAAAGACCCCATATGCTGCTTGCGAGAGCACAACATGGCCTTCGGATTTACACCACATCCGATGCTCAGCTAGGCCGTAGCCCAGATGATTTGATCCGAGCGATCCTCTTCATCGTTACTCCTAAAGACAATCCTGGACAGCACGTTCGACTCCTCACCCGAATCACGAAACGCGCGGAAGATGACGGTTTTATACCTGAGTGGCTGGAAGCTCGAACGGGACAAGATCTTAAGGAAGCACTCTTCCACGAAGAGGTGATATTCGCGATGCGGCTAGAGCACGGGCTGGCTGGGGAAGAATTGATTGGCAAGCTAATCCGGGAATTTCCTCACCCAGAAGGCACTCTGGTCGCTATGATCAGACGCTCCGGAGAGCTGATCATACCCCGTGGCGATACAGAGCTAATCGAAGGGGATCGGCTCACTCTTATCGGAAGAGCAGAAGGAATCGACCAACTCCGTGAACTATACGGTGTCCACACCAGAAACTAGGGGGACTCGCGCACCAGTCGCCTGTGCCCCCTATTCAGCGCCTGTAATGATATGAGGGGAGGCTATAAAGTATGAAGGCTCGGTACATAGCGTGCTCGACAATAGCAACTATTTCGCTTACTGCTGCGCTCGTTCTGGAAGGAACTGCACAGGTGACGTACACCGCAGAGCAAGCAACAGCAGGTAGCGTCGCATACGAACAGCACTGCGCTGAATGCCACCTGCAAACACTTGTAGGTTCGTTCGAGGCCCCCGAACTCGCCGGACAAAACTTCCTTGGCTACTGGGGAGGAAGACCGGTCGAAGAACTCATGGAAATGGTGATATCGATGCCACCGGGTGAGGAGGGCTCGCTCGCTCAAGCCGTATACGCAAACATCGTCGCTTATCTTCTGGAGAGAAACGGATTCCCGTCTGGCTCTGCGGAACTCGTAGCTGATGCAACTGGCACACTGGAAGGCTCCACGGGACCACAAGAGACACCCACTGCCACCCCGACTCGAAGTACTGGCCCAGCGACCCCGCTCGGGGCAGCATTCGGTGGAAGTGGCGGTGCCTCGGGTGGTGGTACATCTACATTCCATGAGGTTACGGACTTCCGTCCAGTAACTGATGAGGAGTTGGCGGACCCCGACCCTGGGGATTGGCTGATGTATCGGAGGACTCTGGATAGCCAAGGATATAGCCCACTTGATCAGGTCAATCGTGAAAACGTAACTGACCTGAGACTGGCCTGGGTTTGGGCGATGGAAGAGGGGGCCAACCAACCCACGCCGCTCGTTCGTGGGGGGGTTATGTATCTCACAAACCCTATGAACACCATACAGGCACTCGATGCAGCAACTGGTGAGTTGCTCTGGGAATACCAAAGAACTTTCCCAGAAGGGTATCGTGCATTCTTCTCCCAACTCCGCTCGATAGCAATCTACGATGATAAGATTTTCATCCCTACCAAGGATGCTTGGCTAGTCGCCCTGGATGCAAGAACAGGTGAGGTGGTTTGGGAGACCCAGGTAGCTGATTACCAGCAGGGCTACACGAATGTCGCGGGACCAATCATAGCTCGTGGAAAAGTGATCAACGGCATTAACGGTTGCGGGCGATTCTTCGAAGAGTCGTGCTTTATTACGGCGCACGACGCGGCAACTGGAGAGGAACTCTGGAGGACCTTCACAATCGCCCGCCCAGGTGAATTCGGTGACGACACCTGGGGGGGCATCCCATTCGAACTACGTGGTGGTGGAGATGCCTGGATTACGGGTAGCTACGATCCGGATTTAGATCTCATCTACTGGGGAACAGCGCAGGCAAAACCTTGGGTGCCAGCTAGCCGAGGTATGACTACAGCAGACGCTGCTCTTTACACGAACTCTACACTTGCGATCGACCCAGAAGATGGTCGGATTGTATGGTATCGGCAGCACGTGCCAGGAGAAGCTCTTGATCTCGATGAGACATTTGAACAGGTCCTAATTGATCGGAATGGTGAGAAGCTTCTCTTCACGATTGGAAAGCACGGTATCCTATGGAAGCTGGACCGTATGTCCGGGGAGTTTTTTGGGTACAAAGAGACCGTGTACCAGAATGCCTTCGATGTCATCGATCCCAATACGGGAGTAGTTACCTACCGAAAAGATATTCAGGAGGCGAAGGTGGGCGAGTTGGTCTCGGTATGTCCGAGCACAGCCGGGGGACATAACTGGCCAGCGATGGGGTACAGTCCGGAAACCAATGCAGTCATCATCCCACTAAGTCAGACCTGCCTGAACATCTCCGGGCGAGAGATTGCTCTCGAAGTTGGCTCTGGTGGAACAGGCGCAGCACGTAGCTGGGAAGAGATGCCCGGTACGAATGGAAATCTTGGTAAGCTTGCTGCATACGACATCGACACCCTAGAGGAACTTTGGAGCGTCGAACAGCGTGCGTCTTTCCTGACTGCCGCGCTCCCGACTGCAGGCGGACTGGTGTTCGCTGGTGACCTTGACCGCTACTTCCGGGCATATGACGTCAGAACCGGTAGGACTTTGTGGGAAACCAGACTGGGTACCTCTGTTCAAGGATTCCCGGTCACATACAGCGTAAACGGTGAGCAGTATGTGGCTGTGTCGACAGGCTTAGGAGGAGGCAGCCCAAGAGATGTCCCGCGGAGGGTGTCACCAGAGATTAGACACCCACGGACAGGTAATGCGCTTTATGTCTTCAAGCTCCCGTCGGGTTGAGATAAAACGTGTGCCTGATGAGACTATGGGCAGTGTGCGTGAAAGGTCCGCGCATCTTGAAGCTCTTGATCACCGTTGTTGCCTTGCTCTGTTCACTGCCGGCACCAGCTAATGCCCAGATAGAGGTCACTGAAGCATCGATCCCTGAACTTCAGGAAGCAATGGAGACTGGGGCTGTGACGTCCGCCGAGATTACTAGAATGTATCTCTCCCGGATTCGGGCTTACGACAAGGCTGGCCCAGTCCTGAACGCGATGATTTGGGTAAACTGGGATGCGGTTGCTGAAGCTCAAATGCTTGACCGTGAGCGTGCAAGAACCGGTCCGAGAGGAGCCCTACACGGTATCCCGATCATTCTCAAGGACAACTACGATACGTTCGACTTACCCACGAGCGCTGGGACACTCGCACTTGCTGCGAACATTCCACCTGATGATGCCCGGCAAGTGCAGAAACTTCGGGAGGCTGGAGTAGTTATTCTTGGAAAGTCGAACATGCATGAGTTGGCAAGCGGTATCACAACCATCGGCTCTCTTGGGGGACAGACCCTCAACCCTTACGACCTACGAAGGAATCCGGGCGGCTCAAGTGGCGGTACTGGGACTGCCATTGCTGCAAGTTTTGCCGCAGTCGGTTGGGGTAGTGATACATGCGGCTCGATTCGCATTCCTTCATCGCAGAACAACCTCGTTGGCCTACGACCCACGAAGGGGCTCTCAAGCATTGACGGGATTGTTCCTCTATCTCATACCCAGGATGTTGGAGGGCCACTCGCTAGAAGTATAGAAGATTTAGCGATTGCACTCGACGCGACTATTGGTGCTGATCCTGCAGACCCTGCGACAACAATACTGGAAGGAAGAGAACTCCCGAGTTTCGTCAGCGCTCTAGACCCAAGCGCTCTTTCCAGCGCACGCATCGGGATCCTTGAGTCATATTTCGGTGAAGGGGGTGTAGAGGCACCAGCGGCAAATATAGTCCGCCAAGCAATCGCAAAAATGGTTGAGTTAGGTGCTGATACGATCACGATTGAGATCCCAAATCTTCAGAATCTTATCTCAGGTTCAGGTGTGATCGGTCATGAATTCAAGTGGGACCTCATAGACTATTTGGCAGCCGTGCCCGATGCCCCGGTGAGCTCACTCGAAGAAATGCTTGAATTGGGATTGATCCATGAGGCTCTTACCCCTGGGATGCGAAGGAGGAACGCTCCGGAAAGCAGAGATACGGATGCTTATGCGACAGCCCTGGCTAAGAGAGAGCCACTCAGAAACGCCGTCGTGTCAGTGATCGAAGAAAATCAAGTCGACGCGCTGATCTATCCAACTATGCGAGAGCCACCCTCAATTATTGGTCAACCTCAGAGGGGCTCCAACTGTTCACTGAGTGCAAACACAGGACTTCCCGCACTGAGCATACCAGCCGGATGGACAGGAGGAGGACTGCCTATCGGACTTGAGCTATTAGGGCGCAGTCTCGACGACGCTCGCTTGGTTGCCCTGGGGTACGCATATGAACAAGCAACAAACCACAGGCGCGCACCGGTGAGCGCTCCACCTCTATTGAGTGGTAGGGCCGCAAGACCCATAACCTTTACCGTGCGAACAATAGCTGGGGGCGCTTCAGGATCCACCGTACGCGCCAGAGCGAGGGTGCAGTTTACATACAACCCGCTAACTGGCTCACTTGCGTACAAGATTCGTGTGTCAGGTGTCAGAGCCAATGACGTCTTCGCTCTCGTCCTCAGTACCAACGATGAGGAGGGCCGGCCCTATATTGAGCGACGCCTATCAGGGCCAAGTGTTGCACCTGCCCAAGGCATGCTCACCCTGGACACAGATGAGCGTCAACGGCTCGAGTCTGGTGAATTCTACTTGGAGCTCATGACTCGTAACTACCCCTTTGGAACAGGCAGAAAACAAGTGCTGCCGGTCCGTCGGTAATTACCAAATCCGTTCTAGGATTTGCGTCAACCGGTAATCCCTTCAAGCCCCAGTTAGCTAGGTATCAGCCCTCCGCCTGGATCTCCGCGGCGATGGCTTGGACCTCATCTAGGACCCTGAGCAGATTCCCACTCCAAAGCATTCCAACCTCCTCTTCCGTGTAGCCCCTACGAACCAACTCAAGTGTCACGTTGAATGTTTCGGATGCGTCATTCCATCCTTCAACTCCTCCACCACCGTCGAAATCTGAACTGATCCCGACATGCTCCAAACCGATCAAGTTTACCAGATAATCAATGTGATCTACGAAATCGGCTACAGCTACAGGAGGTGCTATGCTGGTAATCTCTGCATCCACTCTGGAAGCAACTCTGCTACGAAGTTCCTCCATCCTTGCGGAGTAGGCAGTCCTTGCTTCGTCGCTTAAGCCCTGCAGCGCACCTCGGCCCCCTCGGCCCCCAAGTATCTCAAAGTCCATCTCCTCGGCGATACTTGCTTCAAGTGCCTGTACCGCTTGTCGGTTGGCGTTGTTTTTCTCGGCATTGATGTAACTGCTGAAAGCAACAGTCTGCACAACACCGCCGTTTTCTTTGAGCGCCATCAGTTGTTCATCATCGAGATTACGGCTCACGTCATTAAGCGCTCGTGCTGATGAATGAGACGCGATGACCGGAGCGCGGGTCACCTCGAACATCTGCATGATTGCATCTCTTGATGGGTGAGAGATGTCAATCATGATCCCCACCCGGTTCATCTCGGCAATTGCTTCGCGTCCCAGGTCACTTAGCCCGTTGTGTAGCCACACGCCATCTCTTTCTCCTGTATTCGAGTCTGAGAATTGGCTGTGACCGTTATGGGCCAAAGACATGTATCGCCCACCCCGTGCCTGGAAATCGGCGATGTTCGAGAGGTCTATCCCAACTTGGTAAGCATTCTCTATTCCGATCATCGCTACCTTCTTACCCGAAGCCGCAATCCGGCGTACGTCATCCGAGGTCAGGGCAAGCTCTATACGATCGGGAGCAATCTCCTCGGTCAATCGGTGAACCGCATCAAATTTTTCAATCGCCTGAGCATGGGCTCTGGCATAACCCTCTTCTGTGAGCTCGCCCTGCCCAACAAATGCGATGAAAAACGCTACATCCAGCCCACCTTCTTCCATCTTCGGCAGATTCACCTGGTTTCCCAGGTCCATCGTATAATTCCGATCAACTGTGAAATTACTGGCACTGATATCGTCATGAGTGTCGAGTGTAATAACCCGCTCATGGATACCTCGTGCGCGAGTGACCAAATCCGCTTCAGATTCTTGTGCCACCTCACCTGGGCCGCAGGCAATCATCAGCAGAGGGAAAGAAAGAAGTGTTATTTCGCTGGAAAACTTCTTGAGCTTCATATTCATTTTGGAATCCGAAGAATGCTTGTCGTATAGAGGAATGGTGATTCTATAGGAGCTCACAGTACCAGGCCACCTAAAGAACTGATAGCGGCGGTGCCATTTATAGTTAGAGGCCTTGTCTTTTGCACTGCTCTGGCTCTACCTAGACTCACCCAGTACCCACTTGGATTAGGAGGCCAAAAGATGCGCCGGCACTGTTCTCCATGTTTCTCATCAACTGCTACGATGCCTTTCCGAATCCCTATTATGCTGGTGCTCCTTGGTGCCCTCGGTGCATGTCAGCCTGCCAACAACGATGATGAATCATCTGTTGATCTGACGCCCTCCAATGATCTTAGCGCATTTGCTCCAACCGATTTACAGCGTGCCGAGATTCTCGCGACAGTCCAGGGAGTTTTCGATGCGCTTGGCGGAGATGCAGGCAAGTTATCTGCAGTCATGATGCCAAATGTGACAATGAGGTCCAACAGTGTCGAGGAGGATGGCACAGTTGCCTCATCCACTTCGACCGTTGAAGGACTTCGAGATCGGATCATCTCGAGTGGATCTACAATGGTCGAACGTATGTTCGATTCGAGAGTTATGGTAAGCGGGCCGATCGCGACCGTCTGGACTCCGTACGATTTCTACACCGGTGGGGAATTCAGTCACTGTGGTATAGATGTTGTTACCCTACTCCACACTCAGGAAGGTTGGCGGATCATGTCGCTTGATTGGTCTCGGCAACAGCCTCCCGATTGTCAGTTACATCCCGATGGCCCGCCACAAGGACATTGACCTGTCAAGCCTCCCATGAGTGGTCAATAGACCCCTATAATGATGGACAAAAGTGAGGGTTCTCTCATAAAAAAGGATGATCTCAGTGATTCGGACTCGATTTGAAGTTATGGGAGTGCTGGCAGTACCTCTTGGACTCATGCTTGCGCTAACAGATCTGCCGCTCACCCTCGTGGCTCACGGTGAAGCCCAATCCTCTCATACAAAAGCTGACGTCAGCTTCTCCGAGGATGTTACTCCTATCCTTGAGGGAAAGTGCGTGATCTGCCACGGCGGACCCGATGAAAATGGCGCGATTACAAAAGAAATGGAGCTTGACCTCACAAGCTATGATGCATTGATGGTAGGGTCGGAGTTTGGCCCTATTGTCGAACCAGGCAACGCGGAAGACAGCGTTCTCTGGATGATGATCGAGGTGGGGGACATGCCACAGGAAGGAGAACCCCTGACCACGGAGGAGCTTGGAGTGATTAAGACGTGGATTGCTGAAGGGGCCCAAAACAACTGAAATAGCTTTAACACGTGTCGTGACAGCCCCTCCGCCTCCACCGAAGCTGACCGTTCGTGCTAGATCAGGTTCCGTTTAACCGCCTAATCAGAACACGGCGGAATTGGATCGGATGGCTCTCGCTCTGCAGTGCGATATACCCATGAGTGAGCGGTTGGCCATCAAGCTTCATAGCATCATCAAAGCCGTCTACTGAGCCCCCTCCGACAGTTAGACGCTCATATTCCAGGACTTTTTTACCATTCACTAGATGTGAGACAATAGTATCCGCATGAACCATGAGTTCTACAGTCACCCACTCATCATTATGAAATGTTTCAGAAGTCGAGTTTGTACAGTGTGCTTGGACTTGTATCCCACCCATCTCGACCTCTGTTCCGGGAGTGCAGAGATTGGCGGTTGGGCGGGGATCGGTACCGTTACCACCAAGCAACTGTAGCTCAATGGAAATTGGAAAATCCTGATCACGTAGCATCGAATTAGGATTCTGGGCGTGAAACATCACCCCGCTGTTCTTGAAAGCCCAATCTGGACCGCCCATGAGTTGTACTCCGATGAAACGGTACTCGATTAGCAGTTGGTAATCAGAGAAAGAATCCACATAAAAAAGATGTCCGAATCGTTCATCGAAAGTCTGATAACTTTCGTATCCGACTGTAAGGAGTCCATCCTCGATACGGAATGTTCCGCCTGGATCCTCTCCGAGTTCATTTCCACGAATCTTCGGCACCCAACCGGTCAAATCACGTCCATTGAAGAGCGCTATCCAGTCATCATCTTCCAAGGATGACCCAGTCGATGAAGACTGCACACTGTCCTGTGGTACTTGTTCTGACACACAGGCTCCTAGTGAAACGACCAAGAGCATTAGAACTCTCACACTTCCTCCATATCATCCGTTTGAATCGAGGATAGTGGTTTTTCGAGAGATGTCCTAGCAAATGAGGACAAGACGGGTCGCGGTTCTTCTAGTACAGGAGCTATCTTGGACACTACAGCGCCCGCGAAAAGACTTAGTGTGTCGGTATAGACCACGGTATCTCACCAGGACCTGAAATGACACCCAATATTCGCCGGATTGCGATCAATACCGGTGGCGGAGACGCGCCCGGACTAAATGCAGTGATTCGAGCGGTGGTTAGATCCTCCGAGCAACACGGTTGGGAAGTCTTTGGTATCAAGGACGGATATGACGGACTGTTCGAGGAAAATGGCATCATGCGGCTCGATAGGTCAGCCGTGCGAGGCATTACTCATTTAGGTGGTACAATCATCGGGACAACGAATAGAGGAGACCCCCTTAACTGGAAGGTCTTAGACGAACAGGGCTCCACAATACTGATAGACAGGAGCCAAGAGGTGATCGATGCCCTAGCCGCGCATGAAATCGACGCTCTGATCGCCGTCGGAGGCGACGGCTCACTCTCGATCGCACAAGCCCTTTTTGAAAAAGGACTCAACGTTATTGGAGTACCGAAAACCATCGATAATGATCTGGCTGCAACGAATCTAACGTTCGGGTTCCTGACTGCCGTTGAAACCGCAACAGATGCGATAGATAAGCTCCACTCAACTGCTGAGGCACACGAACGAGTGATGGTGGTGGAATTGATGGGCCGGAACGCCGGTTGGATCGCGCTCTCTGCTGGAGTTGCAGCGACCGCCGACGTCATTTTGATACCTGAGATCCCATACGAGATGGAACGTGTATGCGACAAGATCGAGGAGCGTTATGCGGAAGGCCGTAATTTTGCAATCGTCGTAGTGGCTGAAGGTGCCTTTCCAGTCGGAGGGGAACCACTTTTCCAGCGGCAGGGTGGTGGGAAGCAACACCTCGGCGGTATCGGTGCCTTGATCGCAGAAGAAATCGCAGAACACACAGGGCAAGAGACTCGCCACCTGGTCCTCGGCCATCTTCAGAGAGGTGGTGGACCAAATGCCCAGGACCGTTTGCTAGCACTTCGCTTTGGGGCAGCTGCAGTTGACCTTGTCGCCGCAGGCCGATTCGGGTGCATGGTTGCGCTCGATCCTCCCGATGTGCTCGCAGTTCCTTTAGCGGAAGCGATTGCTGCAACGAAAAATGTTCCTATGAATAGCGATATACTGAAGACTGCTCGGGCGCTCGGTACCTGTATGGGTGATTAAGGGCACGACACTGCACCAGGGATCACTCCAATGGAGCAAACAAGCGTTAGGTTCCTGGAGTCAGGTCTTGTCTTCTTCGGCTACCCAATTTTGTCATCCGAGATGCTTGCCCCCGATCTTCCGCTCTTCGAGCTTGGCGTTGCCAAGCTCCAGAACCCAGCACGCGATGGTTGACGATACCCAGGAAACATCCTCCGGTGGTAGCAGATTCCGAATCACACTTATCCGCGTGATCATCGTCCAGGTCATAGCACTAGGCCTGCTCTTGTGGCTCCAAATGCGATTTGGAAGATGATAGCCAGCAGTATTACCAGCAGCACAGAGAACTGATGTAATGCACTGGGTCAATTGGTTAATTGTCATCGTCTACCTGGGTTGGGTAGTCGTGGATGGCATCAAAAAATCCAAGGACACCGATACAGTCTCCGGCTATTTCATCGCCAATAAAAGCTTGTCTTGGTGGGTCGTTGGCCTGTCGGTGATGGCAACGCAGCTTTCTGCTGTGACCATGATCGGTACACCGGGTCAGGGCGCAACGGATGGACTCCGTTTCATACAACTGTATCTCGGACTACCTCTAGCGATGGTGATTCTTGGCGTGACCATCGTCCCCCTCCTTCATGGCTCTGGGGTCTACACTGCCTACGAGTATCTAGAACGCCGCTTTGACGCTAAGACGCGCGCTCTGACGGCATTTCTTTTCCTGATATGCAGGGGGCTCTCGGTCGGAACCATCATGGCAGCACCAGGTGTGGTCTTTAGTGCCATCTTCGGAATTCCCCTGGTGTGGGCTGTGGCTATGATCGGTGTTCCAACTGTGATCTATACCATGGTCGGAGGTGTCCAGGCGGTCGCCTGGGCTGACGTAAAGCAAATGGTTCTGATCGTCATCGCATTGGTCGCAATCATGTTTGTCCTGGTCATCCAGATGCCAATCAGCCCAGGAGAAGCCCTCACAATTGCTGGAGCTACAGGCCGACTGCAAGTATTCGACTTCTCTTTCGATATGAGTGAGCGCTACACGTTCTGGTCCGGGGTGATCGGGGGAACATTTCTCATGCTTTCGTATTTCGGCACTGATCAAAGCCAGGTCCAGCGTTACCTCGCTGCCAGATCAGTTCACGAGGCAAAAAGCTCGCTGCTCATGAGTGCTTACTGGAAAATTCCCCTTCAAGCTCTCGTGCTCTTAGTCGGCGTCGGCGTCTTCATGTACTACCAGTTCGTGCGCCCTCCACTGCTCTATAACCCTGCGCACGAGGCAGCAGTGGTTGCGGCGAGGGGGGCCGAGTACGACGACCTCCAGAAAAGATACGCTGAGGTATTTACGCTGAGAGAAGAAGCAGCCTTCGCTGTCGCCGACGCGTCCGATGGCAGCCAACAACCGATGGAACTTTTTCTTGCTCGCGAGCAGGAAATTCAAGCGATCCGGGGCGAAGCCCTCGCGATGGTGGTGGAAGAGACGGACGAATCATCAACCGACGTGAACTACATTATCCCGCGCTTTGTACTTTCCGAGCTTCCGATCGGGCTGGCTGGACTCTTCATAGCAGGGGTCTTTGCTGCCGCTATGTCTAGCATCGCCGCCGAACTCAACGCCCTCTCGACCACCAGCGTGATCGATTTCTACAGGCGTTGGATGAGACCGAACGCTGATGATGCCCATTATCTGCGGGTATCGAAGGGAGCTACCGTTTTCTGGGGCTTCTTCGCCTGTATCGTAGCAACCTACGCTGCTACACTTGGATCGCTAATCGAAGTAGTAAACCGCTTCGGTTCGTTCTTTTACGGCTCGATACTCGGGGTATTTCTTCTAGCGATGGTCCCCAGAGCCAAGGCTCGAGGGGCTTTTTTCGGGCTTATAATTGGCATGGCAACGGTTGGCTTCGTCGAGTCCCGCACCACGATCGGATACCTCTGGCATAACGTCATCGGTGCGGCCGTGGTTCTGCTTGTGGGTGTCACATTGAGCCTCATGGACCGAAGGAACGCCTAGCCAACCCTAGTTTATCACAGCTGAGTCAACGCTCGCGGCTGAGTGGTACGTTGCCCTCTACATATGAGTGCTAGTTCCTCGAAGTGAACTCCCTCCAGCTTGCTGGCTCAAGTGAGATGAGATTAGCAAAAAGCCGGTAGGCACCAGGTACCCTACTGGCCCATTGCCGGAAAAATGCGAGTCCAGTGTAGATAAAGAGACCCTCCCCGACAGTGGCCACCAACAGCGAGCCTCGTCTTGCCTCCTCTCCCGGATCGTTCATCTCTAGGAGCGGTACATAAGCACTATCCCAACTAGCAGCGAAGTAGAGACCCCTCTCCTGAACCCATCCTTCGAAGTCGAACTGGGTAATTTGATTAGGTGCAGTAAGGGCTGGCGATGAGGAAGCAAGTAGAGTGACCTCTGCAGTCTCATCTGATACGCGAGGAGACCCTCGCCCGACTTGGATTTCTTGGGGTGCGAGGGAACCCAAGCTGCCTCGGTTATACTGCACTAATACGGTGCCACCGGCTCTCGCAAAATCCAAGATTGGGGCACTCGCAGCACGGAGATCTGGGCGGACTTCGTACGCCCGCACCCCCAACACCAGAACGTCAAATGAGCTAAAAGAGCCACTCCGAACCGTGTTTTCGTCCAGAACATCAACCTCAACTCCGAGTTGGCGGATTGCTTCCGGACCGTCATCTCCTGAACCCATAATATATCCGACTCTTAACCCCGGAGTGACAGCTACAGGGAAGACCGTTATAACCACTTCGGCATCAGAATACAGAGGTGACCGAGGGATATGTTCATAGTCGATGAGCGTGAAACCTTCGGTATAGGCATTATCGTCATCGGTGCGCACAACAGCCTGGAAGGCATGATCACCTAACGAGATCTCACCCTGAGGCTGCACAGTAAAGTCCAGTGTCCGCTCTGCCCCTGAATCTCTCAAATCAAATGAGTGCTCTGCTGGTGTTACCATCCACCCCTGAGGCGCAACAAGTCTCACCTCGCCTCGGGCACCTTCGTCTTCCTGCGAGCGCACGATGACCGAAATAGCCCGGGATTGTGTCTGACCCTGAGGCCACGCAATCCCGCCCGGTGCGACGGCCACGGAAACTCCTGGCACTACCAATACTGGCTTCTCGAACTCACCGAATGACGGGTCCACGCCAACATAGCGCCAGGGAACAACAGTCTCGACACGGCCACCCATAGATGCCCCTTGGAGTGTCTGCGAGAACACCGCCCTCCCCCGGACCGGTGCAGGATCCCGGGGCATTCCCCAGAGATCAGGCTCATCAGGCCATCGGTAGCGAGCTCCATCGCGATCTTCCCTCAAGAAGTAGAGCCGTGAAACATCAGAACTATCTGACACTATCAAGTCAAAGGTCCAGGTCGCGAGCGTGCCCGCTATCACCTCTCCATTTGCAGATAACCCGGAAACGGACATCTCACGAGCTTCCCAAGCTTCAGGGATCTCTAGGTCTACCGTTGGATTCGCTAGGTGAAAATCACCGCCATTCCAAAGGTGCGCTTGGACTTGGACAGCCTGACCCGGGACAAGAAGATCATCTGCCACCCTTACGTCGAAGGTGACAGCTGACGCGGCCATCAATCCTTGCGTCGCTAGGATTTTCTTCT
>Ga0257107_1000553_pt1 | contig 14247 bp, 16 predicted proteins | sample LP_taG_2_FD_190178 | JGI IMG/M metagenome (GOLD analysis project Ga0257107, IMG submission 190178) | Marine microbial communities from Northeast Subartic Pacific Ocean, Canada - LP_J_2011_P26_500m | ecosystem: Environmental > Aquatic > Marine > Oceanic | place: Canada: Northeast Subartic Pacific...
GATACATTGTATGGATATAAAGTAATAGAAGATGGTGATGTTTTAACAACGGATTTGCTTAACAGTTTAGAAAATAAAAATAAGAATGTATTAGAAACTTCTTATTTACCAAAAGGAACTGTAAATGTGATTAGAAATAAAATAAAAAGTTGTATAACAAAAATTGGTGTTGAGTCATATACTAATCCAAAGGGGCAGAGATATAATTGGCCAACTTTGTTATCATTTATGGAGTTAAAATGAAAATAGTTGGATTTCACAGTGGTCACGATTCTGCTTACAGTATATTAGATAACGGAGTTCCAGTTCTACACAATGAACTTGAACGATTTAATAGAAGAAAAAATTCTGTATCGAATTCTATTCAGTTTTTTTTAGATAATGAGAAAGATATTGGTGATATAAAACACATGACAACTCATAGAACTGGTGGTATGGTTGATAATGATTATATGGAATCGTTTAATAAATGTCAGAGTATAATTGAAAAAAATGGCGGAAAATTGTATATAGTCGGACACCATCAATCTCACGCGGCCAATGCATTTTTTACAAGTAATTTTAATGAAGCATTAATAATGACTATTGATGGTAGTGGCATAGATAATGTAGATGAGTCTTTACATAATAAATTACATATTGATGTGGCGCCAGGAACAGTTCCGGAATCAGGTCCCCCAGCTGCAGATGGGTACATAACGTGTACTACTTTTTGGTATGGTACGGACAATAGAATAGATCTTATAAGAATGATTGGCCGTGGTAAAGTTAATATTGGATTTTATTGGACAAATTGTACAAGAAAAATATTTGGTCTTGGAACTTGGAGAGACCAAATGGGAGATCAGGCAGGTACAGTGATGGGAATGGCTGCTTTGGGTGATTCAAATAAATATATATCACACTTCAAAAATTTATCTGATCTTAGAACAGGAGATGATTGGGGTCCAGCTGATATTGATTTTTTGATTGAAGAAGCTGAAAAATCAGAACAAAATAAATTTGATATAGCAGCTGCACTACAAAAAGAAACTGAAGATGTTGTAAGAGGCATGTTGACACCTCTTATAGAAAAATATAAACCTAAGAACTTATGTTTGTCTGGAGGAGTGAGTTTAAATTGTGTAATTGCAGGTAAAATGTTAGATTGGTATCCGGGTATAAATATTTTTTGTGATCCTATACCATATGACGCGGGGTTGTCTTTAGGATCTTCTAGATATACGTGGCATCATATATTAGGTAATTCAAAAGTATATAATAATCCTTCAAATTGGAATCCGTATTTGGGTTATACTTATAGTGAAAAAGAAATTTGGTTTGAAATTGAAAAGCATCTTATTACTGAATCGAACTATAAAATAGTTAATGATGATGAAGTAATAGATTTGTTATGCGAGAAGAATATAATTTCAGTATTTGGTGGTGGTTCTGAATCAGGTAGAAGAGCATTAGGAAATAGAAGTATTTTAGCAGATCCAAGACATTTAGAAATAAAAGATATAGTTAATAAAAAAGTTAAACATCGACAATGGTTTAGACCATTTGCACCATCTATATTACGAGAAGATGTAAAGGATTGGTTTGCTCATGATATAGGAAGTCCTTATATGAGTTTTGCATTATCGTTTAAGGATGGTATGGCAGAAAAAGTTCCAGCGGTTGTTCATTTTGATGATACTGCAAGATTACAAACTGTAAAAAAAGAAGATAATGAGTGGTATTATAATTTTATAAAGAAGTTTAAAGATAAAACTGGTATTCCTATGGTTTTAAATACTAGTTTTAATGATAGAGAACCAATCGTTGAAACTCCTGAAAATGCAATTGATTGTTTTATACGAACAAATATAGATTATTTATATTTTAGAGATTGTGGGATATTGGTAAATAAATGAAGAAAGTAGCGATTATAGTAGAAACTAGAAAACACAAAGCTCTACCATTTGTGCTGAATAATGTTATCTCAATTTTACCAAAGGATTGGTCGTTGCAGATTTTCCATGGGACAAGTAATTTAGATTACATTGAAGAGGTTATAGAAAAAGATAATTTTTTAAATAACATTAAAGATAAGATAGTATTCAGTAATTTAAATATAGAATCTATTACAGCTGATGATTCAAGTCTTGATATAATGTTAACTGAAAAACTTTGGAGTGAGGTTAACGGTGAAATTGTTTTATATTTTGAATGTGATTCAATGCTTTGCGTAGAGTCAGAACATAAAGTTAGTGATTTTGAACATTTTAATTATATAGGTGGATATTGGGGAAACCAATTGTATGATTTGGATGGTAAATATCCAGTTGTTATGAATGGTGGTATTTCAATTAGAAAAAAGGAGTTTATGTTAGATATTATAAAGAATGAATTACAACCATATCTAGAAAGTGGAGGCAATCCTTGTGAAGATTACTTTGTTACTGAATGTGTAAGTCATTTGGATATGCCAACAACTAAAGAGGTATTAAGTTTTTCTATAGACAATGGTTATATGGCGCCATTAGATATGAAACCACCGTTTGCTCTACATAAACCGTGGGGTGTGAATTCAGCAAAAGGACATGGATTATTTTATAATAGAATTAAAGAAGTGTGTAGTGGAGTTGAAGAATTGGAGAGATTGAATAATGTATAGAGAAGGCGAATCAATGAGGCTTGAAGAAGTTAAGGATTTAATTTTAGAACCAAACTATATTTTGGATGTCGGTGCACATACTGGACAATTTTATAGGTGGGCTAAAAATGTGTGGCCGTGGTCAGTTGTTTGGATGATAGAAGCTAATGAAGTACATGAACGTACATTAAAAAGTATGACTGTTGGTACTGATGATGCATATTTAATTGCTACTTTAGGAGATGAAGAAAGAGATGTTACTTTTTATACTCGAAGTGATAAGCCACATACAGAGGGTGCTTCGTATTACAAAGAAAACGCATATTGGGATATTCCACAGTTGGTAATGCAAATACCAAAAAGATTACAAAAATTAGATAATCTTTTTGAAGATATACAATTTGATATTATTAAAATGGACACTCAAGGCTCCGAATTAGATATAATAAAAGGTGGTAAAAATTTGTGTAAGAAAGCTTTAGCTATTATACTTGAAGTGTCATTGGCGGATTTAAATGAGGGTGCTCCTATATATGAAGAAGTTGCAGGATTTATGGATGATTTTGGTTTTGAAGAGAAGATGAGTATTGGTGAACACTATGACGGAGATGAAATAATTCAAAAAGATTTAGTGTTTTTAAATAAGGATAAGTTAGAATGAAAAAAGAGTTTTTAGATTTAGGTAGACAACCCATAGCAAATAAGTTTTTAAAAGAAGATGAATTCAAAGATGAGTTCTTTTTTGATTTGAAAGTTGTATTTGATGATGAAACTAAATTGGTATCATTGAAGGAGTTTGTGAAACCAGAGTTGATGTTTAATGAGGATTATGCTTATAGTACTTCTATGTCATATCCTATGGTAAAACATTTTGAGTTAACTGCTAATATGTTAAAAGAGGAGTTTAACCCAAAAACAGTTTTAGAGATAGGTTCTAACGATGGTCCTTTTATAAAGAACTTTGATACAGATATTTCTATTTGTGTAGAACCCTGTGAGAATTTTGCTAAGAAAACTACGGATATGGGATATAGAAGTTATATTTCTTTTTGGGATACAGAAGTATCTCATGGTATAAAAGAGGTACATGGAGAAATGGATTTAGTTTATGCTGCAAACTGTGTTTGCCATATTCAAAACTTAGATGAATGTTTTGCTGCAGTTAAGAATATATTATCAGAGAATGGAGTATTTGTATTTGAGGATCCATCTTTACTTCGTATGTTAGAAAGGGGCTCTTATGACCAAATCTACGATGAACATGCACATATATTTTCAATTACGGCATTAGATAATATTTTAATAGAGAATGGTTTAAAAATATTTAGGGTTGATAATCTTTCAATTCATGGTGGTTCAAACAGAGTATATGTTTCTCATCTACCTCCAGAACCTTATACCTTTTTTCGTTATAGACCAGTTGAACTTACTGTTAGAGAAAATTTAAATAAAGAAAAAGATTTTGGAATTGATAATTTTAAGACATATGAAATATTTTCAGAAAGAGTTAATAAATCTAAAAAGGATTTGGTAGAGTTACTTACTAAATTAAAGGACGAGGGTAAGAGAGTAGTTAGTATTGGTGCTACATCTAAATCAACTACAGTATTTAACTATTGTGGTATAGATGAGTCATTGATTGAGTGTATTACAGACACTACACCTGATAAACAAGGTTTGTTAGCACCTGGCAGTCATATACCTGTAGTGGATAGAGAGTCAGTTAATTTAAACGATTATGATTATGCTTTCTTAGGTGCTTGGAACTTTAAAGATGTTATTGCCAATAAAGAAAGAGAATTTGTAGAAAATGGTGGTAAATTTATAACACATGTACCAGAAGTAATGGTATTTTCATAAGGAGAAAAATATGTATTATCACGAAGATGATAGGGCACAGCGGTTGTTTGATGTATTTGATGTATTGGATGGACAGATAAATGTTTCGTATGTAAATAGTACTGAACATATAGTGGCTTGGCATAAACATAATATTCAAACAGATTATTGGACTTGTCTTAAAGGTTCGTTTAAAGTAGGAATGGCTACCAAAGAAGATGGTTGCGAGTTTGTCTATTTGTCAGATAAAAACCCAACGGTTATTGAGATGAAGCCAGGAGTATACCATGGTTATAAGGCAATTGAGCCGGGCTCTATATTATGTTATTATTTAACAGAGAAATATAATCCTGAAGATGAAATAAGAGCTGCTGTTGGAGATTTTGGTGAGGAATGGAGTACACCAGATAAATGAGTACGATAGAAGACGTAAAACAATTTAACTTAAAAACATTTATTGAACCTGATGGTAAGTTAACACCAATTGAATTGGATAGGGATTTACCATTTGAGGTAAAAAGGATATTTTATGTGTTTGATGTTCATGATCAAAATGATAGAGGAAAACACAGTCACTATAAAACTAAACAGATTCTAATTGCTTTGTGTGGTAAAGTAACTGTTATATGTGATGATGGTAAAGAAAGGCAGAAGTATATTTTGAATAATGCGAGTGAGGCACTGTATATTCCAGAGATGATTTGGGATGAACAAATATATTATGATAAAAATTCAGTTTTGTTAGTTTTATCTGATACGCATTATGATCCAGTCGATTATATAGAAGACTATGAAGAGTTCAGGAGTTTAAAGAATGGAAATAACTAGAATATGGAAACCTTACCCAGCAGTTTATATAGAGAATTTTTTTCCTAATACATCTTTATTAAGAGCAGCCGCTGAGAGTTATGATGGTGTAGATGATTGGGTTAAATATGGTGGAGAAGAAGCGGGTCAGGTTCAATGGTGTAATAAATTAGGTCGTGAGAATATCCCAACACCAGCATTGGTTGTTATGGATTATATGGTTACACATTTTGATCCGAATGAAGCATTTGGTTTGACAGAAAATGCATTCCCTGATTTGACTTACTATGGTGGTGGTATGATGGTCACACCTAACTCACACGGAGAGGGTGGTCACTTAGGGATGCATGTTGATGCCACATCTCACAGAATACATAAAGAATGGAAAAGAGAGTATAGTGTCATACTCGGTTTATCAGAGGAATACGATTCATCTTTTGATTTGTTAATACATGATGGAAAGGATAACCATGCTAGAGTACCATACAAATTTAATAGTTTATGGGCATTTAAAGCTTCAGAGAATTCTTGGCACGGTGTAGATACAGTAACAGAAGGATTGGATAGAAAGACTTTGGGTGTAATGTATTGGTCTAAGGGTGAAGTAGGAAGTGACATCCAAGCTAAGTTTAATAATAATTTGGAGTTTAATTGAAAATATTAGTAACAGGTGGCAACGGAGAGTTTTGTAAACATTTGGTTGAGCTGGGTAAGGAACATTCATTTTTTACCCCCGTTAAGTCAGAATTAGATGTAAGATCTTATTGGGGAATAGATCAATATTTTTACCGATATCACACTAATTTTGATTATGTAATTCATGCTGGTGCAATTACAAGACCAATGGTTATTCATGAAGATAATCCTAGATTGAGTATACACACTAATATAATTGGAACTGCTAATGTTGTATTGGCTTGTGAACGATACGATAAAAAAATGATATACATTTCTACAGATTATGTTTACCCCGGAACAGATGGTAATTATAAAGAAACTGATTCGATGAATCCATTTACAAAGTATGGCTGGTCTAAGTTGGGTGGTGAATGTGCAGTACGAATGTACGATAATCATTTGATATTAAGAATGGCTATGAATAGAAAACCATTTCCACATCCAAAAGCGTTAGTAGATATGAAAAAGAGTTTGATGTACATTGAAGACGCTGCTAAGATTACCTTACAATTATTGGATGAGAATGGGATTATAAATGTTGGTGGTAAATCACAATCAGTTTATGATTTTGTTAAGGAAACCAATCCAAATATTCAACCAATAACTTTATCAGAAATATCTGATGTAAATATGGCAACTGATTGTTCAATGGATACTAAAAAAATGAAGAAGGCTGTTGATGATACAGTTATTTAATATAAACACACATAAAATTGATACGTCTGAATTTTCTAATTTATTACATGATGATGTAGTTATTAAATTTGAGAGAATAATTGCACAGTATGTTGGTGCTAAATATGCATGTTCTGTTAATAGTGCTACAAGTGCTATATTTTTATCATTGTTAAATAAAAATGTAACTGTTGATTTACCGAGTATGATACCGCCAGTTGTAGCTAATGCAATTATTACAAGCGGAAATGAGATTAATTTTGTAGATGATGTTGATTGGGTTGGTCATTCTTATATATTACATCAGTTTGATGATTATAAAGTGGTGGATTCTGCACAAAAACTAGGGAAGAATCAATTTCAAAGAGAGTGTAATCCGCAAGATTTAATGATATTCAGTTTTTATCCAACTAAACCACTCGGTGGTTCTGATGGTGGGATGATTGTAACGGATGATTATGAAAAGTATAGATGGTTCAAAGAAGCTGTTTTAAATGGAATGACTTATGCTGAAAATAATTGGGAAAGGGGTATATCCTTTCCTGGTTATAAGATGTATATGAATTCTATACAAGCCAAAATACTAATGAATAACTTTGTTAATTTTGAAAAAAAGATGATGGTGTTGGGTAATCTGGTTAATACTTATAATAAAGAATTAGGTTACAAAAATTCAAGCAAACATCTGTATAGAATAGAAGTTTTGGATAATAAAAAGTTTTTAGAAAAAATGAATAAAGCTGGAATTGTTTGTGGTATTCATTATCCTGCTTTGCATTTAAATTCAATATATAATGATGGGAATTCTAAAGGTTGTGATAAGTCTAAAAAAGTAGAACATAGAACTGTAAGTTTGCCGATGAATGAGAAATTGTCTTTTTATGAACTAGAGTATGTTATAGATAAAGTTAAGGAATATATTTAATGAGTATGCCAGAACATGGAAAATATGAGTGGCTTCCAATACTTTATGATTTTGTAAAGGTTTTAGAACCAAAAAAAATAGTGGAGTTTGGGCCAGGAAGAGGTGTGACAACAATTATTATGGCTCAAGCATTGAGGGATAATAATATAGAAGGACATATAAATTCTTATGATATTTGGGATAATGAATATTGGGGTGGGCAAAAGCTTTCTCAGTCTGAATATAAGGTTTGGGATGTGTCTGATTATATAACTTTAACACAACTTGACTTTTATGATTGGATTAAAACTGATGAGGATTTTGATTTTCTTTATTTTGATATTAATAATACAGGTGAAAAATTAAAGACTCTTTATCAGAAAGTTAAGAATCAGATTGATGGGGGTGCTGTAGTGTTTTTCGAAGGTGGTTCTGAAGTTAGAGATTTACATGGTTCTGATGGTAGTAATATGAATGATATAAAGGAAGAAATAGGATATAAAGTTTTAACAGATAATATAAAGTATTCAGCATCAGCAATTTATAATAATGAGTTATACAATTTAGAGTTTTAATGAATAAAATATTAGTAGTAGCAACTGGTTGGCATTTTAGTTCTCATTTTTATGAGACGATGGTTAGACAAATAGTTCCTGAAGGGTGGGAAGTAGATTACTATTGCGTAGCACACAGAACACCAGAGAATGAAAATACAATTAAAGAAAAAGACCACCTGCGATTAGCTGATGATAGAGTTGATGGTACTTTCCTTACTCAGTTAGATTTGATGATGTATGAGTATCCAATAACAACAAAACAGATAGAAGACTTTGGTTGGAAGTTTGAGTTAGAAGAAAATACAGTTGGAGATATGGAGTGCTTCAATCAATGGTCTGAACATCATGATTACAAAGACTATGATTTCATTTTAGTTACACACGATGATAATCTGATATTGTCCGACCAATTATTTGTTGATATTATTGGTGGTGTTGAAGTTTATAAACCAATAGAAGAGAGTAGATATGGCGCTCATCAATTTAATGTAGAGTCGGTTAAGTTAGATAATGATTGGATGTTTTTAGATAATGGATATACTCAAAGTTTACCAAAGGCATTTACGCCGAGAGGTTCTTTCAGTTTTTATAAAAAAGGATTGGTAGATATGCTACCCGATAACAAATTTAATATGTATGAGAATGGTGGTTATGGTACTGTTTATCGTCAAGGTGAAACTGCTAGCGTAGGTTACGATGGTATAAAAGCTTGGAATACTCATGCTGGAACATTTAGAGATTTTTTATATGAAGGTAACTTAGTTGATAATACTAGATGGTTGTCTAATATGAAAAGAGTAAGTAGATATTGCATAGAGGGTGAAAGAGGGTTTATTAGTAATCATAGAGCTGGTGAGAATTATTTACAAAATATACAGAAGCAACTAAGAGAGTTAGAATGGATATAAAACAGCCAGTAATTCATGATAGACACATAGTTAAAAGAGCTTTTGAAATTTTAACTTCGGAAGGAAAGGTTCAGTTTGAACATCCTAAAGATTTGACAATTGTGACTTGTAGAAACGAAGGTTCGATGGAAGATAGAATTATACCGCATTTATCAGGTTATGAAAATGTTTCTATATTAGAATCAAATTTAGATTATTTGGGTCTTGATTTGGTTATATTAAAAGATGCTAGATTACCTTGGAGAAATACTTTTAAGTTTGAAATGATACATAATTATTTAAACTCCGGTAAGTGCACAACGGAATATTTTATGTGCTGTGATGCGATTGATGTTATTTTTATAGATGATCCACAAAGAGTGATTGATATATTTCACTCATTTGAATGTGATGCTCTTTTTATGTCTACACAATCTATGGATGGCTATAATTGTATGCCTGAAGTTAAGAAGTGGGCTGATAGGATAAATGGAGGTAGAATGAGGTATTTGAATAGTGGAGTTTATATTGGTAAAACTTCTTTTATAAAGAAGGTATTTGATGAGGCTATTAAATATGCTATACCACATGGAGTTACTATGGATGAATATAGAGAATATTTAAAAAGTGAACCAAGAGATTATCCAAATGGTTCACAAGACCAAGATATTTTTAGATATCTTGAACCAGATCTTTATCCTCGTCTGAGAGTGGATTATGATAATCTAATGGTATATAGGAGTTAAATTGAAAATACTAATAACAGGCGGAACGGGCACTGTAGGCAAATCTCTTATTAAGTTAAATGACAACGAATACATTAATGTCAGTAGAAATGAAGAGAAGATTGCTGAACTAAAAAGGGAACATCCCGAAGTTAAATCTTATGTAGGTAACATAGAAGACAAGGGATTATTACTCAGAGTATTTAAGGATGTAAAGCCCGATGTAGTGGTTCATGCGGCTGCTATGAAACATATTGATTTGATGGAAAAGAATCCTATAGCTGGTTGTAATATAAATGTGATGGGTAGTTTGAATGTGGTTGAAGCTAGTATAATAAATGATATTCCAATCACAGTGGGTATAAGTACAGATAAGGCTTGTTTGGCTGAGAGTGTCTATGGTGCTTCAAAGTATTTAATGGAAAGAGTTTTTATGAATAGTAATAATGATACCAATAGATTTTCATTAACTCGGTTCGCTAATGTGGCTCATAGTACTGGTTCAGTATTGCCGTTTTGGTTGAAGTTAAAGGAAGAAGGTAAGACACTTAAACTTACAGATCCAGATATGAATAGGTTAATCTTTACTCAATCAGATGCAGCTCAACTTATTAAGAGAACTATTGGTTGGACATTACATCACGGTGGTGGGTTTGTAAAGTCTTATATGATGAAATGTGTTAATATGCTAGATTTAGCTAAAGTTATATCTGATGATGTTGAAATAGTTGGTAGAAGGCCAGGTGAAAAAACTGATGAGGATTTAGTGTCTAAGAATGAGGTAGATAGAACCTATCTTTATGGGGATGATATTCATATTCGTATGGAAGAAAATGAACAAGACAATAAATTGACAGAACCATATAACTCAAAGACTGCTAAGAAAATGACAGAAGAAGAAATGAAGGAGTTGGTGTGGAGCTAGAAGATTATAAATTTGTTTGGTTTACTGAAGGTGGATGGTCTGGTAAAGTTAAAATAGATAATCCAAATATGAGAAATGATGTTTCTACTAAGTATATATTGGGGGCTGAACACTATCCTATATTTCAGATACCACAAGTATTACAACACTTCGGTAAAAGTTATTTTGATTTTGCGATTGTGACATTACCAAAAACTAATGTAGATAAGTTGCTACAGTTTGATATGATTGGTGATTTAAAGAAACTCAGTAAGAAAGTTATATCAATGCAAGAAGGTCCACATTGGTATTTTCAAGACTATAAGATGGAAGAACAAATTTGGTGGTACAACACTCTTACTGAATTTGATATGTTATTTGCTCATAATAAAAAAGATGTAAAGTATTATGAAGGATTAACAAATAAACCAGTACATAAAATGCCAACTCTAATGTTAGCAGAAAGATTAGGAATTGTCCCAAGAAATGAATGGGGTGATGCAGTAATGATTGGTGGTAATATGGTTAGATGGTATGGTGGGTTTGATTCTTATGTGGTAGCACAAGAGTTTGATATGCCAATATCTGCACCATCAATGGGTAGGAAGATAGAAAGAGAAGATGAGTTGGATATAACCCATTTACCATATATGACTTGGGTTGAGTGGATGAATAATTTGAGGCAATATCATGTCGGTGTACATATGATGCCAACACATGCTGCTGGTACATTTACACTGAATTGTGCATATCATGGAATACCTTGTATTGGATATAGAGGGTTAGATACACAAGAGGAACTACACCCTGCTTTATCTGTAGAAGATGGAGATATCAATACAGCTAAAAAACTTGCACGTCATTTAAAATCGGATGAAGTATATTATGGATATATGAGTAAGTTGTGTAGAGCTAATTATGAGAAATCGTTATATTATGAAGAGAACTTTGTTCCGTACATAACAAAAATATTTGAGGGGTTATTATGAAGATAGGTATAGTTGGTAAAGGGTTCGTAGGTTCTGCTGTACAGAATGGTTTCTCACCGAATACTGGATGTGATGCAGAAGTTAGAGTTTATGATAAAAATCCATCTAGGTCTTTACATACCTTGGAAGAGACGGTAAATGAAAGCGATGTTGTATTCATTTCAGTTCCTACGCCAGCTGGTATAGATGGTAAAATAGATTTAACAATATTGAATGATGCTATTAATGATATAAATGAAGTTTCTATAAATAGAGAAACGATTTTTTTAATTAGGTCTACAGTTGTTCCAGGTACTACAGGTAATTTTCAACATATATTTTCAAATCTTAGATTGGTATTTAATCCTGAATTTTTAACTGAAAGGTCGGCAAACTTTGACTTTATAAATCAAACAAGATTTATACTTGGAGGGTCTAAAGATAATACTACTAAAGTTGCTGATTTATTTAGATGGAGATTCGGAAGGTCTGTGTCTATTTTGGAAACGAACTATGAAACAGCTGAACTAATTAAATATATGAATAATACATTTTTTGCTACCAAAGTATCATTTATGAATGATATGAAATTATTAGCAGATAAATGTGGTGCAACATGGGAAGATGCTGTAGATGGGTTTGTTCGTGATGGCAGAGTAGGACATTCTCATTTAAATGTACCTGGACACGATGGTAGGTATGGATTCGGTGGTAGTTGTTTTCCTAAAGACATTCAGGCAATTATAAATTATGCTGATGAACTTGATATAGATATGGGTGTACTAAAAGGAGTATGGGAAACTAATTTAAAAGTAAGACCAGAAAGAGATTGGGAACAATTGAAAGGTAGGGCAGTTATTGATGGATAAAGTAATAAGTTTTATACAACCTAGTAGAAGTAATTTAAAGTACCTTAAATGGTCTTATCATAGTATTCGTAAGAATTTAGGTTACAGACATGAGATATGTTGGGCAGATGATTTTTCAGATGATGGATCGTGGGAATGGATGAATGAGATTAAAGACAAAGACCCGAACATAAAGATACATCGTAACGAAGGACCTACAAGGTTAGGACACACTATACTATATGATACGCTAGTAGATATAGCTACCAATGATATCGTGATGATATATCACGCTGATATGTATGCTTGTCCTGGGATGGATGAAGCAATGTTGAAACATTTAGAGCCAGGAGTTGTGGTATCTGCTACTCGAATAGAACCGCCATTACATCCTGATGGTCCAGAAAAGATATTGATGGATTTTGGTATAGAACCTGAGGAGTTTGATGAGCATGGTTTGTGGAATTGGTTAGAAAGTGATATAGAAGTATCTAAAGGTATTGGAAAAACAACTGAAGGTATATTTGCTCCGTGGGTTATATACAAAGATGACTTCTTAGCAATCGGTGGACATGATCCATTGTACGCCCCACAATCTAAAGAGGACTCTGATATATTCAATCGGTTTGTGTTGGCTGGTTATAAATTGGTTCAGACTTGGCAAGGATTTGTATATCATATGACAAGTCGTGGTAGTAGATTCAAAGATGGTGCTATGAGAAATCCTGCAGGTCAAGTGTTTATGAAAGGTAGGGAGTCAGATGAGTGGTTAAAACAAAACCTCAGGAGCACCAGAAATTTCATCAGGAAATGGGGTCATATGGTACGCCACAATGAATATATGAAACCAATTATACCTCCGAAGTATGATGTGGGATTTGTGGTGGATAATTGTGATACTAATATGCTAAAAGAATTAGAGCCGTGGTGCAGTGATATTTACGGCGATTGGGTTGGACATAAGGGGTACGGTGTAAACAAATATATTGAAGAAGAACAAAGGGATACCCATTTTGATTTAAGTAAGAAGATTCATTCTCAACACATAGAGCCGAAGAATGATATAGTAGTAGGTTTTGATGCTCAAAAACTTACACCACAAAACTTTCAGATATTAGTCAACTTATCAGATATGTTACAAGACAGTGGTGAACTTGGTGAGATGGAATACGATATATTTAAATTTAACATAAAATCGTTAAAAACCTATGAGAAGGAGTTAATAGTATGCGAACATTAGTAACAGGTGGTGCTGGTTTTGTTGGTACTAATTTAGTTAAGAGGTTATTAAAAGATGGTCATGATGTAGTATCAATTGATAACTATTCTACAGGGAAAAAAGAGAATCATCAAGAAGGGTGTAGGTATTGGAACTATGATTTATCAGATAGATATTGTCCTGTTTTAGAAGCAGATGAATATGATATTATATACCATTTAGCAGCATTACCAAGAATTGTTCCATCATTTAAAGATCCTGTAGCTACATTCACATCAGGTCCAGTAGCGACAATTAATGTATTAGATAGGGCTAAAAAGAATAAAATTCCTGTGATATACGCTGGGTCATCGTCTTGTAGTGGAGATGTGTATGCTAATCCGTATACATTTAGTAAATGGCAGAATGAAGAGTTGTGTAATCTATATTCTAAACTCTTTGATGTACCAACCACTATATGCAGATTTTATAACGTATACGGTGAATATCAAACAAATGAAGGTGCTTATTGTAATGTTCTTGGTATATTTGAGAGAAAGTATAGAATGGATAAACCACTAACAATAACAGGGGATGGTGAACAGAGAAGAGATTTTACTTATGTGGGTGATATTGT
>Ga0257107_1000555_pt1 | contig 14227 bp, 12 predicted proteins | sample LP_taG_2_FD_190178 | JGI IMG/M metagenome (GOLD analysis project Ga0257107, IMG submission 190178) | Marine microbial communities from Northeast Subartic Pacific Ocean, Canada - LP_J_2011_P26_500m | ecosystem: Environmental > Aquatic > Marine > Oceanic | place: Canada: Northeast Subartic Pacific...
GCAGATGTATTGGAGATTGGAGTTCCTTTCTCTGACCCACTGGCCGACGGTCCTGTCATTCAGCGGGCGTCAGAACGTGCTTTAGCCGCTGGCTCCACTCTTACGTCAACGTTGAAGACTTTGGAGAAAATACGAGCATCCCTTGAGGCACCGATTGTGATTTTTACTTATGTGAATCCAATATTATCGTTAGGACTTGATGAATTTGGAGCACGAGCTGCAGCAGCTGGGATTGATGGTGTGCTTGTTCTCGACCTGCCGGTTGAAGAGGGAAAGAGTTTTTTTGACACTATGTCTAAAGTCGAGATAGACACGATTGGATTGATTAGTCCGACGACTACTACAATTAGAATGAAAGAAACCGTTAAATGTAGTCGAGGCTTTCTATACGGAATTTCTAGGCTTGGTGTTACTGGGGTTAGAACAGAGCTTTCGCAGGATGCAGAGGCTCTCGTGCAGCGCATCCGCACTGTGTCAGACATGCCAGTTGCGCTTGGTTTTGGCATCTCGAGTCCTGAGCATATTCGAGAGGTTGGTCGATGGGCTGATGCTGCGGTAGTGGGCAGCGGCCTAGTTAGTGTCATTGCAGAGTTTGGGGAAAGTGACCACTTAGAAGAGCGTGTTGAAAGATATATTTCTTGGCTGACCTCCAATGGATTGCCGAAAGGACCCTGAAGGCGACCATGACGAACAAGAAAAAACTGTTAGACGGCCAATTTAGAGAGATGGATGCTGAACAGATCGAGAAATTCAGAAATCGAATTGACCGCATCGATGGGGAATTAGTTCGGCTACTGAACGAGCGAGCAGGGTGCGCACTCGAGATCGGGCAAATAAAAAGTTCAAGCGGTGTTGAAGTTTACCAGCCAACTCGAGAACGAGAGGTCATAGAACATGTTCACACCGTGAGTAGAGGACCGTTATCCAGAATGGGTTTGACGCGTATATTTAAACAAATTATCGACGAAACCAGACGTTTGGAAGATGATAGGAACAGCTCTGGGATAGATGAAGAGAAAATAAAGTGAGGAGATTGAGGTAATGATGATTGTTATGGAAGAAGCGGCGGCCGAGAAGCAAATTGAAGAGGTCGTTGCGAAGCTGGATGATCTCGGATTTGATGTACATCGTTCGACTGGTTCGCTACGGACCATCCTTGGAGCAGTGGGAGGGAATCGTGAATTTGATCCTCGTCTATTTGAAGTCCTGGACGGCGTTCACGAAGTCATTCGAATTACTGAGCCATACAAACTTGCGAGTCGGACATTCCAGCGAAGAAGCACTGTTGTTGAGATTGGTGACGTTCGCATTGGTGGTGATGAAGTAATTGTTATGGCCGGACCATGTTCGGCGGAGAACGAAGAACAAGTAGAAACAACCGCAGCCGCTGTTAAGGCGTCTGGTGCAAAGATCCTGCGTGGCGGGGCTTTCAAGCCAAGGAGTTCTCCTTATAGCTTTCAAGGCCTTGGTGAAGAAGGACTTAAAATGCTTCGCAAAGCAGCCGACCGGCATAACCTGAAACTGGTGTCAGAAGTGATGGATATTAGCCAGATTGATCTTGTAAGTAAATACGCGGATTTACTTCAAGTAGGCGCGAGAAATATGCAGAACTTTACACTTTTGACAGAGCTAGGTCGAAGGCGCCATCCGGTGCTTCTTAAACGAGGTCTTTCCGCGACAATCGAAGAGTGGTTAATGTCAGCAGAATATATTTTATCGGGCGGTAATTCAGCGGTGGTCTTGTGTGAACGTGGAATTCGGACGTTCGAAAATTACACTCGTAACACATTGGATATTTCTGCGATTCCAGTGGTTCATCAGCTGAGTCATTTGCCGATTATTTCTGATCCCAGTCATGGTATTGGCTTAAGGGATAAGGTGGCTCCGATGGCAAGAGCTTCGATTGCCGCTGGTGCGGACGGGTTAATTATTGAAGTTCATTGTGATCCAGACAATGCAAAAAGTGACGGGGCTCAATCCATGTATCCAGAACAATTCGATCGATTGATGGCAGAGCTACGGGTTATTGCTCCAGCGATTGAACGTAGCCTTTGTCTGGAACAATTTAGTCGATAAGACGTGGGAACAATAATTAAGAGGCATACCCAGTGACTCTCGATGGGGGACGGCTTCTACCGATGGCGTCACCAGCGGCTTCCGAAAGTCAACCAATATTTGAGCGAATTGGGATCGTTGGGATTCGTCTCTTAGGAGGCTCCATTGCTCTAGCGGTACGACAGCGCTGGCCAGCGTGTCTTGTTATTGGAGTGGATGACAAAAGCTTCCTTGAAGTGGCACAACGTATGTACGCAGTCGACGTTTCGGCCGATGACCTCGAGATGCTTTCTGGTGCACAACTGATCATTTTGGCTGGATCGAAACAGGACAATTGTCGTGTATTAAAACTGTTGGACGAGTATGTGGATGAAACCGCTTTGATTACCGATATAACTGCTTCATCCGGGATTGATACTACTTTGGCCGAAGGGATTTCCCATCGCTTTAGCTATATTTCAGGAAATCTCTCAGTTGATGAAGTGAACGGAGGCCTTGTACAGGCACGAGCAGACCTGTTTTCTGGCAGAGAGTGGTTTCTAACCCCAAAACGTGTCAATTCTAATGAAGTTGTCGATAAGATGTCTAAATTTGTTAGTGAACTTGGAGCCATTCCGACAATCGTTAGCAGCTTATCGGATAAAAACGAAAAGGTTTAGCTACTGTGAAATCGTTACCGATTGAGGCGGTTGTGATGCCAGAGTCTGTTGGACGAGGCCTCTTGACTCACGCACGGAACGAGGCCCCACTGGAATGCTGTGGATTATTAATCGGCACGAAAGAGCAGGTTGTTCGATCTGCACGGGCCCGCAACATTTGCCAGAGTCCAACGCGTTATCGTGTGGACCCAGTCGACCACTTCGAGGCGATTCGGACTGCACGTAACGAAGGCCTTGAAGTGGTTGGGTCTTACCACTCCCATCCGGCTTCATTGCCTCGGCCTTCTGAAACTGATTTGAGTCAGGCGAACTATCCACACTTTGTTTACGTGATCGTGTCGTTAGTTTCTAAAGAAACTGAAGCAATTAGAGGATACCGCTTGCGTTCAGGGCAAGCGACCCAAGTTGAGTTACTCTCTCATGAGGACTCTCGGCGTACGGTCAATATTAGAGGAGATGGAAACCGGTGAAAGAGTTGCAATCAGTGGTCAAGGCTTCGAAATTACCTTTAGAAACAGTTGACACCGACTTACTGGTGGTCCCGATTAGTTTGTCTGATGGGTTGACTGAACTGTCAGATCTTGATCGTGCTACTGGAGGTGAACTAGGAAGAGCACTTAGTCGAGGAGAGTGCACTGGAAAGAAGTATGAAAACTTTATCGTTAAAACGATTGATAAATCTTGGAGTGCGGACCGTTTAATGTTCATCGGCATGGGGGAAGAGAGACCTTATTCCCTGAGCCGATTGCGCCAGGTAGCCACGGCAGCAGCGTTAGTTGGACGCCGATGCCGAATAAACGATCTAGCTTTTGTTGTTCCAGATAGCATTAAAACTGACATCGGAGTTCAGGCGGTGGTAGAAGGCTTAACCCTTGGAGAATTTAGCCCAGATCTATACAAGGCCAAAAGCGATCGAGATTTATCCTTATTGAAATCGTTGCAAATTGTTTCAGGAAACGACGATTCGAGAATGATCGAAAATGCGATTGCACGGGGACGGTTACTTGGTGAATGTACCAACTTGGCTAAACGGTTATCTAATGAACCAAGTAATAAACTGTCACCATCTGAGCTAGCAGAACAGGCTTTAGAAATTCTAAAGGGCACTTCGTTAAAAATTGATGTGCTCGATCGAAAATCTATTCGCGAACTTGGAATGGGCTTGCTTCTCGGAGTTGCTCAAGGCAGCGTTGAGGAGCCACGTGTCATAATCATGCGCCATGAGCCTTCTGGAGTAACGAAGGAGCCAGTGCTTGCCTTGGTTGGTAAGGGTGTCACCTTTGATAGTGGAGGGATCTCACTCAAACCGGCTGAATCCATGGAGCGAATGAAAGAGGATATGTCTGGTGGTGCTGCTGTGATTTGCGCTATGCGCGCCATTAGTCAATTGAATCCATCGATTCGAGTGATTGGCATAGTGCCGACGACAGAAAACATGCCAGGCGGTCGTGCGGTAAAACCTGGAGATGTGCTTTCTGGAGCCAGTGGCACAACTGTGGAAGTTATTAATACAGACGCCGAGGGACGTCTTATTCTGGCGGATGCTTTGTGGTATGCGATTGAATTGGGAGCGACTCACTTGGTTGATGTTGCTACCTTGACTGGTGGTTGCATAGTTGCATTGGGAAACACTACCTCCGGATTATTTGGTGCTCCGGATTCTTGGATCAACATTGTGCAGGATATAGCTAATCAGGCTGGAGACAGGGTCTGGGCGATGCCAGTGTTTGATGATTACTCCGAACAACTTCGAAGCGACATAGCCGATGTAGCAAACGTCGGAGGTCGCCCTGCGTCTGCGATAACCGCAGCGATGTTTCTAAAGCGATTTGCCGGTGGTAGACCATGGGCACATCTGGATATTGCTGGAACGGCTTGGAATGAGGAGAATTCCGCATATCAAAAAAAAGGTCCGACGGGTGTAGCAGTTCGAACCTTGGTAGAGCTGGCCTGTGCGGGTGAGCGATGGAACAAGATTAAATAGACGACAGAACTGGCCACTTGATGCATATACAGCCAACGACCCCGATCATTATTCGGATTCCGGATGAATTGACGCCTGAAACGACTGCGGCCGATGTTCTGCTTCAATCGATTGGGATTACAGGAGTTTTTGTTCTCAGTGCGCTTATGGCTGGCTTAGTAATTGGCGGGATTTTTATATGGTTGAAGCATTTTAGAATTACAAGTTGACCTGCCTAAAGTGAAGGTCTCATTGAGTGGCAGTCAAAATAATTTTCCAAAATTGTTAGCAAAACATCTGATTGTAATGGTGACCGAAATAACGAAACTATTTATTATTTATGGCTGCTCTGCAACCATATAGCTTTTCAAGGATTCCTGGTAGCGAAGAATCGCTTGAACTAACCCTTGGGCTATTGCTTGACGGTATGCGTCCGTCTTGAGCAGAAGAGACTCAGCGCGATTACTTAGAAACGAGATTTCAGCGAGGACACTCGGCATTTCTGCGCCAATAAGTACAACGAAAGGGGCTTGTTTTACTCCAAGGTTTCGCAATTTTGTATTTATGGTCACTAACTCACTGTGCATAGTTTGTTGGACCATCTCTGCAAGATCTCTCGACTCATCGAGCTTATTGTTTAGAGCAATCCTTTCAACAAGACCCTGAAGGTCTCGCATTGTTTCCTCGGACGCTGAATTTTCCCGTGCTGCTAAAGCCTCGGCCTCTGAATCGGACGCAAAATTTAAGAAATAGGTTTCGACTCCGCGCACTTTTCTATTGTTGTTCGCGTTTGCATGAATTGAAAGGAACAAGTCTGCGCCATGACGATTCGCAATGGCAGTGCGTTCCTTTAGAGGAATAAAAATATCAGTGTCACGTGTAAGAATTACATCAATTGTGCGCCGGTTAGCGAGTAGGTCTTTCACGCGAAGGGCAACATCGAGAACTACATCAGCTTCGGTTAGTCCTGAACCGCGTGTTCCAGGGTCATGCCCTCCGTGCCCTGGGTCAATAACGATACGCGAGATACCAAGTCCAAGTTGTCGAGAAAGTGAGAAGTCTCCGTTTGAGTTTGTTGTTGGAGTGGCCGGTGTTGGTTGAGGACTTAACGCAACTACTACTTGATTGTCTTTACGCGTGAAATCTACTACAAGGCGGTAGGGATTGTACTGGGGGTAGACACTATAGGAAGCAACTTCGTTGAGATCGAATACTATGCGTGTTGTGTTTGTGGGGTGTCGGCCGAGTCGAATTTTTCGAACAATGTCATCGGTGTAACTCAGAGTTGTATTATGAAGAGAGGCAGGTGTCTCTGTCTTCTTTAAATCAAAAAATAGTCGTGGTGGGCCATCAAGTTGTTCTTGGTGGTAAGTCACTTCTGCGTCTAATTCAATGGTAATTCTTACTAACTCGGCCATCGGTGTTCGCTCGATGTGCCTAAGAAGGGTAGTAGTAGAACTGGTTGTTTGATGTTTGACGGTCGAGATAAGCGTTTTGAGCTTTGAATCAATTTGAGGTGCCAAGGAGCTAGAAGGGTATTCACTTTTGATTAACTCTAGGAATCGCTCTCCTTTGATACGGTCTTTTGAATCTCCATATCGGTGAAATGCGTCGAATGCTAGACCTGCTGCCTGCCAAAGTGCGTTATCGCTGTAACCGCTTCTGGGATATTTGTGTACGATTTGTTGGTACTGGGCGATAAGGTTGTTAAGTTGTTCGAGTGAAGGCGGCGTCGGACGATTTTCGCCTGTTAGGAAAGCTTCTCGATCAAGTGCAGCTTGGTACATGTCTCGCGCCGATGCTGCATGTAAGGAGCTAGCCGATAAAATTAGAATGACTAGCACTAAGAGTGACGACATGCAGCCTGTTTTGTGGAATCGAAAAACGCGAAACAGGGTTTGGTAAACAGAACAAGGAGATATGGTCAGCATAATTCAAGGATAGATCAACGCAATTGCCCGTCAATTTGATCAAAATAATCTTTACTAACAAGGACTTCACGTGCTTTACTGCCGCTTGCTGCAGACACAAGGCCTTCAGACTCCATCATGTCGACTAGGCGGGCGGCACGGCTAAAGCCAATGCGTAGCCGACGCTGAAGGAATGAGATCGAAGCCTGCCCGCTTGTAACGATAATTCGTGAGGCCTCGTCGTACAGAGTGTCCTGCTCAAATTCGATTGCCTTCGTTTTATTTTCTTCTTCGGTAATTGTTTTATCGTAGGTGGGCTGGGCTTGTTTTCGAAGAAAACTAGCCAGCCGAGACGATTCCTGTTCTGAAATGTATGGTCCGTGTAGTCGGATAACGCGAGAGGATGTTGGTGGCATGAATAGCATGTCACCCATGCCGAGAAGTTGTTCGGCGCCATTTCCATCCAAGATTGTTCTCGAGTCAATCTTGGATGCAACCTGAAAAGAAATCCTAGCTGGCAGGTTGGCTTTAATTAAGCCGGTGATTACGTCGACCGACGGTCTCTGTGTTGCCAAAATCAAATGTATGCCAACGGCTCTGGCCATTTGGGCCAGTCTGGCAATCGACTCTTCGACTTCGTTACTGGCGACCATCATTAGATCCGCAAGCTCATCAATGATAACGACAATATAGGGCAAGGGTTCCGGGGTTTCTTCTTTTGATTCCTTTGCCAGGTTATTCGCGTTTCGGTTGTACTGCTCAATATTTCGAACACCGCATGCTGCCAGAAGTTTGTAGCGCTCTTCCATTTCTCGAACAGCCCAGCGAAGCGCATTAGATGCTTGTTTGGGATCAACGACTACTGGGGTGAGAAGATGGGGCACGTCTTGGTACATTCCCAATTCCAGACGCTTTGGGTCGATCATGATAAAACGCACATCTTTGGGTGTTGCCCTGTAAAGGATGCTCGTAATCATCGCGTTAACAGATACTGATTTACCTGCGCCTGTTGCTCCAGCGATCAACAAGTGCGGCATGGTTGCCAGATCTGCGACAAATGGTTCGCCGTGAATCGTCTTACCAAGGGCCATGGTCAGCTTGGAGGTGGAACGTCTATAGATGTCTGATTCCAGTAGTTCACGCAGAGAGATTTGTTCCCTTGTCTGGTTTGGAATTTGAATACCGACTGTTGATTTACCAGGTATCCGATCAATGAGCACTGAATTCGCCTGCATGGCAAGACATAGGTCTTCGGTTAATCCGGTCACCTTTGAATATTTGACGCCAGCCTCTGGTTTAAACTCATAAGTCGTGACAACTGGTCCAGGGTGAATTTCATTCACCTTGCCTTCCACATTAAACTCTTTACATTTGTCTTCCAGTAAACGAGCGCCTTCCATTAGTTCTCGGTCGTCAATCTTTCGCACGATTCTCACTGAGTCGAGCAAACTCAACGACGGCAGGACGTATGCGCCATTTTGTCGTTCTGCCGGCGCTCTGGACGATGCTTCTGAGAGGGGCAGCGGTTCTGGTGAAGCCGGCTGTTTTGGCTGCTTAATTGAAGGCCTTCCGTTCTGTGGAGGAGTCTGAGGGGAATCAGCGGACTCTTGGTCCTCAGTTTCTGATTCTTGCTTCAACCGACGGGTAGGCTCTATGGCTATTCTCGGTGGAGGGTTCCCTTGAGTGCGCTTCTTTGACTGATTAGTCTCGCGGAGACCTTCACGGTATTTTACGTATGTTTGCCTTACGTAGTTCGACGCAATATTCATCCAACGGATTAGTGTGCCCCAGCCTTTGGTAGCACTCCTACCAATGCGGGCTTGCGTTGAGAGAAAAATTGATAAAAAGCATAAAGTCAGGATGAAAATTATTGAGCCGAGGCGATTGAGGCTGCTGGTGAGAGTTGCTGCGAGCCAGCTTCCCACTAGGCCGCCAGCTGAATCTGCTGAAGTCACGATTTCCCCAGCCGCAAAATCAAAAGCGATACTCAAAAAAGAGGCTAGCGCTGTAAGGAGGGTTAAGATTCCTACATATTTTGTCCAAATCTCGTCTATCTTGAGACACCAGAAATAATGCCAGCCTAGAACAGACAATAAACCTGGAATCAAGTAAGCAGCGTAACCGAAGGATTGAAATGATAGGTAAGAAAGAAAAGCTCCCAGTTCGCCAATTAAATTTGCAGCGCTGTAGTCGGTTCCGTTGCTAATAAAACCCCTAACGGGGTCTTCTGGTGAGTGTGTTGCCAGTGAGATAAACCATAGCAACCCGAGGGCAAACAGTCCTACACCGACGAACTCTTTAATTCGTTCCGACTTTTCAGATCGAGCCATCTAATTCCTTGCCTTTAATATTTCCCACGTTTTGGCACCTTTTCAGGTCAGTGCACGTAAATTCACACCTACTATCGTGTTTATCGGCATGGGCACTATTTTCTATACATCAAGGTAAGTTATTTAATATGAATCACTTACCTTGATGTCTATCTATTCAAGTTCTAGAAATAGCAGTCGATGAAATCAGTTACCGTTCCGGGTACTGCATTTTTCAGGCTTCTGGGAGAGCCTGACGGCGGGATAATAAAAAAAGCCAATAAATCTAACAGTTATTGAAACTTTCATCGGTAAATATAGCACATCTTAGGATGTACTGGAAATAACTGCATCAGTAAGTTCCTTATATTCATAGAGTTCCAGCGTTTCTGGTCTTCTCCTGGGATCTATTTTGGAGGACTCTATGACTTTGACCGCGTCGACTCCAACAATCTCTGCATAGGGTTTCAGCGCATTGAGAAGTGTTTTTCGACGTCTCTGAAAAACGGTCCGAACAAGCTGTTCGAATACGCAATATTGAGACAACGATATTCTCGGTTTTCGAAATCTGAGTTGCACGACAGCTGAATAAACTCTCGGCGCAGGTCGAAATGCTCCTGGTGGAAGGGTCATTACTCGACGGGCGTCAGCATGCACGCTAGTCATAATTGCAACAGGTCCGTAATTCCGGCCTCCTGCTGTTGCAATAACACGATCAGCAACTTCCCGCTGGAGCATTAATGTTGCGTCATGAAACAGTTCGCGAGAGGCCTGTAATTCCAACAAATGAAAAAGTATCTGACTGGAAATATTGTAAGGTAAATTCCCAACGACACGAAGTCGCGAGTGTTGCGTATAAGGTTTAATAACCGCTGGCAAATCAACCAATAAGAAGTCATCGGCTACCAGTGTCACTGTAGCGGGTAGATCTTCGGCTAAGCGACTAGCCAGGGCGCGGTCGATTTCAATTGCAATCAGACGATAAACGGCTGGTGCCAGTGCGAGAGTTAGGGCACCTCGACCAGCCCCAATCTCCACAATCAGGTCCGACGGTTGAGGTTTGATCGATTCGACTAATTTGTTGACCCAAGTCTGTTCAAGGAAGTGTTGGGCAAATTTTCGTTGAGAACGCACCGTCTTTCACCAGAAGGAATTAAGGTAGCTATGAATTGACGAGGAGGTAGGTTCCTGCTGCTTTGGTTAACGTTGAATTGTCACGGGTTAAAACTATCAAATTCTAATTCGTTCCTAATGAATAGGCTTCTTGGGCTTTATGGTCTGGTCTGACGAATCGTTATAAGCGCTAATGTGTTCTTGCAATGAAGCTATTAAGTTTGGCACTAATGGCAAAGGAACTACAATTTCAGCCCGAACAGGTGCACGGACAGTCTGGTCCTTCTTGGCGCTTTCGATGTCTTTCTGCGAGAGTGGCATAATTTCGCAAAATGTTAATGTGACATCGAATGGTGTATGCGCGACATTACAAAAATTTGCATAAATTCTCGGAGATGAATCGTTTTCATCGGCAACTATCGTAAAATTTATAGGATTTTGTTCAGACATTAAGATTGCCTCGCTGTGCGGCATGCTGCCTTCACGGTTAAAAAGACTTACGGTTCAGTATTTTCTCATTACTCCTACAACCACACCCTGAATCTGCAGCTCGTCCTCTCCAATAATTATTGGTTGCATGGCCGGATTGGCCGGTTGAAGTTGAAGAGTTGTGCCGCTCCGGTATAAAGATTTAAGTGTAACCTCCGTTCCATTTAACAGGGCAATCACCATTTCACCACTTTGGGCTGTCTTGCGATCTTCGACAATAACGTAGTCGCCATCACGAATTTGCTCGTCTATCATCGAGTTGCCTTTGACGCGAAGTACGTAGGTGTCTCGTTTTCCTATGAAATGTTCAGGCACTCCTATTGTTTCAGTGCTAGTGATTGCTTCTATTGGTTCGCCTGCTGCGACATATCCCATTAAAGGGAGTTCCAAGGATCGGCTTCCTACGTGAACTGGTATGAGCTCGACAGACCTACTTCGATTCCAAGCGCGACGAATGAATCCCTTTTCTTGAAGGTTTGTTAAATGTTTGTGAACAGTTGCCAATGATGACAGCGAAAAACGGCGACCAATTTCTTCGAGACTCGGTGCGTAACCGTGTTGCTGAATGAACTCGTCAAGATAATCGAGAATTTCGCGCTGCCGCTTTGTTAAGGGTTGCACACACCCTCCTTAATTAGCGATGAGGTTAACTTAGCTTGGGCCATTGGCTCTGCAATAGTGTTCATTACTCTATGCAAACAAAAGGCGAATATCAAGTCAATGTTAATTACGATTTAACGTTGAAAGCAATCATTCTGTTAGCATTCATACTGAAATGCGACTTCCAATCCAACCGCTTCCGACTGGACAGGCTGAATACGATGTGGTTGGCCTTGGTTTAAACAGCATAGATTTGTATGCGGTTTTTCCTGGTCCTTTAAAGATTAACGGCAAACAACAGGCCAAAACGCTTGTAAAACATCCGGGAGGACAAACTGCAACTGCGCTCGTAACATGCGCCAACTTGGGCTGGCGGGGAAGTTACATTGGACACTTCGGAGAAGATGAACATGGCGAGTTGAGCAGGAGCAGTTTGATTCGTGCTGGGGTTGACGTTTCTCATTCAAGAATAGTGCCTGGTGTTCCGAATCAATTCGCTTGTATTTTGGTGGATCAACGTACGGGAGATAGAACGATTATTTGGGATCGTCATCGTGGGCTCGCCATGAAGGATGCTGATGTGCCGTTGGCAGCGGTCGCTTCCGGGCGCGTGTTGCTGGTGGACTGCGGTGAAACCAGAGCTGCAAGTAAGGCTGCGCAACATGCTAAACAAGCCGGCATTCCCTCAGTGATTGATGTTGAGCGGGTAAAACCTGGAATCGAGGAACTACTAAATTCAGTCGATATAATCATTGCAGCTGAGGAGTTTCCCTCGTCACTGACTGGAGAACCTGTGCTGGGGAAGGCGATTCGCCAATTATCATCCCATTTTAATCCTACGTTAATGGTGGTAACTCTTGGAGCGGAAGGGAGTCTTGCATTGATGGGTGGTAAAGAAATTCGCTCGCCTGCTATTCGAGTGGATGCAATTGATACCACCGGTGCTGGTGATGCATTTCGTGGGGGCTTTGTGTCTAGCTGGCTTGCCACAGGTGCTAACGCAGAAGTGTCAGAGTTGCTCGAGTATGCGAATGTTGTTGCAGGACTAAATTGCCGCGCCTTGGGTGCCCGTGGAGGTATTCCCACGAAATTGGAAGTTGACAACAAATTGCAAACTTAAATTTGAAACTTTCGATCGACAGAAGTTTCTTATATTGCGTGGTACACTTAATTCTTAATGATTTTTGACCCGAATAGTTGGAAACTTTTATGCTCCTAACTTTTCGCACGTATGCATTCGCATTGATGCTTTGCATGATGTTCTTGATTGGACACTCGCAAGAAGCTCAAGAAGCGCCATCAGGAGAATTCAGCGACGGTGTCATCTCCGAAAAAATTGCTTCCATTAAAGAACATGGTCTTAGAGAGACAGAAGACGGTTCAACGGTGTCGACACGTTTTTCTGAGGAGGAGATCGCTCGATTTTTATCAGGCAGTAACTATGTACCAGGTAGCGTGCGCGACATTCAGATCACTCTGGCGGGGGACAATCGGTTTATCGCATCCTCCGTTATTGATCTTGATCGGATTGAAGTGCCTACAAGCGATGATCTGCTAAACCCTATGAATTATTTACAAGGGCAGTTGCCGATGGTTATGAAAGCTAAGATTCACAGTGAAAAGAGTAGAGGTCGACTGGAGATAGAGCGTGGGGAGTTGGCTGGAATAGAACTACCAGATACGCTCGTTCGCGAAATGATTGCAAGGTATACGCGCAACGCGAACAATTCAGATGGCTGGGATATTGATACGTTTTATGCGTTTCCCTACCGGATTAAAGAAGTGAGAATTGAACCTGGACAGGTCATCGTAGTTCAGTAAAGACACATTGATGCCTGCGATGCTGTTTCTAGCTCAAGTCGCCTTGATGTGACACGGTTCTGTATCTGTAATCGGCATTCATTTATGTGAACCCATGAGTTTTAGTGAGGGCCTTGAAACTTCCTTGCGGTACCTTAAAGGTGTTGGGCCACGCCGAGCGGTTGATTTACTCAATGCCGGCTTAACAACAGTCGGTGATCTCCTTTATCGATTTCCAACAAGATATGAAGACAGAGGGCAATTCCAGACAGTGCTGGAATTGCGCGAGGGAAAAACGGCGGCTATAGCCGGAACGATTCTTAATTCACACATTCGAAGTACTCGGCGGCCACAATTTAAGATTTTTGAGCTACTTGTCGAAGATTCGACTGGTGCGGTAAGAGCGACCTGGTTTAACCAAGCATTTCTCAGCGAGATTTTGAAACCTCGTCAACGAGTGATTTTGTTTGGAAAGGTTGAGATTCGACCCAGTGGAGGAGGCCTTCAATTTGTTAATCCCCATTATGAAATATTAAACAGTGAAATTGATGAGTCGGTCGCTTCTCTAGAGACAATACATGCCGGACGAATTGTTCCCGTGTATGAAAGAAGTGGCAAGATTACAACAAAAATGTTTCGACGCTTTGTTTACGATGCTCTGCAACGACTCTCCGAAAGCCTTGAGGATTCGTTACCGCCAGATTTGCAACGCCGACTTCAGCTACCGTCTATCCGTCAGGCGCTCGAACAAGTGCATTTTCCTGAGAAAGGCACATCAATAGGGCTGCTGAATCGATTTAGAACACCGGCGCAACAGCGTCTTATTTTCGAGGAGTTTTTCTGCTTTCAGCTTGGTTTAGCAACCAATCGAATGGAGTTGAATTTGGACCGAAAAGAAGGGGCGATGCAGGTCAATGATCGCATTCGCCGGTCGGCTCTTGAGGTCCTGCCGTTTAGGCTAACTTCAGGGCAGAAGAATGCATTGCAGGACATAGCGCATGATCTACAGCAGTTTCAAGCAATGAATCGATTACTGCAAGGTGATGTAGGTTCTGGCAAAACAATCGTGGCTCTGCTTTCGGCAGTTATAGCAATGGAGAATGACTTCCAGGTTGCGTTTATGGCTCCGACTGAGTTGCTTGCTGCTCAGCACGCGAAGAGCCTTAATCGGTTACTTGCAAAATCACGATTCTCAACGGGCTTACTAACTGGATCGATGCAAGGGAAAGATCGGAAAAGAATTGTCGCACAGATTAGCAAAAAGCAAATTGATCTTGTCGTTGGTACACAAGCGCTTTTAGAAGGCCCGATCAAATTCAAGCGTCTAGG